>Ga0307513_10010916_pt1 | contig 11343 bp, 9 predicted proteins | sample 15_EM_MG_FD_202174 | JGI IMG/M metagenome (GOLD analysis project Ga0307513, IMG submission 202174) | Populus trichocarpa ectomycorrhiza microbial communities from riparian zone in the Pacific Northwest, United States - 15_EM | ecosystem: Host-associated > Plants > Roots > Unclassified | place... | reverse complement strand
ATCTTGCGTTGTAAGGTTAGACGCCTGGTAATGGTGTCTTTCGCTATTAGAGTTCATGTTGCGGAAAATGAGGACAAATTAAGTTTCCTTGTAACGAACGGGTTTTAGATAGTCAATTTGGGGAGATTAGGGGATAGTTGGATAAAGGACTTGAAGGTGAGGTTTTTGTAGCGTATGAGGAAGGCTGTGGGCAAGATGACGCTACAGAGGAGGAGGAGCCAAGTTGGACCTAAGATACTCTTGTTGGGAACGGCGGGGGTTGTGTGTAGCAAGGTAGGTTGGGTTTTGTTTTCCTCCAGTGTATGCCATGCGTGAGTCCTCCTCTCCTCTTGCACCGTTGAGATCTAAAGTGCTTTTTTGTACTGGCCTGGATGATGGTGACAGTGGGTTTTATTATGGGTTGCCGTGCTGTAATAAGTTACTATACTTGTGTCTTATGCCAAGGGTTGGAACTCTTCTCGGAGTAGCTAATAAAGGCCTATAGAAAGTGCGAATGGGTGCTAATTCTTCGCTCAGAGGCACAGATATTGTATGGTGCGATAATATGTAAACCGTTGGAACCCTGAGCTTAAACAGCTGACGGTCTTTGACGCTAGTATGAAAGTATCGGAGCAAGAGTTCTGATAACCAAGTCACCCACTCAGAGATATTAGCGCTAAAGCGTGGTAGTGTGTATGAATGGGCTGGAGCAGGGTCGGGTCTTCCTGTTGTTTTTTTTTGAGTGTGCTTTGCTAGTTTTAGGTGTATTTGTCTATGTTGTGGGGTGCCACAAAGTGTCGGGGAATCCACCATCTCCACCAGCCCGCCCCGAAAAGCTCCAGAGGAGGGAGGCGTTTTCCTGATACCGTACGATAAGCTCAGGGCTTCTTGGACCTCATTAACTGGTATTCGAAATTCTGTTGACCAGTGAGAAAGTAAACCTATCCTGAGCCAACTGGGTGATTCCTGCAAATAATCAAAGCGGATTTCGGGAGATTTTGCGGTATAGTATTCAAGAGTGGTGTAGTTTCTTTGAGAGATGCTCACCCGAGATTTACTCTGTTGTCTGGGTTGTTTGGTTTCGTGATGAATCTTGGGTCCTGGACAATTCTAGGCTCTGCCGGAGGGTGATTCATCGGCATATTCAATGGTTCGTTGGATCATGGCTTGGGGTTGCCGTTGAATGATATTTGTTTTGACCAATTTATTCATTAGAAGTTGGGGGGTAGATCATGGTAAATATAGCGACCTGCTGTGATGCCACTTTGCTGGGTGAGAGTGTGGCTGGAGGTAACGAGGTTGTCGGTATCAAAAATTATATTTTCTATCCCTAGAGAACCATGTACGGGGTTCCAGGGGGAGATACCCGGCATGTATCGAGACCGCGAAGGACAATTTGTTGTTTTATGTTAGGTGTGTAGGTTTCTGATCGATTCGTTGGCAAAGTTTGGTTTTCTGTGCTGGTATGGGTATAATAGTATCAAGCCGGCTGATTCCACTACAGGCTCTCCACAGTGTTGTTCATCTCAGTGCAAGAGCGCTACCGGGTGGCATTTAGAGAGGGATGGCATTTCCTGCTACTGCTGAGGTAGGTATAAGCAGGGTGTTGTCCGCTGAAATTTAGGGGAGGTCATTGGGCCCAGGTCGCCCGCAGATATCTGTGCACGAACTGCAGACTCCTAATGGCTAATCACTCAGAATATCAGAATAAAAAAGAAGCAGTTTATGGTGCTCACTTAAACAGTGGGCTCGCTTCGCCGTGCCAGTGTCACCGTAACCTGCTAGATTTATCTGCTGTTGCATGACATAAGCATGAGCAGGTACAGTAATTGATGAGTGTCTTCCTCATAGACCGGGTGAGGGCTCGGCGAGGCTTGGCAAAGATTGGTTAGTATGATATCATAGTTGGTTTGATGCGTACCAAATTTGGTGTCAATCCACGCTGAGAGTCGCTGAGCCCTCACCAGGTCTACCTACTACTCTGTTCCTCATAGTTTGCTCAAGTGATCCCTCATCACTGAGAGTCTCCATCCTACACTGCTCAACATGCACACTTTCCCAGCAATGGCAGCTTACGCAACCCAGATCCAAGCAAGATCTTTAATCTCACCAGCCCATTTGATCAGGAATATGCTTCCTCCTCTTTCTCACAATGTCAGATACTATGTTACCAACCCGACCACACCCACGGAAAGCGACGCTACCACCACACCGGCAATAGTTCCACCAACAGGGATGTCCCGCACGGCACCCACACCAACTAGCCCACCCTCTGATGGCCGTATCCGAGTCTCAGGCTATGCACACCTGCCAGATGTTCAACCAGATGACAAAGCGGCAGCCTCAAATGCATTTACGCTTTTTGGCTCTGATAGTGGTGGCCGCCTTCCGTCCAAAGTGCTGCAGGATCCTGTACCAGTTGAGAGCAAACTCCGGGAAGGTAAACCAACGTGGTATCAGCGGTGCAACGAGCTTGATGACAAGTGGTATCAAAGAACCCAGAAACCGGTAGCCGAACAGGATCAGAAACTGGCAGCTGAACGGGACAAGTGGTATCAAAAGCTGGCAGCCGAAGGGGACAAGTGGTATCAGAGAAATCAGAAAATTGCAGCTGAATATGCAACCGAAATTCAGCAAAAATGCCGTGAAAATGCCACCCTTACTGTTGAGTACTTTCTTCCAATTTTTCAATTATTTCTAACCTTTATTTAGAGCCTGCTTTTGCAGGAAAGAACGGAAAAGCTCAAGCTAGAAGGGAATTTCAACATCCGCGGTGCTGTTGGTAAATAGTCTCCAACCTTGTTAAAAGACTAGCTAATAATGTGAATTTTCAGAGAGGACTGTGTATCAGACTCGACTTTTAGGAAAAATCCATTGTTTTCCCAAAGAGGGGATACAGTCCAGAACCAACAAGCTTGCAAAAACAGTGGAATTCCAAAATGTTTTTAATGCCGAAGTTGCACACCGTGGCCTATGTCCGCATGATGTCACCTCCTGCCTTGAAGTCGTCTATCACCAGTTGTCTAAGTATGCACACGGAAATGATAGAATCATGACCCTTCGCACCGAGGACCACCTTGATAACGAACGTGCTGCTCTCGCAATAATCCTCAAGGTACAGGAGAACTGGCCTGATGGCCTCAGCTGGAAGGAAACGAAGAAGGGGGATGAGTGCTCAGAATAGACTTGGGGGTAATTACTTTGTTCTTTTTTGTTGGAACTGCGACAGACCTCCTTTTCATGTTCCCCATGCATCTGTGGATTTCATAAAACAATAGAATTTCTCCACATGGAGCGGAGAATAGGCTCCTTCTATTTAGAAAGTAATCCAGTTGCTGTACTAAGAATCACTTTACCCTGCCCATTTGCTAGCCCTACTGCACGGTACAGTCACGGTGCTGCTAGATGGCGTTTAGAGAGGGATGGCATTTCCTGCTATCGATGTTGTAGGTATAAGCCGGGTGTTTTCGGCTGAAACTTAGGGGAGATCATTGGACTGTGCTCGGGTACAGAGATATTAATATTATCCATGAGGTTCCACAAAAGACCCCGCTTTTTTCGGCCCCGGGGAATTCCATCGACCGAACAACTCCATACCCCATCACCTGTCCTATACTAGTTTTCGAACACCAGAGATGTCCCATATCAACTCCTTTAATACTACTATCTCTAATAACAACACCTGGAACAACTGTACTATCGCCGATGAGCGGTCTAAACTCTTGACCTGGCTGTCCCCACTAGATCCCAGGTTACGGCACCAGGATATTCGTGACCGTCGAGTGGAAAATGTAGGGGGATGGGTCTTACAAACGGAGGAATTTTGGAGTTGGTACGCGGGTAGTGGGGGAAGTGAATCTCATAACGGAGTTTTGTTTTGCTACGGAGATCCGGGAGTTGGCAAAACGTTTATTAGGTGACAAGGGCGAATCTTGGGGAAGGGAGAGAGAGCAAGTGCTGACAAGGTGCGGTGTTAGTTCGTTGGTGATAGATAGCTTGTGCGATTGGGCAATGCAACAAAATGCCGCGGTTGCATGTTTTTACTTTGATTTTGCGGCCCAAAAGGAGCAGTCACCGGTGAGCGTGCTGGGCGCCCTGCTCAAACAGGTTATTAGGGGACTGGGAGAGGTGCCGGGGGAAATCGCGCAGGCCTACGAAGACCAGGAAAGGGTTGGTGGACTGGGACCGCAGCTTGCCGATATTGTGAAAATGTTTCAGATCACGTGTTCCAGAAAGCGGACATTTGTATGCATAGACGCTCTGGATGAGTGCGTGCTAGGAAATCGAGTCAAGCTACTTGATTCGCTAAATAAAATTCTCCAACACTCTCCGGGCACTCGAGTATTCGTGACCGGGAGACCCCAAATTTGGCCTGAGATGGGGAGGCGTCTTGCCGGAAGAGTTACGAGTCTATCGATAAGCCCTAAGAGAGATGACATTATTGGATATATTCATGCCAGGCTGGACGAGGACACAGACCCGGATGCGATGGACAGTAGTCTTGAGGCAGACATCCTGAGAAAAATTCCTGGGGATATTTCTGAGATGTATGTAGAAGCAAAAATACTAGGGAAGCTACCTCGAGTTATCCACTGACAGATATACTTCTAGATTCCTGCTCGTCTCGCTCAATATCGATGCGATCCTTCAAGAGCCCACCATCAGTCGCAGGCGGCAAAGGCTTAGCGCAATGACCGATGGGTTGGGGATGGGAGATGCTTATGATGCGACGGTGGGTCGGATAAAGGGACCAGGTGGGGAGAAAGCGAGACTTGGCATGGCTGCTTTGATGTGGATTTCGTACTCGGAGCGTCCCTTGAAGGCCGATGAATTATGCCACGCTCTAGGAGTGACAATTGGGTCGGCCGATCTCGATGTCGACAATGTTCCTTCAATTGGGACATTACTAGCCTGTTGTCAAGGGCTTGTTTCCGTAAATAAGGAGGCTTCCACTGTCCGGCTCATCCACTTTACGGTCCAAGAATACATCCGGGCTCATCCCGAGCTCTTCAGTTCGGCTCACTCGACGATAGCGGAAACCTGTTTAAGTTATCTGAATTCTCAGCAGGTCAAGGGTCTTTCGGCCGGTGTCTCTCCCGGTCTCCAAAACACACCTTTTCTCGAATATTCGTCTCTATATTGGGGAACACATGCAAGAAGGGAGCTTTCACATTGTGCAAAATTGCTTGCGCTGAAGCTATTTGACTGTACTAACCACATATCTACTAAAATCCTCTTGGAGGGGCGGGCAGACCACGATTACAGGGTTGGTTACCACAAATCTTACCTATTTAGTGGTCTTCACTGTGCATCTTTCTTCGGGATTGTTGAGATTGTAGCTTGTTTGGTAGAGATGGAAAGTTGTGATGTCAACCAGAAAGACTGCATTGGAAATACGCCTCTCTTGTTAGCTGCCAAAAATGGGCACAATGGAGTGGTGGAAATACTGCTTGGACGGGACGACATTGGCCCCGACAAACCAGACATGCTCGGCCGGACGCCGCTCTGGCTTGCTGCTCGGAATGGGCACGAGGAAATGGTGAAAATGCTACTCGGGCGTGGCGACGTCGACCCCGACAACGGGGGCTACCTACGCCGAACGCCGCTCTGCCATACTGCTGCAAATGGGCCCGAGGGAGTAGTGGGGATACTACTCGCACGGGACGACGTTGGCCCCAACAAACCAGGAATCGGCGGTCAAACGCCGCTCTGGTGTGCTGCTGCAAATGGGCACGAGGGAGTGGCGCAAATACTACTCGGACGGGACGATGTTGACCCCAACAAATCAAATATCGCCAGCCAAACGCCGCTCTGGCGTGCTGCACGGAATGGGCACGAGGGAGTGGTGAAAATACTACTCGGACGGGACGACATTGACCCCAACAAATCAGATATCGACGGCGAAACGCCGCTCGGGCGTGCTGCTCGGAATGGGCACGAGGGAGTGGTGAAAATACTACTCGGACGGGACGACATTGACCCCAACAAATCAGATATCGACGGCGAAACGCCGCTCTGGCGTGCTGTTGCAAATGGGCATGAGGGTGCGGTGAAAATACTACTCGCACGGGATGACGTTGACCCCGACAAGCAGGACGACTTAGGCCGAACACCGCTCAGTCGCGCCTATGAGTGTGGCCATGCGGGAGTGATAGCACTACTACGGTCGCTACCATCTGCTAGGCCCAGCACCGCCTAAAGCCAAGAAGGCATCCCCCCCTACCGCCTTCAACACAGACAACCTATCTGCTGCTTCCACAAGGACCGTAACGCCTCCGTCACCACTTCTGTCGCTCCCATAGCCCCCCCGGGACCCCCCCCAATCTCCTCCTGCAGTTCAAAATGCCGCCCCGTGGTAATTGCCGTCTCTCCTCTTCCTGATTGAGTCTACCACGGAGGCTCATCTTGAATATCTTCTTTTGTCCACAGGAAATGATGTGCGATAGAAACGCGCATATTTATCCTGCGCCAGTCTAAGACACTATCCCCTTTTTTATGTTGTCGGAATCTTTTTAGCCCCCGCCTATAATCTGGGGTCTTGTGTCTGTGGGGGATATGTATATCGTATTTGATATAAGTTGTGCTTGAAAGTTCTATCCCTTTTGATTCTTTTTATTATACCTTTATAGTCATAACCCTCGTCGCATATTTATTTGTTGGCCTTTTCCGTTTTCCTACCTTCTAAAGTATAGACGTGCGGGTTGTTTAGATATAGAGAGAGTTATGGAGCGCGGGCATTCTTGACACATGAAGAAAAGCGAAGTAAAGGTTAATTGTTAAATAAGCCATGATTAGGGCTGGTTTCCACTATGGACGTAGTTTGAAGGTTATGCTTATATCCCATTTCCCTCGAGGTGTGAGCTTGAGGGTGATGCTAGGAGGCTATCGACTCTTTCTAGTTTTGTTTATTAAGGGAATTCATATGGTAAGGAGTTTTTTAGCTATGAGATTAATTTCCATTCTGCGGGTATAGTGCGCTGCCATATAGGCTCGAAGAACTAACTATGTGGCCAAATCCTCCATGCACACCTAGATACCTAGATCCATATCACCTTCCGGCCCATGATCCTGGAGAGCTCTACCCGGCGCGTGTTTGCATATTTCCTCTAGCTTGGCCGGACTGTGGACCACAGTTGGGCCTCTGGGGTTATCTGACTCGGTTCAGCTCTACCACCGAAATTTGCAGGCTCACGAGTGATCGATAATGATTGCTCTAATTGTGGGGAGTTTTCAGGATGTGCTTGTACATTGAGACGGACTCAACTGAACCCTGGTGTATGTGTTGGCGGTACCTACGCGATTGCACTGGCGTGAAATGTTATCTTTGCTATTGTTAGTGGCCCCAGGTTGAAAGCCCCTGGACGCAGATTTAAGTGCGGACCGTGTGTACACTGTGCGCTCAGATTCCCCCACTAAACAGTCATATCCAACATGATGATCAAGCTCGGAAAAATGAAACTTCCGATGCAGATCGATAGGATGAGGAGGGTCCGGGGAACCACACGGCGGGGATGAATGTTATGGATTTGGAGCCGGTAACAACACTCAAGTGGTGGGAGAAATCCCTTGGTGATAAAATTGTAATTGTGAATGCGCAGGTAATTTATCCAAATTTAGGAACATATCAGACAATAGCAATTAAGCAGCATCCACACTATTTTCAGTGCTCGCAACCGACAGGATGCTTTTAAGTTCTTTTGGTTTGTCGCAGGCCTAAACCATCAGATGATATCTTCAAATATTTGCAAATATCTGATGGCACCGAAAGGTATCTGCGGGCATCTATAGATATACGCTGCCCATTGGCGGTGTATATTCTAACCACATGGCATATCCCGAAGGACTGGCAGCGCCGCCAGCTATCCGCAAAGCCTGGGTTAGCCTGCCCTTGACTTTGCCTGAGAGCACTGCAAATGCTCGATACCCCTCCCTGCATCCCTTGGCGCATTGTGGGTTTTCTGGGGTTTGCGGTATCGCACCCTAACTTGTCAAGAGTGGTTGAGCTCCCCACACCACTGTGAAATATCGACTTATGAGCGAGTTGGAAGGCATGTTCCATGTCCCCCTGGTCACCTTTTGCCAACCATAACCTTTCTCTTAGGGCATTCTATCCGATGCCTGGGTCAGGCGTCAGGGACCCGTATTGTCTTCCTAGCTAGCCAAGGGAAACTCTAACACTAGTGTTCGAAATAATGCTCGGCGTTAGCCATTGTAGCAATTGATACCGTATGGCGGATGTAACTGTGGGGCATGATATTGGAAAACACTATCTTGCGCTGTAAGGGTAGGCGCCTGGTATTCGTATCTTTCACTATTAGAGTTCATGTTGCAGAAAATGAGGATAAATTAAGTTTCCTTGTAACGAACGGGTTTTAGATAGTCAATTTGGGGAGATTAGGGGATAGTTGGATAAAGGACTTGGAGGTGAGGTTTTTGTAGCGTATAAGGAAGGCTGTGGGCAAGATGATGCTACAGAGGAGGAGGAGCCAAGTTGGACCTAAGATACTCTTGTTGGGAACGGCGGGGGTTGTGTGTAGCAAGGTAGGCAGGTTGGGTTTTGTTTTCCTCCAGTGTATGCCATGCGTGAGTCCTCCTCTCTTCTTGCACCGCTGAGATCTAAAGTGTTTTTTGTACTGGCCTGGATGATGGTGACAGTGGGTTTTACCGCGGGCCCTGTAATAAATTACTATACTTGTGTCTTAGTGCCAAGGGTTGGAACTCTTCTCGGAATAGCTACTAAAGGCCTATAGAAAATGCAAATGGGTGCTAATTCTTCGCTCAGAGGCACAGATAGTGTATAGTACGATAATATGTAAACCGTTGGAACCCTGAGCTTAAACAGCTGACGGTCTTTGACGCTAGTATGAAAGTAGCGGAGAAAGAGTTCTGATAACTAAGTCACCCACTCAGAGATATTAGCGCTAAAGCGTGGTAGTGTGTATGAACGGGCTGGACCAGGGTCGGGTCTTCCTGTTTTGTTTTTTGAGTGTGCTATGCTAGTTTTAGGTGTATTTGTCCATGTTGTGGGGTGCCACAAAGTTTTGGGAAACCCACCATCTCCACCAGCTCGCCCAGAAAAGCTCCTGAGGAGGGAGGCGTTTTCCTGATACCGTACGATAAGCTCAGGACTTCTTGGACCTCATTAACCGGTATTCGCAATTCTGTTGACCCGTGAGAAAGTAAACCTATCCTGAGCCAACGGGCTGATTCCTGCAAATAATCAGAGCGGATTTCGGGAGATTTTACGGTATAGTATTCAAGAGATGCGCACCCGAGATTTACTCTGTTTTCTGGGTTTGATTTCGTGGCAAATCTTGGGTCCTGGACAATTCTAGGCTCTGATGGAGGGTTATTCATCGGAGTATTCAATGGCTCGTTGGATCACGACCTAGGATTGCGGTTGAACGATATTTGATTTGACCAATTTATTCATTAGTAGTTGAGGGGGGGGGTAGATCATGGTAAATGTAGCCACCTGCTGTGAGAACATAGTGCGCTGGGATGTGTGAAACTGTGGTTGGAGGTCACGAGGGGTGCTGGTATCAAAAATCATATCTTCAATCCCCAGAGAACCGAGTATGAGGTTGCGGGCAGACATTTATAGCATGTATCAATATCGCGAAGGATTATGTGATGCTTTAAATTAGGTGCATAGGTTTTCGAGCAATTCGTTCGCAAGGTTTGGTGTTCGGTGCTGGTAACTTATAGGTATAGTATAGTATAATACCATGCCAGCTGGTTCCACTACAGGCTCCCTACAGTGTTTGTTCATCGCAGTGCAAGATTTGTGCTGCGCGGTACAGTGCTGCTGGATGGCGTTTAGAGAGGGATGTCATTTCCTGCTACCGATGCGGTAGGTATAAGCAGGGTGTTGTCGGCTGAAATTTAGGGGAGATCATTTGGCCCAGGTCGCCCGCAGATATCCGTGCACGGACTGCAGACTCTTCATGGCTAATCACTCAGAATACCAGAATAAATAAGAAGTAGTTTATGGTGCTAATTGATAGATTTCACTTAAACAGTGGGCTTGCTTCACCATGTGTCACTGTAACCTGCTAGCTTTATCTGCTATTGCATGACATAAACATGAGGAGGTAATTGATAAGTGTCTTGCTCATACCTACCACCCTGTTCCTCATAGTTAGTTCAAGTAATCTCTCATTACTGAAAGTCTCTACCCTAGGCTGCGCAAGATGCGCACTTTCCTAGAAATGATACCTTATCAAGATTTCTCTAAATTCACAATTCCAAACTTTATTATGAACCTCAAAACTAGAGTGTACAATTTCGGGTTTTCAAGGCAGTATTACTTAACTCAGATACAAGTGAGATCTTTAACCTCACTAGCCCATCTGATCAGGAATTTGCTCCTTGAGTTTCTTACTTCAACAATGTTAGATGCTATGTTACCAACGTGACCAAATCAGCAGAGAGTCACCCTGCTACAGGACTAGGTACACTTTTCCCAACAGAGAAGCCCGCATAACCCTTAAACCCACAGGTCCTCCAATTATAGTATCTCACTAGCAGACTATGCATAGTTGCTGCATGTCCTACCAGATGATAAAGCTGCAGCCTTAAATGGATGATTCACGCTTTCTTGCGCAAGTTGTAGTACTCATATTCTATCTAGTACAGCACTGTGGTATACTTTACCTCTTGCTGTAACAATCCTATTGTAGAGGTATATGCAACAGGCAACGACACTCGTCTATGTACTAAGCGAGCCTTCGTCCCTTTATCTTATGGGGAAGGAGAATACTATCTCTTCAAATAGTACGGGACTGGCTTGCTTGTCTTGAGTGATCCGTCGAAGGATACTATCTTGTCAGATAGTAAGATGGGTGGTTTGTCGTGTTGGACAGAGCTATCACAATAGCTCTATGTTCGGGCGACCCCTCAAGACTATCACAATAGTCTCAGGGTTCTTAGAGCGTAGGCTTTTTGTAGAGGAGGGGTGTATGTAAAGAGAGTAAAGCGTAATCGTATTGCAATATCTTAAGTGTAGGAAAGTATTTAGATGGTTGCGTGAAGATCCTTGTAACGGGGGCACTCTGTAGGAAGATGGATCCTAAGATTGCGACCGCACCGAAGACTCAAAGTAGAAGTAAGAATCAAAATAAAGATAAAGATAATTCAAAGTAGAATCAAGCGGTAAAACTTAATATCGTTAAGCCTGAAAGCTTCACTCAATAAGTTCTCTCGAGGATCGTTGGTTATCAGAATAGGGTGTCTCTGGCTTTAGTTAAGTAGAATAATGTAAAGCCAGAGGACACCCGTCAACCATTCTGACCTTTCGCGAGCACCCTGCTCAGCTCAGGGCTGTCCAACTCACCTGCCTAGAGTGAGCTAACACTCGGAGGC
>Ga0307513_10010915_pt1 | contig 11343 bp, 9 predicted proteins | sample 15_EM_MG_FD_202174 | JGI IMG/M metagenome (GOLD analysis project Ga0307513, IMG submission 202174) | Populus trichocarpa ectomycorrhiza microbial communities from riparian zone in the Pacific Northwest, United States - 15_EM | ecosystem: Host-associated > Plants > Roots > Unclassified | place... | reverse complement strand
GTATCCGACATGCTGGAAGAGAGACTTCCCCCACCTTCACAACATACAACCATAAAACCTCGGGACTCGGAGCACGTCGGGCGTGAGTAGTCCGCCCCTAACGTTTGTGATCCACGGAGCGTAGGGCACCTCTCTTTTGCACCTCATACCAGTGTGTTGTTACAGTTATTATGTCCTGGGCTCAGAGTACGTGCGAATTACTCCCCTGTCGTAAGCACCTAGTTCAACGACATACTTCCCCATTCATACAATACAGGTCCAGCCAAAATAATAATACACGTAGGCTTCCGCCTCCATTCCCCAATTTCATCAACTCTTGCGAGTAAAAGGGTTGAGAAGAAACAGCGGGCTTTGCACTCATCAGAAGCGCGACGATGTTGTCCTCCGTATCCACTACTTTCGTTATCCCATCATCCTCCTCCACTCTCCGATCAACGTGTAGGATTTCCCTCGGGGTAAGATGAAGAACGGTTCCTGTCGACCAGTCACCGAGGCAGACCATCCAACGAAGGTAGCGTGCACGGAAGTCCATAATAGATTCCTTTTTCGTGTCCCTTGCAAGCGACTGAAGTTCGTCAGTATGACAGATGCGATTCCTCATCTACAGGTTCCCATCATCGGGCATCGCTGAACCCTTTCATTCTCCATCTGGGAATGATTTCCCTTCGAGCTCCTTTCCTAGTCGGTGCCGCATCGTTTCGAGGACGCCCTGGCAATTCGCGACCCGCAAACATCCTCCCGCAAAAGCACCAGGATCGCCAAAGATACCTTGGACCAAACACGTTGAGGTTCCACGGTACCTGCCCGTGGTTGGTCCATGATCCCAATAGTTCACCACCTGGACCTCGCACGGAGACAATCCTCGGCTGCTGTTCACCATGGACACCGTCTAACCGGTGATGTCACGAATGATGAGGGTTCTAAGGTATCTTTTCTTAGAATGTTGAACGAGTCCAACACCCCGCGACCGCCCCGGAGCACTGGTCTGTTCAAGGGGGAGTCGGGAAGGAGCCTCCACGCCGGAAGGGTATTTCAACGTATTGAATGGCCCGGATTTTCGTTTACTGCGCGGCCACCAGCCCAATCTAACACGTTGTCTCGGCCATGAAGGGGTTCCGGGAGCTCCGGTATGGGGGTGCAAGCACCCGGACGAAACCGTCTCGCCGACATCACTTGAGATTCACCCACTCACTGTGGTCCCGGCGCAGCCCTACCCGACCATCAGAAAGACGCAACGATGCATTTCGGCTGAGTAAAGTCCTAATTTGCGCTGCAGCTCCGGGGAGCTACCGAGGGTACCTTTACAACTGTAATTGATCTATAAATCAAATTATCGTCGTTAGCTGTCATGGATTGGATACCAATGTAAAAGTCTTAAATTTGATATTCCTGAGGAGTACGGGTCGGGCGTGATATTTTCTTAGACTTGTGAAAACAATTTTTGACGTTAAATATCCGGTGACAGAGGGGACATGAGCGAAGGGAGAGCGTGTGGATGGAAATCATCGGGGGGGGGAGATAAAATTGAACAAAGCACCGATATCCGGAACCAATCCATCGTGTTCCTATGCTCGTATAGATTACATCCTAAGGCTAATACTACCGGAAGAACCAAGGTTACACTAGATAAATGGGTACGGTGCAATCCAACGAAAGACAAGATACAAAGCGATCACTGATACTATCCTCACCCTGAGTACAAAGAGAAGAACAGACAAACACCACACGAAGCATCTCCACAGTGGTGTAACCCGCCTCCGCCATTCTACCTGCCGATTTGTCAAGTAAGTCTGTGAGATACAACCGTATATCTGACCATGCCGGACCATCGAGGGTGCATGGGAAAAACCGAAGCTACCAAGGTGCAGACGACATCGGGGGAGTTGGCGGTTGGCTGAACGTATGAAGGCCCTGCTAAGGGATGGGAGGGGCAGCGTTTTGAATGCTTTTGAGCTGCCTGTGGGCGACAGCAGCACTTCGAGTTGGGGGACTTCCAAGCAATAGCATCCGAACCCAAGTTCAAAAGTGAACTGGCGAAATGAATCCCCAGATTCTGTCGCGCTCAGTGAACAGACAGAATCCAAGCCTGTGGGAGGAGTGAGTCGGATAAGCAGGATGGGTGTGGTGAGGAAGCCCGAAGAAGTTTGAACCTCTTCCTGATGACGCCTTGAGTGGGGATGACAACCAAACGAAGTGAGGATCAATGCCTAGAAAGTGACGAGGTCCTGCTAATAGGAACGTCGCACTAACACGAGGGTAGAGGGGCATCCAGCGACTCGAGCTGAGGAGCTGGCGGTATCACAGGAGCCTGGGTCGGCACATCGGCGATTGCCGGCTCGAGTTTGCCGAGTGAGCACGGAAGCTTGGACATTCCAATCATGGTAAATGCCTTGACGGGAGTCGTTTCTCATTCCCGGAGATAAGCTGAACAGAGGGAAGCCGTGCGCTACGTTTGCGTGCCGGAGAACACAGAACTTATATAAAGCAATGACGTTGTGACCTTGAGACCTTAGTTCGCTGATGAGTTGACACCAGGAGACCGACAGAAAAATCGACCTCACGACAGATAAATTACTAACTACAGTAACCTAGAGCTTGTATTTGGTCTTGGGGTCGTATATACGATCGACCAGACTTTGGTCGATCAGGTCCTGCCCAATCTTTTGCCCCCAGCAATCTTGTGACCCTCTGACCGCAACCATCTGGTCCCACAACTGTCGGTTGCACCGTTTCAAGTGCTTTCCGCATGCACTTGATCTTGAAAAGAAGCGGTTGCAACCGGGACACATCACCCCCACCTTCCCGGGGAAGTGGGACGCTCGGTGACGACTGAGCTTCTTCCCTCGATCGTCCGTCCACCGCTCGCAACCGTTGACACGACAGAATTCAACCATCCTGGATGGCTGCCGGCGGTGCCTGGAGGGAGGGATTGCGAGGACGTACGCCGCTCGACGTTGGGGGCTGGGGATGTCACCGTTAGTCGATCGTGAAATCAAAAAAATCTGATTTGGGATGGAACGTACTTGGCGGCTTGTAGTGACGGTGCCACATTTTGGATATGGGCCCCCGAATGAGACGGCGCGACCAGTGGGGAGTTCACTGGTTGTGCCGGTTGGGCGAGGGTTTGCTCGGCCGGTCGGTGGGTGTCTTCAACCTCTCGTGGGGCGAGATCCACTTGAGACCAATCACCTGCAATGTTTAAGTGCCAATAATGGAGCAGAAGGAGGGTATTTTTAATGGGACATACCTTGCAGCGTAGTGCACGGGAGAGATAAGTCAAGCACGATCCAGGGATACGATGAGTACAGATCGAGCCAATGTCATGGGGCGGTGGTTCTGCAGAATAATACATAGGTGAGAATGAAATAGCAGAGGAAGCCTGGGTCGGACATTGGGATTTCCAGATGGCTTATAAGCAAACAGTAAAGGGGTTATCCGGGGCTTAATCCTTTGACATGGCCACACTTCTGCCGGAATAAAGGTGAACCGGGTTCAATCGTTGGAAGGTCAGATAGGGGTGATATATTCACGAGTCATTGTCCGAAAGGTAGACGACCCTGACACAAGGACAAAGGGGGCGGTATTCAGTGCCCAAGGTTAGATCAACACCAATGGATCGATTCCGTTCTTTGTTGCTGGCAGTCTCGTGGGTGATCGGGATTCGATGGACAAGATAGGAAGCTGGTCGTAGAAAGGAACAACGACAAAGAAACCAAGCGGTGTGGTATGTCATTTGGGAGCTGAATGGAATCGGTGGCAAAAGAGTCTTTGAATTTGATCGTCCATCGTTCCCGAGAAGATCCACACCGCTCGGAATTGGCCGATCAGTTCACCTCTCCGAGTCGTCCGGGATGGACCATCGATAAGATAACGCAAAGCCACACATCGTAAGAGACGAGCACCAGGTTACGCGCCATGGATACGGTCTCGGAAGAGTGTGATTCACAAATGAGGGGTACAAACAGCTTCGGACCCCGTCATGTAGCCGGTCCGACGTGAAAGCCACATGCCTCTTCCTCGAGTCACTCCCCCGCGCCTTTCGTCCCTCCTCTCAGCTTGACACATCAGCTTTTACAGTAGAAAATGCGAGATTACAAGGACAAGGAGTGAAATTGAGTTTCCCAATTTTCCTTCTCCTTTTGTTACACGAGGGAACAGAAGCCGTGACGCGCGAGTCACCAATCCTAGTCGTCTCAATTGTTGGAACAGAATCGGTACGACCCTGGGAATCCGCTTAGATTTTTCACGGGAGGAAGGTTACCTGTGTCTCGAAACCGCAAGGTGATGCTGATATAGCAGGAGGCGGAGAGCAGACCAACTCAAGTTAGCTCTAAGGCAACAGACGAGATTTCTTAGGGCCTGTGGTTTTCGGGGACCAAAGAAGTGTTCAAGGGAACCCGTAAACGGGAGTTTGTATCCTTGTCGTTCAGCGTTGTATGGAGGATTCCGTAGCAGTATGAACGTAACGGGTAAAGTTCCGCGGCCTTTACGATCATTGATAGATAAATCAATCCCGGCAGTGTCTAGCGTCCGGAAAGCTAAACAAAGCGAAGACCAGCTCCCACTCTGGATATATACAAGTTCAATCGGCATTGTGGTTGCGGAGATCGGTCAACGAGGCACTCAAGATTGGTTGGCCTGGCGCGATAAGCGCGAAGGTTGAATAAAACGGGGAACGAGCGGTGACTACAAGTGGCAGGCGCAATGAAGCGGTACGTCCTCCCGGACTTCAACAAACGACCGCGGTTGGAGAGGACGAGACGCGAGCGGAGTCGTTTGAAAGGTGAACCGGTGAAGCATGACATCATCCGCCCGAACAATATGTTTAAGGCTGAAAGGTGAGTGGTGCATTTGAGTGCTTTGACAAAGAGATCTCGCAAGGAATAGTCGACCACACCGAGCCCGCGCGCTGTGATGTACCTGCGGAAAAGCCGGTGATTGCCGGCCGGGCTCGGGAGCTTGGACATTCCAAATACAGTAACACACCCAACAGAAGTACCACTCAATGAAAAGTCCACGACGAGAGCAGCGGAAAAGGGGAAGCAAATGATAACGCCAACGGACACATATTTATTGTACAGCAGATGTTTCGACAGACATGGTGACCTATAGCTCGTGCTGGTCCTGAGGGATGTATGCACGATCGACCAGACTCCGGTTGATCAGGTCCTGTCCAATCTTTTGCCCCCAGGAATCTTGTGACCCTCTGACCGCAGCCATCTGGTCCCACAACTGTCGGTTGCACCGTTTCAAGTGCTTTCCGCATGCACTTGATCTAGAAAAGAAACGGTTGCAACCGGGACACGTCACCCCCACCTGCCCAGGGAAGTGGGATGCTCGGTGACGACCGAGCTTCTTCCCCGATTCCCTGGTCCACCGCTCACACCCGCCGACCTGACAAAACTTTGTTGTTCCCACTGGCTGTCGGGGATGCCTAGCGGGAGGGTTTGCGAGCACATACGCTGCTCGGCATCGGCTGTTAGTGATGGAACCATCGTTAGCTGACCATAGAACCATAAAATGTAATTTAGGTTGGAGCGTACTTGGCAGCAGGCTGTGGGGCTGCATGTTGGGTTTGTACCCCCAGGCGAGGCGGCACAACTGGATGGGAGCTAACTAGTTGGATTGGTTGGGCGTTGACCAGCTGTGCCGGTTGATGTTGTACCTGTTGGGACGTAGGTCGGGGCGGTTGGACCTCGCCTTGTAGGGCGAGGTTTGTCGGGGTTACGGCACCGGCGAGTGTTGAGTCCCTGCTTATAGGGATATCCCAATCCTAGTGTGGAGATGTGAGCACGGAAAAACCAAACGCTAGATGCAACTCAGACGCTTACATTTGCGTGGAGTGGTGTGGAGAAGATGATGGGTTCCTCTGCGTGCGAGTCTCCCCATACATACGAGTGTGAGGAGGTGCCAACCTACGTAGAGACGGGAGGTTAATGTTGAGAGGCGGAAATGAGTAACGTTGGGAACTGACGTGGACGTCGTAGTCCCAGCCGGATGATGATGAGTACGTATATGAATAGGTGGGGTAGTAGGCCATCACGAGGAAGAACGAAGAGAAGAGCACACAAGGGGTGGTAGAGCCGATGAAGGAGGAAAACGGTGGACGAAAGACCCGGCTTTTATCCTGCGGAAGGATTCCAGCTCATGTTGTTCAATCTAATCGCCTCACGCTCCGGGATGGGGCAGATTAATACATTAAATAAAGTCGATTGCTGAAGCCCGCAAGAAGACATCTCCATCTGACAGACAATGGAAGGGAGAATGCCGCGTCACAAACCCGCCAGGATGGTGAAATTTGGCGGGAGTGAAGCCCGTCGCGTTTTGCCGGGTTGTGTGGTACACCGTGGGGTGGACTTTGGGTGCGAGAACGAACGGGTGTGGGAACGTAGTGATGGCGATTTCCAATTGGATCGTAGAAGCTTGTGCATTCGGCTGCCAGTTTTATCCGTCAAGAAAACAACGGCACGGGCCAGCCCGTAAAACCAAGTCGCTCTGCGAGATGCATCCCACTGTGACACCCATCTGGAGCATATAGGAAAACTGGCGAAAACGGGGGAACAGTCACCCAGGAAGGGGAGTTCGGGCACTTCAACCAATCCTATCCGCGGCATCAATAAGTATCTTGGTCAAGGCCTAAGAAAAACCCAATCTTGTGGCTCCACGGCGACGCCGCGACTTTGTTTTTCTCGGCTCCCCGATCCCAGGTGGGAATGGACGAAGGCCCCTGATAATCTGTGATTTGATATGGCCCAGCTCGGGGCCTTCTCTGCCCGTTGGGTCCCATCTGTCGCGGCACGGTCAACACGGCCAAAATCTCCCAAGCCAATAGACCCCCCCCCCCGATGCGCCTTGAGCAAACATAGAAGTGGGTCAAATGGCCTGAGTCCGGAGAGAGCACGAAAAGGTGCATACCAGGAGGATCAACGAGCCAGATAGATCTGGAATAACCGGGACAACCGTCCGGCCAGTCCCGAAGGAAAGGAAGTGGGGGATGCAAATGACCCCTAAGGAACACGTGGGCTAGACGACGAGGAACGGAAACCGATAAACCTGGGAATATCCGACGAATGGGCCTGGGGGTGGCCATTTCTTGGGCCACCGCCATCAATATCCGGCGCGTGTGGTTTTTGATGTGCGTCACGGCGGTGAAGCATCGTGGTCGTTACATAAACCAGGGGTGAGTTCAAATCCCAAGTTTAGACAGAGAACCGGGCAAGGGTTTCACCGGTGTAAAGATTCGGGAACCTTGCTTCGTTGGGTGGGAATGGACCCTAGATATCTCCTCCCCCGGTCCAAGCTCACACCCCTAAGCGCGCATTTCCCGTATTTCCTCGACGTGATTTCCGACCCCCGACAGAGTACAACCGCGGAGCGGGTCGAGGAAGGTCTGGCAGAGTTCGAGGTCAGGACGGCTCGAAGGGGCACTCCCGCATTGTAATTTCATGGGTCACGTTAGCGAATCTCGAAACAACGGAAGAGTTCGATTCTCCGCCCGCCAAGCCAGCCATGGAGTCGCCTTATTCACAGGCGTGGGGATAACACCGAGGGAACCGTTCGGGGAGTAAGAACCTTCAGCGGAACAACAAGTGGTAATACTTCAGCCGGAAGCGAGGTTCCTGGAATCCTGAGATGTCGCGATCAGTAACTAATGGGGACCGGTGCAGACGGGCCTTTAACCAGGCATTCAAACTCGACCGGACGTTCGAGCCATGGACGAGCTCCTTTGGAAAATCAATACGCCCCACGATTGCGTTGATGGGGGTAATGACCGCATCCTCATCGAATACATGTCTACAAATTAGCCAACAAAGAACCAGACTACATGCGAAGGCTATGTTGGGTACTTACCAGGAGGGGGGGTGAGCCATGGGGCGCTCTAGTTCGTGAGCTTCGTCCCATTCGAATCAGTGGGACGAATTGGGATAGTATTGCGTGTAGATGACCATCAAACGACTTGCGGAACATAGACAACGGGACTATGTTGGGCTGAGCGCGGAAGCTCGGATATAACAAATACGGAGAGCCGAGATGAGCACTAGCAGAACACGTTGCTGACTGTGTGGCACACTTTTCAGTATCAAGGGAAGGGGAAGCCGTTTCTTGAGGTCCTGGCACACCGAAGGCCCGCAGAAGGAATGGCTGGCGGTAAAAAGCTCCTTACGGCGATCGCCGACTGAGGAGGACATGAGAAGTCCACCGCTTGATCATCGATCACTTAGTACCACCAGCCTCCCATGATCTTACGATTCCCTCCGCCGAAAGTTTAGATGTAATGCAATAATACCGGAACTTGCGGGGACAATATACGATGGATCACGAAATTACGGGTAAGTACAAACTGCGCAATGCCCGCCATATTGGTTACTGATCCCCCAGGCGGCACGACCTCAGATGACGATCTAGATTATCGTCCCGGATAGCGACCTCACACCCGCGGGGGCACAAGAGCTTGAATCGCATCTCATGGGTGACGATATGTTTGAAGAGATATCCCCTCTCTACCTTCGCCCCGCACCCGTCCCAACCGCACTTCACCACCTTCATCTTCTGGTTCCTTCCCGCGGAATCATCCGTAGATTTGTCGGACTTGGCGAGATGAGAAGCGATGTGATTTTTCCAGTCCTTGATGGTGTCGAGTGTGTAATCGAAGGGCATCTGTACTGTGCAGCCACCACCCCAGAGACACTCCATCCTCCCTGCGGGAGGGAGGGATATCTTTGACTTCAGACTTGACGGCCCGGCGGTACGCTTTTGAGAGGGTTTTGGCTTAACCCCGGCAGATTCTCGAAGCCTCTTCCTCTGTCGCTCCTTGAGGGGGCTTAGATCGTCCTGCGTCGGAGTGCCCAGGTCGTAATCGTCGCCGTCGCCGCTATCGTCCCCTCCCCCCTGGGGTGAGGGATGGGCATATCGCAAGTAATCCGGGAGGTGGCCAAAAAGCTCGGCCGTTGGGGCGCATTTTGGCCGAGTTATCCGTGACGAAAGAAACTCGCGTGGATCGGTCAATTCCCACCTAGTGAGTCTAATGGCAGTGTATTAGATAGGAAATGGCTAATGGAACGAAGGTACCCACGCTGCTCGGTCACGAATACGTCTTGAACCTCCGTGGGTGTGAGTAGGTACGATACTCCTACGATGCGGTGAAACGATGTCGGCAAGGAGATATGGGTGTGAAAGATGTTTGCACATACCGGACGGTAAGTTCTTCGTGCGTTGTTGGTGGATCAAGCGATTCCCAGGGCTGAACGATAGGGCTTTCCAGACCGGAGCCGGAGTTGGGTTGCGGCATAGATGCAAAGGATCCGTGAGAAGACATGGTTTATGTGAAGGTAGGATTGGAGAGATAGGCGAGCGGAGAGCACAGAGGGGTGATTGGACGGACGCTCATGCTACTACGCTGCCTCTTAAATGTCCAGGGATGTGGCCACACCGTCTTTCCCACCTTCGTGTATAAGTGTCCCTTCGCAACTGCGGCGACCATGGCCACCATTTGGCCCCTTGAAAGTCGAAAAAGGAAAGAATGGGAATTAATTCGTGGTGATCAGGCCTACTCACGGTATGTGATCGAGCATGAGGTGGACGGGGGCCCTGGGATGCCATGGACGCGTAACGCGCTCAACATGATTCCGTGGACCCAAACAATCACCCCTTTTCGCCGTACATTCACGGCCACGAACGGACTGTATCGCCTTACCCCGCCGCAACCCTGACGTACGTACTTTAAATCCCCGTCTTCACACATTTAAAGGAACGGCAGGTGGCTCGATACCTAGGTTCTCATTCTCACTCGTGCCAAGTACTACCCCGCAAATCTTGTGGTCCTCTGTGAAGGGACAAAAATAAATGTTCTCAATCCCTTCGGAGGTTGGCTGCCGAATTTGCTCCTGGTGCGGAGACAAGGCAGTTTTTGACGCTGGTGAGATCATGGTTAGTCGATCCTGGAACAGAAAGTGAAAGATTGGGACGGAACGCACTGGACGGCGAGATGCAGGTCCAGGTGTTGAGCCTGAACCACTGGGCTGACTGTGCCGGCTGGTGTTACACCAGTTGGGATACGGGTGAGACGGTTGGAATTCCTCCTCTTGTGGGATGAGGTTTGCCCGATCACTGTGCCAGCGAATGACGAATCCCTGCCGACAGTGACGTCTCACGGATACTGCAGAGATGTGAGCGCGGGAGAACCAAACGTTAAACACAATTCAGACACTTACATCCACAGGAAGCGTGGTGTGTGGGACTCCTCTGTGTGCGGATCCCCCCACGTATGAGCGTGAGGAGGATTCAACCTGAGTAGAGACGGGAGTTTAATTTTGGCAGGGCGGAAATAAGTAGTTGCCGGAAACAGACCTGTATACCGCAGCCCTAACTGAACCGAGATGGGTTGGTGTATGAGTGGAGGGAGGTGCGTGAGAGAGATCGAAAACAAACCCGGGCCTTGAAGTCCCGCGAATAAAAGTGCTCCGGGGAGTCAGGGATACGATGAGTACGGGACAAACGAACGGAATCAGTTGGCGGGTCTCCGAAATACCGCATAGATGAGAGAGGGATGGTGTGACGAGTCTGGGTCATACATTGAGGCTTCCGGATGGCTTATAAAGGCATGGCAAGGGGGTTATCCGTCCTGTGGTCCATTGACGAGGCCACTTCGACGGTACACAAAGGCGAATTAGATCGCATTGTTCTGGAGGTCAGACAGGGGTCGCAAAGCGACGATTCGTGTCCTACTAGTGGACCACCTAGGCGCAAGCGCAAAGATCAAGAAAGAGATGCCATTCAGAGTCCAGGACCACAAAGACGGGGCATTGTTCTTTGACACGACTCCCACAAGTGAACGCGGTCGTACCGCACATACTTGGACAAGGAGCAATGGTCCTTTGGGAATGGTTTAGAAAGATAGTGACTGCAGCCGACAAACCACACGCCCAGGATCGGCATCCGTCAAAGCTGGCCGATCGCTCTCAGGCTCCGGCAGCGGACCGCTACAACCCAGTACAACCCCTGGCGCAGATTTAGGCCTATGATGTGTACAGGCAACCCGTCTTTGCCGGCTGTGGGTTACAAACGCGGTCACCAATCACTCCGGGCTTTGTAATCTTCCCGGGCGGCGCCTAAACCATCTCTGGGGATGACCATTATCAGATCAGCGGCTTTAAGCTTCGCGCGAGCTGCTTCACGAAAGTCCCCGACGCCCTTCTCCTCCTCCTTCTCCCCAGCCTTACTCCAATCCGTACGACAGATGGCTACTTCCGACTCCGCGAAGCACCACTTCATGGTCTACGCACCAGACCGCACTGACCCGGGGATTTTGGAACTACGATTGGAGCTTCGCCCGGAGCATCTCAA
>Ga0307513_10010913_pt1 | contig 11344 bp, 9 predicted proteins | sample 15_EM_MG_FD_202174 | JGI IMG/M metagenome (GOLD analysis project Ga0307513, IMG submission 202174) | Populus trichocarpa ectomycorrhiza microbial communities from riparian zone in the Pacific Northwest, United States - 15_EM | ecosystem: Host-associated > Plants > Roots > Unclassified | place... | reverse complement strand
ATCCAATTGCATCCCAATTATTTATTTATTTATTTTAACAAATATGACAATAATAATTAAGAGTCGACTGCCTCAAGCCTAAGGCCGAATTGATCACCGGACAACTTTAAAAACTATATTTTTAACATAAAAAATGAATTATATTATTTTAATTTATCTAGATTAATTCAGAAAACTGACAGCTAGGTCCAGGTCGGTCTGATTTAATTACTATTTACAAAATCCCTATATTTACCAGAGCCAAAACAATTTACGTGCTACATTGTGTAAAGTGTAATCCGTGTCCAGACGAAGAAATCTGTAAGCATTAGTTATAATTTCACTCGTGGACCAATAAAGTAGGACCACGTACGCATTACAGCTCACAGCATTGTGAGGCGTTCTTGGCTCCTCTAACCACCTGGTTGACAGATAGACTCTCGGGTGCCGTGCGTGGATTCTTAGCGTGTCTAAAAGAAAGTGAAAAATGAGCTGTCATGCTCGCACATAGAGATATTGATATTGCGTCGACAGCGTTGTGTTTTGTATCTTTTTAAAAATATTTTTTAAAAAAATAAAATAAAATTATTTTTTTCTTCATTATAATTTTTTATATTATTTTAATATGTTTGATATCAAAAATAAATTTTAAAAAATAAAAAAATATTATTCTAATATATTTCAAAGCAAAAATTATTTTAAAAAATAATCTCTACCACAATTCACCATACTCTAAAATACTTTTTATTTATAATTTGGATTTATGAGGGCGAGAGTGAGGAACAATAATAACCGAGTGTGCTACCATTTCACAAATTTAAAAAAATCATTTCAAAATATTTTTATATAAAAAATATTTTTAAAAAATACATTACACTACAAGACCAAACACACTAACTAGGTTATTTTAATATGCCAAAACCATGTTTTATGGCCCGTGAAGTTTTTCATTTTGGCTAATTTCATACTTATGTTTTTTTGTTAAAGAAAAATATCTTTGTATTTTTTTTTTCTTTAATTTTTTCCATGATTGTGAAAAAAATTCTTTAGAGTGGGTTTCTAAAAGTTTTCTTTCTTAACAAAAACAAATAAGCCATGGTGGGGGTACTGGACCTTAAACATGATTTATGCATGCATATGATTATAGATGATAGAGGGTAATACAACCTCTTAAGATATTGAGTTTTAGCTTATGTTTTTTTATTTAATTTGTTTGAATTTTTAGTTGAGTTTTATTAATTAGATTTTATTTATGTTAGACAATTTTATTTATTAATTAGACTTTATTTATGTTGGCAGTTTTGTTTTATAGGTTGCGTCAAATAGTTGATTGTTATAGGGTTTATTATTTATATGTAACTTTACAGACACTATGTTCAATTTAATGATTTGAATACAAAATTACCGAGTTGCAAACTTTTTCAAACCATTTATCTTCTCTTTTCCAACTTTCTCTTCTTTTTCTTTGCCTTTTTTTTTTCTTACTTCTTTTCTTAAATCTCTTTTGTTCTCCGTCAACTTTGGTATCAAAGCAATGCTTTTAACTGGTTTTACAGTTCAACAATCCATAAGCTTGTTCAAACTAAAAAAAAAACTCAACACAATTTCTAAACCCTAGAAATTATAGAGAGACATCATTTTCATCATCGATAATGATTTAGATAACTTTTGTGCAACCACATTTCCTGCAAAGTCACCCTAACCAAACACGCCTTAAGCACCCTATCCATCATGCAGGTGCTTACATTCTCCCCTCTTTGATAAATTTCACCTTTTAAATTTAAATTTTGCCTATACCTAACAACAATTTGGACTTTCTTGGTTATTCTTTTATTCATTTTCATCCAATCATAATTAATTATACTATTTCTTGGCTATAAGGCCTTCTTTTCCCTTTTCTCCTTCCCACCCAATTCTACCATTATCTTGTTCATTTCATGTTGATCCCAACTCTTACATATGTGTAAGTTTATGTATATCAATCAATAAATAACTTTCTACCTTTATGCCATATCCACCAGAAAAATCCAGTTAGCATAATATTTCATATAATGTTTGCCAATCAAATCTTGTTCTTCAAATTTCTTTTTAACTTATCTTAGTTTCTTTTATCATCATAGATCATATGTACTATCTATTTTCACATTTACTATTATTTCCATTATTTATCCATTTATTTTCATCTCGAGTTTTCATTACTCATCGAGGTCTCATTACTTCTGGTCCTATATTTATGCAAGGGTTTACAACATACGAGTAATGTTATACCATATAAAATATTATAAATAGTTGAGTTAAATACTTATGTCATTAAACTTTAGTATTATCTCTATTTATAATACAAATGACTTAATTATATATAAATTGCAACATCTTATCCATGATGATCCTTTTGATACCCCTACCTTATTATCCCCATGATTGGCCAAAATGAACATATTAATGTTAATTTAGATGCATAAGTTGTTTATCCTAGGGATGGTAAGATTTAACAAATCCCAATTTACGAGATAGAAGATCAAATTTAGACTATACTTGGATTACTAAAAATACATCACAACAGTTTGATCATAATCATTGAGAGCATCATCAAATCCTCATTGAACTACACTCGATGGGGTCGAGTGTCTTTAACCTTAAAAGAGTTGGTTGGGACACTGGACCTAATACTTGGTTTATGCATGCATATGATCATAAACAATAAAAGGAACCTCAACTTATTAAGAGATTAGGCTTTAGCTTACTTTTTTGGGTTACTTTATTTGAACTTTTTGTTGAGTTTTATTAACTATGCTTTATTTATTTTGGACAATTTTATTTAGTGAACTAAGCTCAATAGTTGGTTGTTTTAGAGTTTATTATTTATATGTAACTTTCTAGATATTACATTCAATTATTGATGATAGAATAAAAATTGTAAAGTTACAAACTTTGTCAACCTCTTTCTCTTCTCTTCTCTTCTTTAACTCTCTTTTCTCTTTCTTTAGCCTTTTCTTTTTCTTAACTTCAGTTATTGATCCTCAATAAGGCATGTGATAAACTCAAAATTGTCTTTGTTTATAGTTGTTATTACGCATATAGAAGGATCCCTAAGATTCTCCTTAAATCATGATGTACCTTTTATCAAAACTCAATCACATGATTCTAGGCAATCCCTTGATTATAGACAGTAGCTATATATAGATGGATATGTTGACTCTTTATATTAATTACCTTGATGTAATATTGCTAAATAAACTCTATAAATAAGATGTGCACCACTAAACAAAGGCATAATGGTTTTACAAACCTTGTCATTGTATCAGAGCACCTCTAAGGATTTACCTCCCTCGATCCAAATGGCCTCTGAAACTCCGTCCTCTACTCTATCCTTCAACACCATGGTCCATCTCTTGACCATCAAGCTATCTTCTTCTAACTTTCTCCTCTAGCGTAGCCAAATGCTGCCATTACTACAGTGTCAACATCTTTTTAGATATGTTGATGGCTTTATTAAACCTCCTTCTGCAACTATCGATTCTGATGACTCTGCCACTATCAATCCAGCATTTGCTAAATGGCAGAAGACTGATCAACTTGTACTAAGCCTTCTCTTTACTTTTTTGACTGAAGAAGCCATGTCTACTGTTGTTGGCCTAACCTCTTCACATGACGTCTGGTTCACTCTAGAGACAACCTTCAATCATCATTCCAAATCCCGGGAGTTACGTTTCAAAGATGAATTGCAGGACATGAAGAAAGACACTCGATCTGTTGTTGAATATTCTCGTGAGTTCAAATCCGTTTGTGACCAGCTTGCTACCATGGGTCGCCCCGTAGATGATCTCAACAAAATACACTGGTATTTACGTTGACTTGGCTTTACTTTCTCCATTTTTTCTACTACACAGTTATCTCTTTTATTTCTCCTTTCTTTTACAGAGATTGTTCCCATGGCGGAGAGTTATGAAAATTTTATTAAATCATTGGAGTTGCCTCCCACGGGATCCATTTCTGCTGCCTTCACTGCCTATCACAGTAATAAATTTGTCTCTGCTCGTGGCCGTAATTGTGCTTCTCGTAGGGGTCGTAGCCGTGGAAATGGTCGTTTTCAATGCAACTGCCCTATTCGCTGTCAGATTTGTCGTGAGGAAGGTCATTATGCTACTTCTTGTCATGACCGCTACTCTCATTACTCAAAATCTGCCAACCTTGTAGGGACTTTTACTCAGGCCTCTGATTGATATACGGACACCATCACTACTGCACACATGACTAATGATGTTGCTCAGTTGGACAAGTCTGATACGTATACTGGTAAGGATTGTGTTGTTGTCGGTAATGGTGCCACTCTTCCTATTTCTCATACTGCTATCCTTTCTCCCACCTCTTCCCTTACTTTAAATGATGTTTTAGTCGTGCCTGGCTTAACCGAAAATTTGATTTCCATTAGCAAACTTACCTCTGGTTTCCCTTTCTCTATCACTTTTACTAATGACCGCTTGATTATACAAAATCTAGTCACAAGAAAAGTGGTGGCAACCGGGCGGCGGCGTGAAAATGATCTTTATGTGCTTGAGCGTAGACATCACTCTTTACTTTCTGTTTTTTTCAATAATTGTCCTCGAGCTTCATTTGATGTTTGGCATGCGCGTTTGAGCCATGTGTCTCACTCTATTATTTCTCTTTTAAATAAAAAGCGTCAATTATGTGTGACCTTTTTGCTGCCTATTCTCACTATTTACTCTAGTTGTCAACTCGCAAAAAGTCATAGACTGGCATTTCAACATAATGACAAACGAGCATCTCATGTTTTAGATTTTATTCATTGTGATTTATGGGGTCCATCTCCCATTTCATCCAATTTAGGTTGTAAATATTATGTTATTTTTGTTGATGATCATTCTCGATTTACGTGGCTCTATCCTTTAAAATTTAAATCAGACTTTTTCGCATTTTTCTTCAATTTCAGAAATTTGTAAAAAATCAGTTTTCACTTAAAATCAAAGCATTTCAAAGTGATGGAGGCACTGAATTTACAAATCATCTTTTTTAGGATCATTTACTAAACTGTGGCGTTCATCATCAAATGTCTTGCCCTTATACACCAACCCAAAATGGTCAGGACGAGCGAAAACATTGACATATAACTGAAACTGGTTTAACAATGCTTTTTCACTCATATGTTCCTCTAAGATTCTGGGTTGATGCCTTTAGCACAACCATTTTCATCATTAACCGGTTGCCCACACCAACTCTTGATGGCTTGTCTCCTTTTGAGATTCTGTACAGTAAATCTCCCACTTATTCCAATTTTCATCCTTTTGGTTGCCTTGTATTTCCTTACTTACGTGACTATGCTCCTCACAAATTAAGTCCTCGTAGTTGTCCATGTGTCTTTTTTGGCTACAGTATGTCCCATCACGACTTTCGTTGTCTTGATTGTTCTACTAATCATGTATTTATTTCCAGGCATGTTATTTTTTATGAACTTAATTATCCTTTTCAAGGAACCTCTTGCTCTAGGCCCCTGCTTAACTCCCTTGTTAGTGCATTCCTTGAGCCTCCTTTCATTTCAGTGGCTGAACTACCGACACGACCCGATCTTGTACCACGTTTATGTGGATCTTGCTTAACTGACCCATCCGTTAGTTTTGTGCATCTTTCAAGTTTGCAGACCCCCACTGCTGAATGCACTGTCCTTTCGATATATAAAAGGTTGTTACAGTTAGTTAAGAGGATGAATTATAAGGAATAAGAAGTGTATGTAAGGGATTTTAATCATTTACTAAGGGGTAAGCAATTATAGTCTATTGTTTTCTTCTCTCTCTATTTTCTTTTTTGTAACTACTTGTTAAGGTTAAACCTTAACATTTGGTATCAGAGCTAGTTTTAAGCATAGTTATTAAACCCGGACCGGCCCGGCGGGTCGACCCGGTGGCTGGACCGGTTCGGGTTTGTCAAAAGACCGGCCAATGCAATGACCCGGCAAAACCCGATCGACCCGGCGGGTCGACCTATGACCCGGGCGACCCGGACAAACTCGGATGAGACCCGGCGTTTTGGAATTGGGTCTACTTGAGATGATTGCAAGTCGATCTGGGTGTGGAGATCTTGATGGTTGGCGTTGGGTTCTCATTTCTTCCTTCTAGCCCTCACGATTGATGACTGTAACCTGAAGGAAATTGAAAGTTAAATGGGATCAAACTCACAGTTTCAGGAAAGAGAGAGGCAACAAGTAGAAGTGGTGCATCGGGAAATCGGAGAAAGAACAGTCTTTACCGCGCAGGGAATTGGCTGTTCCACACCGCATAGCTGTCAGCTAAAGTGGGAATTAAAAGTTTAGGAGCCATATTCTTGAGACTTCTCTTCCCGCTTCGCTAAGGAAGCTTTTCCTTCTTCAAGTATTTCTCGGTACGGATTGTTTGGTGCTCTTTCCCCGATTGAAGAAGCAAACTTTATTACCATCACTAAGTCTTTAACATCCCTCTCTCTCTCTCTCTCTAGCTAATGTTTTTTAAATTTGCAGGGGAAAGATGTTTTCTTCGGTTTGTGTGACGGCTAAAATGATGAAGCTAGAGAGGGTAGATGTACTTTGTGAGGAGATGGTGATGAGACTTTCTCTGCACACTTCACCCCTTTATTATTTGCCTTGCTTTTCTATTTTTTATCTTTATCCCAACCTAACCTCTAAATAACCTGGGTTTATGGGTTGACCCGGATTGACCCACAAAACCCGGGACCCGGCCCTTTGACTGGGTCAATCCTCGGGCCGGGTTTAACAACTTTGGTTTTAAGGATCAAACTCTGATAAGAAATCATTAAAAATGTTGGAAAATAATAAAATAAAAGTTGTGGAGGAGTATTGTCATAGACTTGAAGATCAAATACAAGAAATTCATCAAGAACTAGGGGATTCCATGACTAAGAACAAAGAATAATGTTTAAAGTAAGGCAAGTAGAGATTAAGGCATTAACAAACTAGTTTCAAGTGTTTTTGGCCAATCAGACGAAAGAAAAAAAAAGACTAGTGTGAGTACAAAAGGATATATGGCTAATTGGTTTAATGAAAGAAAAATGAGAGTCAACACTAGTTCAGATGGAATATTATTCAAGTATAGGAGCCATGATCACCATAAAACTGGGTATAATATAACATTGCTAATGGTGGATCTGCGAATATTTGTAAGAGACAATCCAAGATGCTGGTTGAGGAAGTGTATGAAGTATTTCAAGCTTACCTTTATTCCTGCCCAATAATGGGTAAAACTAGCATCATTATACTTAGATGGAAAGGCAAAACTCTGATTTGAATGATTTATAAACAAAAATGATTATTTGTCTAGTTATGAGGAATTTTCACAGGCTATACGCAAAAGGTTTGTCATCATGGATGATATTGTGGAAGAATTTAACAAATTAGTGCAAGAAAAGAATGTGGAAAAATATGTGGAGAAGTTGAAAAAGTTAAATCATTGATGTATGTACTGAATCCTTCTATATATGAGTCTTACTACGTATTTAGTTTTATTGGTGGTTTCTTCTCATGTCTCCTAAAACAAGCATGTCTGAGTCAGCTGAGTCTTTTGTATGTAAAGTTCATGTTTTTGATACTGAAATTATAAAATAAATTTAAACAAATAATGAATAATATAAAGTTCAAACTAAGTGTCATAATGCATTTAACATTGAAAATCATTTTATGATGATATTATATGTGAATGGTATCCTTTTGAAACCAATCAACAATTGCATGCGAGTAATGTTATACAATATAAAGTGTTACAAATGATTAAATCAAATATTTATGTTATTAAACTACAATTAGACTTTAGTATTATCTCTACTTTTAATACAAATGACCTGATTATATATAAATTGCAACATCCTATCCATGATGATCCTTTTGACATCCCTACCTTATTATCCTTATCATTGGCACAAAATAAACATATTAATGCTACTTTAGATGCACAAGTTATTTTTACCAGGGATGATGAGATTCAATGAATCCTAGTTTATGAGCTAGACGACTAGATTTAGACTATACTTGGATTATTAAAGAGACATCACAACAACTTAATCATAATTTTTAGGAGCATTATCAAAGTCGTCTTAAATTACACTCAACGGGGTTGAGTTTCTCTAACCTTAAAAGAGTTGGTGGAGATATTGGACCTAATACATGGTTTATGCACACATATAATCATAAATGATGGAGAGTATCCCAACCTATTAAGAGATTGAGCTTTAGATTTTTTTAAAAAAATTATTTGAACTTTTAGCTGAGTTTTATTAATTAGACTTTATTTATTTTAGATAGTTTTATATTGTGGACTAAGCCTATATGTAACTCTCTATACATTACCTTAAGTTATTACTAATTTGAAAAATTACAGAGTAATAAACTTTTCCAACCTCTTTCTCTTTTCTTCTTTAACTTTCTCTTCTTTTTCTTTGGTTTATTCTACTTAACTTCCTTTTGTTCTTTGTTCTTTTCTTAAATCTTTTTTTGTTTGATGTTAGATACAACACGATTGGACTCTGGTTGATAAACTCAAAATTATCTTTCTGTTGTAGCTATGTTTTTGTTTTTGATTCTTTAAAAAATTTATTAAACCTAAACTTAAATCTATTTGTTGAGTTTGAAAATCATATTTGAATGCTTCATGAATTTACATCAAAATATATTTATTTTATGAATTGAGTTTATTTATAATTTTAAATTATGATTTAGAATGTTGTTAAGTTTACATTGTGTTAAGGAAAGTGAAATTTAGGAATGAAGTTAGAGTATGTTTGGTAACCATTAGTTTATGTTTTTTTTTTTTTTTTAACAAAAGACATGTGATAAACTCAAAATTCAATATTTTAACTATAAAAAATATAATTAACCCATTCCACTTCAATGCTCATATGCAAGATTCATATTTTAAAGTAAAATAAAATAAAAAAAGTTAGGTGAAAAAGTGTTTGAAAATGGTTTTTTTAACCAAGATAGTGGAGCCAGTATGCGATTGTCTCTTACTATTAAGAAAAATTAATAGACAGCACCTCATCCATCTATTTTATAAAAATAAAAAAATAATAATGGTAAGGCATAAGGGGTTGTCCTTGCAAGCCTACACACCTCGCCTTCTATTTTATGGGCTAAACACTTTGGCCAACCTAGACCCAAACACCTAACTTTTTTTCTATATTTTTTTCTTTTCATTTTAATTTAAATTCATTAGAATAAATTAATCAGAATTTTTTCTGGATATTATTTGATTAGATATAATTTGATTTTTTTTCAAATAAGGTTATAACATTTTTTTATAACATAAGCAAACACTTATTTTTTTCAACTCTTCATGATGATAATTTTTTCTAAAACATTATTCGGTAGCTTTCATATGCATGTTAATTTTTATTTTCGTACAACTAAATAAAAAATGGATTAAAAAAAAGCTATTAAACCTAACTGGGTCTATAACCTAGGTCGTGATTTTGGTGGGTTAACCTGAGTTGACCTAATTTGATCTAAAATGTCATTGTTTTAGTGTATAAAAAGAAATGATTAAAATGAAATTGTCTTGAATTTTTTTAAAATGAAACAGGATTTTAACTAGGTCGTTTTCGGATCTTGGTGACACTCCCAAAACAATTCTTGCACAAACCCACAAACTGTGTATATTATAATATTTTTAATATATTCTCATCAAGATTATCATAATTTTGGTAAAAAATGCCTAGTAAAAAAGGAATGTGTTGGCAAGATAAAATGGTTTTATCGTTCGTTTGATATTGTGGTAGTTGTTACTTTTTAAAGTGTTTATAGTTTGAAAATATATTATAATAATAATTTTTTTATTTTTTAAAATTTAATTTTGATATCAGCATGTCAAAATGATATGAAAACATAAAAAAAATAATTTAAATCAAATAAAAAAATAAAAAAATTAAATTTTTTCGAAAATAGTTTTGAAACACAAAAACAAATAGGTTGTTAATTAGAGTGATGTTTTTCTTACCCTTATTTCATATCATTCAATTTTTTATATTTATTATGATTTTTTATTAAATAAAGAACATTAAACAAAAGAATTATATTTCTCTATAGAAAAAAAATTAGGAAAGGAGGAATCTTAGTAGCAAATCATTTTGTTTAAATTGAATTTAAATTGTTACTTTTTTTTACAAAAAATATATTTATTGTTATATAATTAAATAACAAAATTTAAAGAATTTCTCGTAGAACAAGATCAAATATTTTAATTTTCATTTATCTTTCAGCTTCCCAATTTAATATCAATTAACATCAATAATGTTTTTAATATTTATTAGCATATATAATTTTTAATTTTTTTATTAAATTAACACACAAGTTTTTACTTAAAAATTAAAAGTTTATTTGATGCTAGAAAAATGTAATGACAACACCTATACTCTTTCTTATTTATTTATGTTAAGAAGAATTCATTTGGCCTTAGCAAAGCATTGTCAATTAGCTAGTGCTACTCTTTTGTATTACTCAATTTCCATTCTAGTGATAATAAAGTTTGTTTTTTTTATTATATGTTTGATAATATGGCTGTGGTTGCTTTTCAAAGTATTTTTCACTTAAAAATGTATCAAAATAATTTTTTTTATTTTTTAAAAATTATTTTTGATATCATCACATCAAGATGATCTAAAAATATAAAAAAATATTAATTTGAAGTAAAGAAAAAAATAAAAAAAATTTAATTTTTTTAAAATACTTTTAGAACACAAAAATAAACATGACAAATTGCATAAGTAAGCATTTGTTTCTTGATATTCGTGGTTGAGTAGTAGTAATTATTTGGAAGTTTAGTAAAATTTAATTTTTAAAGTATTTTTTATTTGGTGTGTCTATATATATATATATATAATTATCTTAGAATTGTTTTTAAAACTCTCTTGTTTTAAGTGAAGAAAATTGTTTTTAAAATTATCTTAGAATTGTTTTTAAAACTCTCTTGTTTTAAGTGAAGAAAATTGTTTTTAAAATTATCTTAGAATTTTTTAAAGTATTTGTTATAATTGGAAATAAATCGACGTCGGAAATTGAAGGCAATTTAAGGGTTAAGATAAATAATATAAAAGATAGAAGGACAATGTTGTCTTCATATTACTAAAAAAAAATTAAAATAATGCGGCTATAGCCACTCCAGGAGAAGCGAAACTTGAAAAGATATCTTGCTCAGATCCAAAACCACAACAAGGAGAAGAGAGCGCCATGTCTGGTCCCTCGAGCTGCAGCATTTACATCGGTGAGTTCTCTGCTATTGTTGCTTCAATCATGTGATAAACCATTGGATTATGTCTTAATTAGATCCTTAATTACTATTTGTACAGGTAATTTAGACGAGAGAGTTAGCGA
>Ga0307513_10010912_pt1 | contig 11344 bp, 11 predicted proteins | sample 15_EM_MG_FD_202174 | JGI IMG/M metagenome (GOLD analysis project Ga0307513, IMG submission 202174) | Populus trichocarpa ectomycorrhiza microbial communities from riparian zone in the Pacific Northwest, United States - 15_EM | ecosystem: Host-associated > Plants > Roots > Unclassified | place... | reverse complement strand
CGCTTCAACTTGTGTCTTAATCCCAAAAATAGGAAGAGTTTACTTGCCTATGATGTTATTTTTAGCGGAGCCTTTCTTTGGATTTCCGAACCAAAGTCCGGCACTTACCCGCGGGGTTTCCCAAGGTTTCCCTCGTGGATCCTCAATATATCTAGCTCCCCTAGGGCCAATATATACAAAATCGAGCGCTTTTTGTTGGGATTTAAGGAGTGGTTACTATGTCTAGGTAACATAAAAGGACAAAATTGTGTGAGCCGGACTCCGGCCATGAAGCAGTAAGCGGATTTTTCATTTTCGGTTCGATCGGCAGCCTCATGCCTGCCATGTCGCTTAGCATCCGGGACGGAGAGTTATTGTGGCCGTATCTTGGAGCTTCGGCTCTGGAGCGGGTTAATCACTTGAAGATGCTAGTGCTTCAGACAGGGATCCCAACCAGGATTTGCTGATGGAGGAAGTACCATCAGTCATGTAACACGCTAACGTGTGCAGCTCTCTCGGTTGTTTTGTCCTAGAAGATGTGGTGCTCGGGATCAGCCTGCCCATCTTGAGCTTGTAAGAAAACGACAGTGATTCAGACTCGGAGATCGAATAATCGTGACGAGCTAAATTTCCTCCTTTTCATCACTACGTCGAGATGAACATAGCACCTGAACACACTGGTATTCCTGCCGCTAAAACATCCCCCATCTCCATCCTCCATGATGATCTCCTTTGGAGGATCTTCTTGATCAACGCAGATCTGTATCAGCATAACCCAGAGGAGCCCATTATTTACTCTGTGGGTTCGTTTTTTAGCCCGCTTAGATTCACTCTATATGCCTCCCGTGTTTCGCAATTATGGAGGAGGATCTTTCTCAATTCTTCGATAATTTTGAGGAGGTGATCGACCTTGATGTGATAGTAGGGTTCTCAGAGAAGGGAAGGAATGAAATCCTTCGGAGAGCTGGCCAGTCCTTGCTCTGCATCAAGGGCAATGGGAACGGGTCGGTTCGATTTCCACGAGGAGCATCGGAAGAACTTTTCTTTTCCATGTTATCCACATATAGGACTCGGGTGCGAGAGATAAACGTGGTTCTCGCCTTGCCGTTCAAAGAAGACACTTGGCGCTTACTGGAAATGACCATGGAAAATCTGGAATTTTTCTCGCTTGCATTTCGCCGTCCAGAGTGGGCCCGGGATGAAACTACCATGAGCGAAACTTTATTTTTTGGAGGTACTGCGCCAAGCTACACGAGCTTCGGATCAAGGATTCATGGTGCAACTTGCAGGCGTCGTGGTTTTTGAATATCCGAGAAGTCTATCTCAATTCTGCCTTGCCTGTCCCTGGTGCACTTGGAGCTCTGAACTCCAATAGACTACTTGAGGCACTGACACTCAAGAACCCTGTCAATGCACGAAAATCATCCGAGCGGCAGATCGTCGGTCTTCCTTCGTTGAAGCAAGCAACATTATCTAACGGGGTCAAGGCAACAATCCAAATTTTAGAAAATATTAAAGCCCCCATCGGCTGTAGTTTCTCAATCACCGTCGACATCCCACGAAAGAAGCACGGCGAGGTAACCGAAGACGAGGCCGTTTGTGTGTATACTGCAGTCTCGCCACATCGTCGAAGATTCTGGACTGCCTATTATCCAACGACCATCCACGTGGGATCTCGCTATCCTGCAGATGATTCGCCTTTCTTCTCCATTGACGACTTCGCATATGCTCCCGACTCAAAATCGACTGTATCTGCTTCTTCACTCTCACACCAACCTTCGTTCTCTGCGAAAATCCTTCCAGGAACTTCCCAATTCAATGGCCAGTGGTTTCGGCCCCTCTTTTCCGCCGCGACTTTTCTCGAAACCTATCCAAACATCACCCGCTTGTGCCTAGAAGGATGGTTACCATCTGAACTGACGAAATCGAACCTCAAGACGTTCGCTTCATCCTTTCCCAATATCACTGTGCTTCAAATCGACCAGTGTATCCTCGAAAGATCTCCATTTTGCGACACGCCGGATCTATTTCCTCTCGCCCATACTTTAATCCTTACAGTCCGCTACCATAGGAGCGATCCGGATAGGTTTTCGGGAGTCATCTCCCACTTGGAGATGAAAAGAGATGGGCAGAGACCTATTACGGTGCTTGACCTCACGAAGGTTCATTTCACACTGAAGCACTTCGAGTGTTGGAGGGAAATTTTGGACGGATTTGTTGGGTCGGAGGTCCTATTTCAGGCCGAAGGAAAATGGCATCGACCTATCACGCTGAGAGAATTTACCTGCGGTACTGATCAGGATATTTCTGCTTGGCAGACTCTCTACATAAATGGAAAATTACAAGACTTCGCGAAGTCAACCTAGTACAGGAAACTTTGCGACGCGCGAGTAGCAATACCTTGATTGTTTAGAATTGGCGACGTGTATGCCTGCGGTATACGATTGATGGCGAGTGGCTGCGGGCACTTGCACGGAACTCTTGAGTTGAAATAAATATTTTTAACACTAAGCAGGACTCGGATGCCTTCAAGTCATTGAAATTTCTGTATTGACTCTATGTAGTTTCTTGTAATAAATATCTATATTCCGAGTAATTTTCACTTCCTATCCCCATTGCAGGTCCGAGTATATACATACGTCAAATAAACTTTCATGATTAAAGTTTTAGTACGGTGATCGTACCACCGATCGAGTCGCAGATTCGGATATAAGAACTGTAGGGCCGACTTCACGGCAAACCTTAGAGTCCCAATAAATTATAAATTATAAACATGATAAATTCATTGCAATTAAATAATTGCCCTAGTGCTGCTAATCGTGCGACGTGAACCGAAGGTTCCCACCCAAGTCCAGCCGATTATGGGGAAGAGTGAGGTTTACGAATATGAAGAAGAGGATTTCAATTTCAGTGCAAGACGGCGCAAATTTTACATGCAAATGGACTGGCACAGCTGCGCCCATTTTTGGGATCGTCTGCCAGACTTCGTTCAATTGCAAACTGTGCCCTTACCTAAAGGTAGTGGGAATTTCCATTTCGCCACTTTCACCATTGTCGGAGAATCGTTTTCATAATAATGCGGACTCTGATCGCCTTTCTATGATATCTATGACCCAAATCTTCCACGGATGAATAACAGTGTAATGGGAGTCTAGTATCGAACGTGGTTCAGAGGTAGTGTCGGTTCCGCTTGTTTTGGCCATATTGGCCCAATCACTAGTAGACTCAGGAGCGGGAATAATTCACGTGGTAGGGACAACGACAAGGTAAGCGGCAGTGGCCAGTTGTAAGTTGACAAGACGGATTAACAGGTAAGTGTAAATGTACGGCATCATGATTAATTTTGTGAAGTCGGAACTAAAGAGTCCGTTTCTTGAATCTGGTTCTGGGGCGCTAGCTGGGCTGACACCACCCCACTAATAGTTTGGTCCCAAGTCTCAATCGTAGATTTGGCCTCCTCGATGATGATGTCGTAAGCGTCCTGGATATGCCCCTCGTTCGTTCGAGTTGCACCAACTGCAAATCTGATGCAGAATATCCCATTGAGAGTTGTTTGTGTGAGCATAATGTCCCGTCTGGCTGAGAGGCGCCTGAAGAAGTACCGATTGAGGTTATTCAAGGAGTCGGCTGAGAACGCGGCCTGATTTGCCTCTCGTGGTTTTGGGACGACTCTGAAGACCGCCAGTGCTAGGAATGGTTTCGTGACGAGCGATAGTTCGTCGGAAGCATTGATAAGATTCACGAACTGTTGATTCAAAATAATGGACTGGATGTCAAGGAACGATGTCAGAATTTGTCTTCTGGAATTAGCGAATGAAGATTTACTTTGCGGATGTGTTTCTGGAACCCTTTGACGCCATAACTGCGAAGAACAAACCAGATTTTGAGCGATCGGAAACGGCGGCCCAAGCCCAAGTGCCAGTTTCGATAATCCACGACAGCGCCTCAATTAAGTTTGATGAGTAAATAGATGGTGTGAAGGGGTCATGGTGCACCTGCATTCCCTTCATTGCTGGAGAGGAAAATGGGCGTGATATCTAGCGCATCGGTGAGCTTCTTCCTGTCCCGGACCCAGAGAGCTGAGCAATCAAAGTTGACTAGTCCCCACTGGAAAAAAAAAAACTGATATTTTCGGTCGAGTAAAGACGTTAGGCGTTAACTCACCTTGTGGAAATTGACGCAGATGGAGTGAACACAGGCGTTGATATCCTCGAGGTGAAGTACAGTGCGAAACTCTGGGCAAGATAAAGCAACACCAGCCCATGCAGCATCAACATGAACCCAAAGAGATGGGTAGTCTCGGACTGTTGGAGAGATGATCATGAGTATTTACTATGGGTTAGCCGATATAGACTTGCCAACTTCATGGATATCGGCAAGATTATCGACTGCCCCAGAAGATGTACTTCCTACGGTTGCGACTTGGGAAAAAGAATTCAATTCAGCTCTCTTGATCCCAAGGAATTATTGAAGGCCTCACTCAAGATAAAAGGTTTCCGTCCTATTTTAGCGTCATCCTCCAAGGCGTTCCGGAGGGCATCCTGTCGAAGGGCAAATTGATCCTCCGCTTTCACCTCAATGAATCGAATCTGGAGGTTCAATACCAGGGCTGCTTTCGATCCCACAGAATGTGTTTGAGTAGTCGTATAGATAACCAAATCCTCCAAATTTGTATCCGGGTGGTCTTTGAGGTACGAGGTGCGAGCAGCGACGACCACCGCAAGAACTGAGTCTGAAGCCGATGTCTGGCGACGAAAAATGTAAGCGGGAGGTTTGAATCAGAAAATCATACGGACCTGAATGACGCCCCCACCCACTCCAGACGTGTGTGAAAATGCTGAGGATAATCCCAGGAGGTTTGCTGCCCAATCCATCACGATGACTTCCAGTTCCGTGCAGGCAGGGCTGCTTGTCCACTGCGCAAGGGTCCAAAAGAAATATAACTGCGAGAGAGAGAAACGCTCACATTAAAACCAGGGTTGGTGATGCTGGAAGAATACAGGTCTCCTAGAATCCCCTCAAATGTGCAGGCGGCGGGAAAATATGCAAAGAAAGAGGGATGTTGCCAGTGGGTCAATCCTATCAACGGATATGATGTTAAACAAATGGGCGACTATGAAATAAACTTATGTTAAACTTGCCTGGGATGATACATTTCTGGTAATCATCGGCAATGACTTGGAAATCCTCGCCTTCCTCAGGAGGAGCCACTGAACAGGGGGGGTCAGATATTGATCAATGCCTGGAGAAACATGGGGGTTCGGGATATTTCTCACAAGGAACATGTTCCCTCAGGTACCCTGGCTTTACCGTGGATAAAACTGACCGCTCTTGAAGAGAATAGTGATATTCGCAAATGCGGTCAATGGCTTGATAGCCAGCCTTTCGGAATCTTTTACAAGGCGACTGTCAGCTACCCGATATCAATACGAACAATATTTAAAACGAAATACTGTTCAACATCCATTGAAAATAGGTCGGTGAGGGCGATGAGATTCCTAAATCCTTCCAGGCATTTTAAAAGGCGCCAGTCTTATCTCACCGGAGTCACTTTAAAGAAAATGTGACCGTTCATCCACCTGATAAAATTATCCAATCAAGCACCGCCGGCGTACCACCGCTCACGACATGGAGATCCTTTGTCTTCCGTCGCGGAAAATGCGGTGCAGAGATTGCTTGCCTGAGTTTTTGGGGAGCTGTTGTGGAAGCCGCCTTTTCTTGGATTTCCGAATGTCGGTAGCCTCGGACCCGGAGGAATGTCTTTCCGGAAGTTTACAATGTTGTTCCTCTTGCCCTGTGGATCCTCAGCCACAAGTAATATAACTAACGTAGAAAGCCCACACAGGTTGTTCGGATAAACGCTGACAATAAAATGACAGAAGAACATGACTGAGCTATATCATTTCGCAGGAGAAAGGCAGGGCTTGAAACTCGAATGCGGCACACCCACCATTCTACGACACGGAGTCTGCCGGGTCACGGGTCACGGCGCGGAGAGAGCCTCATCGAAGGACTGTACCATTACGACCGGTCGTTCACGGGGTCCTATGACAGCAATTGTTTACTCACCAGTGACCAATGACAAGAGCGAAAATTTATTCATGTGCTCCTCGGTGACTAGGCTCGACACGATATGGATGGATACCGATTTGGGATCGGAGTATCAATTACCCGGGTTTGGCTCGCCCAATTCGGTATGTAATTGCCTGAGTAGGAATTTGAGGTTACTAATGCCTGTCACTCAGGATCATTCAGAAACGAGCGTCATGTAATTGCGCGAAGATGTCTATGTGTTTAAACTGAATGGCCACGCTGAATGAGTGGCAAACATCCCAATATTGAAGACAATTGGGGTGCCGTTGGACGGGAGCGTCCCAATTGAACGGAATAGTCTAGATATGCCCGAAATCAGGGGAAATTACATTTTTTGCTACTTTTTAGTTCGTTTGGAGCCATGTTCATGGGGCCCGAATGACATACGTCAATTTGCAAATTTGTTCAGTTCACGATGCCTCATGACATACGACTGAACGATCGGTCGTAATAGCACAGTAATTCACGTTTAAGTACCTTGGATCCAGGGCATGTCTTTCAATGTTGAACGTTGAAAATCCTATATTAGGCATCTAGCAACAAAATACGTCACTTGGAAGGTTGTGGTTTCTAGAATTTGATCGGGGAAGCTCGCGATGATAAGAAAATTTCGGTGGTGATAGAGTCGAAGATAGGGATTGGCTAGAGATACGATAGCATCATGGTGGCAACCGTTTCCTATTCACCGGCACCCCTGGTCCCTTTTGGTAAATTTTGGATTCTCAACAGTTTATGTACAAAAATGTAATTTTTCACCATTTGACGCAAAGTTGGCCTTCTTGTTTATCACCAGACGACTCGGAAAGAGATCGTATCGCACTCCGAATTTTTGCCAGCGTATAGTCTGCCACATTGTATCCTGAGTACTGTGGCGTTTGTAGTACCCCATGTTCCACATTACTTATAGTGTGTTTAACCTGTTCACTATGGTCACCGTTCACGGCTGGTTGCTACATATTGCTAAACTGACCGATATACTTCACTGTCGGGCTCATTGATTATTTGAACGGTACAAGCCTGGGCTCATACCGGCCCCTGGAGTCTTTGTGCCGTCCATAGTCGACGTCTGCGGCCTGAAAAACGCAGGTTTCAGGAAGTGTTCGGGTAACTGAAAGCCCAGAGGCAATAGGACGAAAATTGAGCGAGGTCAGTCCTTGAATTGCGGTCAAGACAATTAAATGGGAACGGGTCGCTTCCACGAAAAGAATGGAAAGGTTTTTTTTCAACAGGTGGTCCTCGCATGGCCACGTGGAATTTTTCTCGCTTGCGTTCCTTTATCCCAAATGGGATCGTTGATCTTTCTTTGTTTAAATTGTCTCAATCATCTAATGTGGTAAAGGGGATGATTTCAATGAAGTCCCCATTTGCCCAGCTTGATCGATCGCGACGACCGGCAGTGCAGATCAACGATGAGTATGGCCCGCAAATCACTGCGGGTCGGTTTTTTTTTTGTTGATTTTTTTTTGCGAGGGCTGTCATTTCTCGCATAGAAGAAGTGGGTAGGGAACTATAGAGACAGAGGGAGGCGCCCGGAGGTCAAGTGGTTACAGCTTTAGGCGCCCATCGAATATAATATTGGTGTGTCCCAAAATGGAGACCTTTCGAAGATATGCTGGATTGAGAAAGAATGAGGCAAACGTTTTGAGGTCCGATCTCGTCAATGCATGTTTGTCCACTGGGTGATTTGGACCTGTTTCGTGGGAATGGTGAAGGGGACACGAAACTATTCGCCAATATTAATTGAATTGGAAAGCTTACGGTTTTTTCTTTTTCTTTTTTTTTTTTTTTTTTTTTTTTCAGAGAACAAAGGTTTACGTGAGAGTGAAGAAGTAGATACAGTCGGTTTTCAGTCGGGAGTGTACAGTAACAGTATGCGAAGTCATCAAGGGTCAAGAATGATGAATCATTTCTAGGATAGCGGGATCCCACGTAGACGGGTGTTGGAAAATAGGCGGCGCGGTATCTTTGACGATGCGGTGAGACCACACTATATACATACCTCGTCTTCAGACCGTTATTCCAACAGACTTCTTCCATGGTCAAGGGACGTTCAAGGTGATCGAGAAACTGAAGCCGATATTGTTGTCGGCAGGTGCTAATATACTCAAACTGATAAATAGATTCATTCCCTGTAATCTAGGTGGGTATCATTTGGGATTTGGAATGTCCGGAAAATCATGTCCGCCAGGCAAATTCTGCATGGCGATAAGCATGCCCTCACTCGCCGTCGCAATCACCGACGATTCACCGTCGTCTGTACCTATATTTTACAATAATTATCACAATGGGGAACCTTATTATGGGCTAGCCCTCTACTTGACACCGTCTGGATGGCATCACAAACCGCGTAAGAGTCATGAAGCGAGTCGCCTCTGCTGGCGGCCCTCAACAAATTATGTGTTTTGGGCACAGGAAAAATCGCGAGGCGCCAGTAGTGAAACCCCAGTTTCATAAGCTGGCAATACACCAGTATCTGCGATCGCATTTGCGAGTAAGTACTATGTATGACTGATGTGGCCAATGCGAGTAGCTGTGTGCCCTTGCACGGGTCACTCAAGTTGGAATAAATATTTTTAGTAGGGTACCTTTATGTGGGTCTTTGAAATTCATTCGTCTATTCGATGTACTGTACTATTCCGACGAATCGTTATCGTCACCATCCGAAAAGGGTTCTTTTTTTCATTTGCCTTCAGTCAAAAGTTTTTTTTTCGGCCATCTCGGAGTGAAATTTTCGTGGATGGCTGTGGATGGTTGGTCGTAATAGTACAGTAGTTTCTTGTCACCGCGAGTAGATTTTACGGGAACTTCGGTAATTTTCACTACGAAGGTAAGAATAATCTCATTCACATCTATTTTCTATCCTCGCCGCTTTCCCCATTATTCATCTCGGAGAAAGTATAGGTATACTTCAGTTAACCTTTCACGACTCACATAAAGGTTTTAGTAGTAAGTACGGTGATCGCACTTCATAGATAAGTATCCCCATTTATATTCGATCTCGTTCACCGCCTAGGCGGCCCGTGACATCGTTGTCGGAGGATTTTCGTCAATGCCCACCGACGTGGACAATATACGTGGAAAATAATGTCGGCAAGAGGGAGCTCGTCAAGGAATGAGAGGACTGACATAAGGGTGCTGGGAAAGGTGGATCTTTTGCAGTAGGACGCATCGCGGAAGCAAGTAGTGAGGGGATGAAAGAAGGCTGGCAACGTGCTCGAGAATCATTACAGCTGCGGAACTCGGGAGGGGAGACGCAGAGGGGAGAACAGAGGGAAGGCCATTGGCTCGAGCACGACAACTTGAACACTTGAGCATGGGCAGAAAATGGCTCACCAAATTCATGGTTTTGAGTGGCCCCAGAAAAATAGCAAGGCCTTTGGGGAATGATCTACATAGCTGTGAGCTCCCTTTCTTAGATTTTATTAGTGACTTTGATTCATTTTGCTGCACTCGTCAATTATTAAATCCTATATACACGAAAGGCTGCGGGTCCAGGAGGCTCTCGAAAACACCATAAATGTGTCATTTATTTAACCTCCCCGATATTAGTATTATACCATTTTATTCAAATGTCCACCCTCCACCTGAACACGACCAAGTGTGGTTGAATAAGCCACCCAACCATACCTCCTCCACTACCAAGTACCACATACACCACACACCAACTACCTCATGCTATTCAACCCACGAAGGTCTATGGCCAATTATATAGCGGTTACTTATGTCCTGGTAATTTAGGTGGTGGCGACTGATCATTTCGGCGTTTCCTGGTAAAGTATGAAGATTCACCACTGCGGCCCGCCGAATAGTGATAGTGACAGTGATAATTCCCATTAATATAAACGAGGCTCCCACTCGGTATCCAAGATGTCGACAGAAGAAATTGAAGGGTGGGAGTTGGTATGTAGTGAGCAGTGGAACCCATTCGCGATAAGCGCGCATATTCTCACGGGTACACTTTTCCCAACACTCATTAGAATTCTCATCGTGTTCGTGTACGCTCCACCAGAGGTAAAGCAGCGATTGCTGTATAGTGGAGTGTGAAGGCGTGCCCGACCACTAGGAAATGGGAAGCTCGTCCAGACGGGCGAGACAATGGCGGACTCTGAGGGCAGATGAACCCCGTCCCCATGGCCATTATCTTTACCAACTCCGGTGATAGGCGGGTTTAAAATACACGCAGACCTAAGGTCGGACTGTGGCGCCGAGGCGCAGTTGGCGAAGGACGAAGTTACAAACAAGAAGGTATGTAAAATGAAATATTTGTATGTGGCACTCTAAGTCTTTGACACAAGGCACCCGAGTGCCATGGTCCCTCACTCACTGGGTGCTTCCATTATCTGGCTTTCCACGGTGTGATAAATGCAGAGCCTCCAAGTTGGTGTCGAACCCAATTTAAGCAGCCCTGGCTTAACGTCAGCCTGGGTCTGTGGTACAGTGGGTTGGATTTGCGCTACTTACGAAATGGATTACGAAATCACCCATTCCATGTCTTGTGTCCTCACGGTTTTCATGGGCGCTTAAATGATGCGTGTTCTACAGAATCTCTAAACCCACTGGATAATCCACATAGTACATTCAAGATCTGAGAACTAAGAGTCCTCAACCAATCCATTCCTCACAGAGCCCTACGTAATTTGGTTGCACGAGATCCAGCGACACCTTGGATCCCTCAGGGTTTGAAAAGGTAAAGTTATGAGGCATCAAGATAAATGTCCAGTCCAGCCCCAAAATTTATCTTCCAACATTTGCGTATGGGCTGCAGTGCACCTTCCCTTCCCTGTTCACGCCATCGTCAAATACGTGACTGGAATTCGGCGCTATGCGTTGAAAACGATGGTACGCAGAACGTCCGTGGCGTGTCTTTTACCCTGCATATGATGATCATTATAAGGGTTGCATTCTAGGCACTTCTTCTGATGTTCTGTCCCACGGAGTGGTAGTAGTATATCGAGATGCCTTACTACGTCTCCACCCTCGCAATGGGTAAATATTAAGCCAACCTCGCGAGCACCCCCAACGCAGCATTTCCACGTCCAGTGGGAAGGAGGGGGGATCTAAAACACATCGCTATGTCACCTGGGAATTGCTCTAAACCCTCATTCTCATTGCGGGTGATGGTCGTCTCCTTGCCAGGGGACCCGAGTCGCACGATCAATATTGGTATGTTTATTCCAATCGTCCCTTTATATTCTCGTTAAACTCCCTCGGGGCGTTGCATCGAAAGGGCCAGGATTTAGTAGTTAATTAACTAGGGTAATAATTCGACTGT
>Ga0307513_10010911_pt1 | contig 11345 bp, 16 predicted proteins | sample 15_EM_MG_FD_202174 | JGI IMG/M metagenome (GOLD analysis project Ga0307513, IMG submission 202174) | Populus trichocarpa ectomycorrhiza microbial communities from riparian zone in the Pacific Northwest, United States - 15_EM | ecosystem: Host-associated > Plants > Roots > Unclassified | place... | reverse complement strand
ACCCTACATCGGTGTTGAGGGCGGCAATACCGCCATTCTGCGGTTGTCGCTCACAGTCTGCCAACGCGAGAAGCTGAATGACGCATCCGTTGCACCCCAAAAATGGATGTGAAAGCCTGCTGTGAGCCACCTTAGTGAGTCGTCCAAATTTATATGTTCGTCCTGACGATCTGGATGGTATGACGCTACCTCGCGAATGACATTACGAGGCAACGCGTAGTCTCGTCATGGCAGATACCCAGTTCGTCTTTTCAACCGGTTTCCTCCCTCTCCGTCTTTGTCCTGATCCTAGTGTAATACAGGCCAAAGAGCCTGTGGCATAGTCCTTATGCGCGTCTGGCAGTGCACAAAGGCTGTAATGTCCGAGCATGGTTGCATTCAGGAGCTTGGCTTTGTTCCGCCTCATTAGTCTGCAAGCGAGATGTCCCAAACAGGAAGGCGCTTCAAGATCGCAGCGCTCTGATTTGTGGACCAGCAACAGGCATTCTACGGCGCTACACGGGAGCTGTAGCGGATTAAAATCATGAAAGGTGTGTCAAGGTGCGTTCAAAGCACTTGTCACAGGGATAGCCACGGTATACCCACCAACAAATTTTGTGCAGAAAGCCCCGATAAAGATGATCTGCCTTTGAACTTGGGACTTTGTTGGACACAGAACCCAAGCCGCGAGGTGTCTTAACCAGCCTGCGAGCCAGTGGATCTTCTCAGATCGATGAAACGCCTGGTGCCTTTGATCCAAATACGTCCATAGTCATCTTGCCCACGCAAAAGAACCGGGTTCGGCACGTTCTATATACCGCCGGTCCACTGCCGGGCCATATTAGTTGACTGCCGCCAGCTTTGTCCGTCCTGGTTCAACTATATAAACCGCCTCTGTGAGGCGAGCGTTCACCCTCATCGACTTTAGCGCGTCCCTTCTCCAACCGTACGCGATCGCCATGGGTCAAACGCCTTCCACGCCAGTACAGTCCACTATTGTCGTTTACCTCGCTCCTCCACCGCCGACCACTGTCAGTCCCATCCTCTACCCAGTAATATTCACCCCACCACTAAAGTCGATCACCCTTCCGGTGCTCCCACAGCGAGACGTCGTTATCCAAATACGGTCGTGGCTTCAGTCGCTCACTCCAGCTCAGCTCGCGCCTAGTGACACAATACAGCCCTTCGGTCCCGTCACGGAGTGCGTCCGTCCTGGCCAAGGCCCATATTGGACGAACGTGGCCATCAGGCACTCCGAATACTTTTCGAATATCGATGGTTTTACTCGCCAAATTTCTGTGGTGCAAATCATCGTCCTCATCCCCACGCAGCTCCTCTCGATACTCGGGAACACACCGCTCACAGTGGAGATCCCTAGCCAGTGGTGGGGTGCGATTCCAGCCGCGCTCACATGGCAGCATGTCCTCTCTGCGCTGGAGGAGGAAGTCCTCTGTCGAGTGGCGCAAATGTCCCCTGCACATCGGTTACTCAAGATGCAGCAGCGTGGGCTTGACGCTCCTGGACAGTACACTCCAGTACACCGAATGGTACAGGAGGGATTTACGGCCTTCATTGCGTCCATTCCCGAGAATAGTTTCACTCTCCCGCCCTATTATCCCGTCCAGTTGCCCCAGCAACTGCTATTCGAGAATGACCGTGGGAAACTCTTCGTGAGGCAGTCAAGTACGCTTACCTTTGGGGACCTCGAGCTCGCCATGCACTTGAAGGTACCGCATGACGGTGTCGTTATCCAAGTCCCTTGCCAGATCACCACTCTACCTGCGGGTGCCACAAAGTTCTGGGTTCTCTCGAAGCTCGCGCTCAATTAAGTGCGACCCAGCTGTTCCTTCCCTTCAGACAATCGGCCTGAAACAATATTCCACTCCATGATTATGCCTTCCAATTATGCCCTACGTTATACACATTCCTCTTATTTCTTTGGAAGTACTGGCTCCACTTTCTGTCCGATTGACTATAGCATCGCCTATGTAGCCGAATCATATACCTGTTTGTGGCCAATGAATCTGATGATCTTCACACGAGGCCCATATAAACGATCTTGTCTGTATTTAGAACAGCGGGACGACGGGATGAGTGGTAAGCCAATTTCTTTATCCATTGGCACTTGATCCAAGTCCGAACTGGCCCAGGAAACATGCCAGCGCTGACGCTGCCTTTGACATTTACCAACTCGTTCTGGTCACAGGTAGGCTGCTTATCGTCTCATTCGTTGGCCTTCCACCGTCTCGTTACTTACGCGTCAATATCGTTCAGGACTACCGGCGAGGGCTTGAGACGTTATTCACCAAACTAGAACAGGTATAGTCGACTCAAAGACCTCCGAGACCCGTGTGTCGCTCAGACACTGGCCAGGGCATCGCAGAGAACGATGAAATCGTCAACTTCATCCGAGTAAGACAAGCGCTCGACTATCTTAGCCCTTTGGTGACTCACACGACGGAATCGTGTCCTTAGGCTCGTGTAGTAGCAGAGAAAAACATTGCTGCCGTTCTGTCCAACCCAGCCCCAACAAGCCTTCCAGGTATGCGAATAATCTCGCCCGAAGCGAGACGGGGCTCACAAAAGGTGCATTGTCAGGCATTGGCTTCGGTGCAGACGATGGGGCTTCTCTCCTCAACACTTTCCGTGGCTTGCAGCACGAGAGTATCAGCCAGGGAGAAGCCCACAAGGCACTCGCGACAGACCTGGAGGCACTCGTCGTCGACCCGTTCAAGGACTGGGCGGACAAGCACGCAGAACGCATTGAAGATGCCAAGCGTGGAATTTTCGACGGCCGATTTAGGGCTTACGAACTGACTTGGGTTGACGTTGCCAAACTCCAGAACCAGTACCATATGAAGATGAGAAAGGCTGACGAAGCCGAAGACGAGTGAGTGTTGATTGATCTTCTACAACCCGAACAGGCGGACTCACATACACCCCATAGTGCCAAGTTTGCGCCCAATAACAGCTATGGCGACAACTACACCCCGTCTCCCCGTCAAACTGCTAGAGATATCGTTGTTAACCGTACGCCAAGTGTTTCGGAACGTATTGCGGGGCGTCTAAGGGCCCTCCGCCCAGTTCAATCCTCGGCGCGAGAACAACCTCCTGAGATCGTTTTTAGCCACGATGACAGCAAGGAGGGAGATGGAGACAAGACTCCTCAAATGGACAAGGGAAAAGGCAAGGTAGTCGAGTCGCCAGTCCAAACATCTCCGCCTCCTCTCTCTCCTCCCCTCCCAGCCCGCAAAGCCTCCATCGACCCACTACCACCTCGACCACCCGCACCGGTTCTCCTCGCTGGTATTGCCTTCTCACCGGCCACCCTTTCAGCCTTGTTGAAACGCGCCCAGGATGAACTACCTCTCCGCTCTGTTCGTCTGCCCATTATCGGAGAGTACAAAGATTGCTTCACAGGTGAAGAGTTCGTCAAATGGCTACGGCAGAGCGTTGAGGCCTTTGGTGACTCTGATGAGCTGGCCGAGGAAGCAGCGAAGGACTTGACTGAAGATGAGGGGCTTTTAAGACGGATTGGAGACCTTGGAAATGCCTTCGAACCCACGGAGGACGCATTCTATCAGATCCGTCCGAAGGTCAGTGCATCAGACCACTTATTTTGTTGCTTCTGTCAACATTCGAATAGGCTTTCACGCTTGAGGAGGATAGAACGAAGGCAGGCGTCGATGGGCCTGCTCTTGCGGCACAAGCTAGACCCGTTGCGGACAACATCGTGAAGCAATCCAACGCGCTAGCCAGCTTCGTCATAAAGCAGATCATGCCAGGTAACGATAGTCAACCTCCTCATGTTAGGGCCCGTATCGAAGCCGAAGGAGCGGACGAGGCCTACAGGCAAGGTGTCCGCCGACTGGATCGTCTCCGTCTCGCTCTCGAGGATGATATCGAGGAGTCGTTGAAACTCCTCCAAAAGTGGGAGACCGATAGGTTGAGGGCTGTAAAGACTGGTACGTAGAAACTCCCGGGAGGCGTTACCATGTATGTGTATTGATCAGACGGGATCATTCAGTATTGCTCCAGTATCAGGGCACACTTTCTACCCTCTCGAAAAAGATCCAACCATCCATCGAACATTCTTCGACTCTCATCGCGGCTTTCCAGCCGGAATCCGATCTCATCGCCCTCATGGAGCGTTACCGTACAGGGCCCTTCCGACCCACGGCGCATGTCTACGAATCAGTGGTGCACGATACAACCGATGTCTTCTTTGGGCTCGATTTGCGTAAGTGGGCGGGTGAAAGCAGATGGCCCTCTCTGCATGGCGCATCAGCCGACAAGGATATCATCCCTCCTGTTTTCACCGCCCTTCTCTCTGCACTCAAAACTGCGTATGCGAAGATGGAGAGTGACGAGGAGAAGCGCAAGACATGGATCTATGAGGTCCCACTACCAATTGTCCATCATCTCCGGGAAGCGATCAATGCACTTCCAGTGGACAAGCCCATCCCTGAAGCGTTCTTTGAGAAGTGTGACGAGCCGCTTTTGGCTTCAACCGTTAAGCTTTGGCTATTGGAGGTCAATCCCCCTCTCGCACTTTGGGAGGGGTGGGACGATATTAAGAAGATTTACCCGAGTCGTACGTGTTTACCTTCACTCCGTACATATGCAAACACTAACAACCAAGTCAGTCGGTGGCAAGACGGATGATACGGAGCAGCAGTTGGTCGAGCAGCTGCAAAGCGCACTCATCAAATGGCCCAGGACGCATCTCTATGTTTTGGATGCACTTACCAAGCATCTCAAAGAGTATGTGCTATTTCGTTCAATAGACACCCGATTCTCTGACCCCCTGCATCAGACTAATTACTGAGACAAAGAGCGATGAAGATCCAGAGGTCTATATTACCAAGCTTGCATTGGCTCTCGGACGTGGTGAGTGCTCCTTCCACCGCCCTGGCGATGCTCGTGCTCATATAATGAACTAGCAATCATCCGACCTCGCCGGGAGACTGAGATGTCTATCCAGGATCGACACCCGACGCGTATGCTCTGTTTCATGCTGAGCCTCCGTACCCAATTCTTACTTTAAACAGTTTTCTTCGTCGACCTCCTAAAGCATTATGATGCAGTCCTTCCGCCGACGATCACCAGGAAGAAACGCGAATCAGAGAAGCAAATACCAATGCGCAAGCGTACAGCGCTCGTAGATCAAAGAATAAACAGGCGAAGCATCGACTCCAAGGCATTGCTTGAAGTCCGAGAACAGCAGATCACCAATCGACCTCGCAATTCTGGCCCTACCCTTGCCACGACGGTCCCACCAGCGCCTCCAGCTGTTCCTACTGTCCCATCAGCCGTCCCACTATCGGCCCCACCCGCACCGGCTGCAGAGAATGATGGAGTTCCTCCACGACCGAAGTTTGCTTCTCCGCCTCCAGAGGATGATGATGTTCCACCACGGCCCAAATTTGCTACCCCCCCTCCCGAAACCGACGAGATCCCCGTCTCCAGCTCCACCTCTGCTAAAGCGCCGGTTGCTGTGTCCCCTCCAACACCGAAACGTACTCAATCTCCCGCCACCCCTGTTCGATCTGGTACTCCCAACACTCCAGGCGCTGTAGACGAAGACAAACCTATTGCGAGTGCAGGTTCGGCATCCCTTCACAGAACGGGATCAGGGGAAACTTCGCGCGTACGTGGACCTCGAGTTGGAGGCGCAAGAGGACCGCGTGGTCCTACTGGTACTTCTGTTTCTTCGGCCTCGTCGCCCAGCCACAATCGCACAGGCAGCATTGGTCGAACCTCCATTTCCAACATTGAAGGCCTGAAGAGGAGTGGCGGCAAAGTCTCCCCTGTTCCGGCTGCTATCTCAAGGGATTATTCTCCCAAGAGACGCGGCGGCAAAACTGCCTCTGGCACTTTCTCCAGAAGGACAATGGCGAGCGGTAGTGAGGACGAGGTCATGGATAAGTAGGTGACCCTAGCCAAGAAATAGTATCCATCTTGGCTGCGCAGAGCGCAATTGTGGACAACTGAATTTATTGGATCAGCGCCAGTTTCAACCCGCCGGTTCTTGATAATATATGGGCACCCCGTTTGTGTTGCTTGTACGCCCAGACTAGGACAAATTCTATTCGATTTGCATCCGTTGCCGAAAGTATCTAAACACCGTTCCACAAGAAGTTACCCAGGTTAAGTTCCAGATCCTCGTGTCTAATCGACGCAGTGTCTTTGGTGAATACCATTAGCAATACAGCGACTCAAAACACAGGCGAATAATACAACATAGAGTCCTTAATTCCTCTAAGCGCAGTTCTAGGGCTTGCCCTGAGTCCCATACCCAAGCTGGTCAAGTATTTGGTGAGTCTCAGTGCATTCCTCCGGTTCCTTGAATATTTTAAGCACAATTCCCGGAGGGAGCATCTGGCGCGCTCTTGCGACCCGTTGCTGCAATTCCCATCGCCGCCTCTCCGCTGGGGTCATCTGAACTTGTTGTGAATTGGCCCAAGGGTCGCGACCTGGAACTGGGTAATCCTCGTCATGGAATGAGCCGGACTGGATTTGCATTCGGGGGACTGGCTGCGGTTGCTGCTGCACTACCTTCTGATTTCTGCGTGATGGGTCCGTCCATGACCGACGAGGTTCGTACGGGAAGGACCGCTGCGATGTTGGTGAGTCACTCCCGTGGACGGAAAACCGCCCAGAAGAGGGAGAGGTAGGCGTGGTGCTCTCCGGCTCATTCGTCAATACTTGAGTTTCGTTGAGGAGATATGGCGACTGGTCGAGACCAGAAGTGACATCTCGAATGAAGATTCCTAAAATCTGGCCCGGCCGCTCCCTCGCGAGATCGACATAGAGCTCTAAATCTTGCTGGCCCGTATCACCGACCAGGAAGAATCGTGATTCGATGAAATTGTCCAGGAGCTCAATGACACCAGCGCGTTTACGCTCCCCAGCGGCCTCCCACAGGCTAGTAAAGAACGATTTCCCGCTATAGAACTTGAGCTTGATCGACCCTTTCATGCAATCAGAACGATTGCATTTCAACAACATTCAGCTTACCTTCTGGTAATCGAGCTGTGGCCAAGAATTCATTGATAAAGGGTAGGAGGCCGACGGGGGAATTTGAGACGTAGTGGAAGCGGACTCCACGGGCATAGAGTGACGTATACCAACTGGACATCCCCTTGATAACGAGTTCCTCCGGGTTCTTAGTGAATACGTTGCGGAAAACGCTCTTAGCGCCGGCAAGTATGTCTGCGACCTTGATCGTATCATCGATGTCCGATAGGAGTCGAATCTTAGTTTGTGTTATCGGAATTGTGATATGAGTGGCTATCTTCTTAATAGGTGCCGGCTCCGTCGAAGACTCATCCATCGCAAATTCGGCCGGGGTTGGGAGGAGTTCGGCGTGTACGACAACATTTGGCTCACTTGAATGTTCTCCAAAGGCGATACTCACTGCGTCTGGATGTATGCAGAGAGTTTCCCAGTCAAGAGTGATGCGTGAACTGAACATGCCCTCGAGGTCGGTGTACAGTTCGCCGGTAAAGATAGGCCGCAAGTTGGGAGGCAACGGTGCAGTAGATGCAATTTGAGTAGATCCGTCTGTGCCCGAGTGCTGGGGGGCGTAAACCGAGAGACGAACAACTCTGTTTGGCAGAGTCGTAGACCAGAGAGGCTAGGAGGCATTGAGTCGGTTGTCGAACTGCTCTTAGAGCTTGGGCGTACCTGTAATCTCAGGTCGAGGTTTTCGTGCATCTTTTTAAGTTCAGGTAGGCTAATATCAGATGCATTGGCAACAGATTCAGGATATAGGTCGGAACGGAGGTGCGACGGCAATTGTTCAAGTTCAGCCTGAATAGCGTTGAGCTCGTCCTCTTCTGATATCTCTAAAGGTGGCGGAGGGAGCTTTCTGAGTAGATCCTGCTCCGACCTGGACCATGCTTGTTGAGGAAGCACGCCAGAGCCAGGCACACCGTCTTGTGCGCTTTCCACAGGTAGCGGGGGTAGTGCTGCGAAGCTTTTAGCCATCTTCATAAATGCGCGTTGCGATCTCGTCGCTAACTCCGGCGGTCGCAAAGTGCTGGCAAATCCTGATATATGCACATCAACAGAAAACTCCGCTGGCATTCGTTAAGATACATAATGACCATCAATGAGGTTTTCGACATACATTCACCTTCTCGACCTAGGTACCTTCGAGTGGCCCATCCTGGGAAGAGCATCACTTTCTCAATCCCCAGAATGGGGGTATTATTCCCTCGTTTCGGTAGCTTCTGCCAGGCCCAAGCACCCCAACCTTGCTGCTGCTGAGACCTGCTTTCTTTGTCGGCCGTTTGGTTGTACGACTCTACGGCCTGAGCGCGTAATCGAGAGGCGATGTCCGCCGCTCTGTTGACGACATTGGATGATGCGACACGAGATAACTGAGTACTAGCAATAGCTTTCAGCGTCCGTGGCCGTTCAGGTCCGTGCATGACCGTGAGAAATCGTGGGGGTCTGGTTCAAGCTGTGAAGGCGCCCGTTTTGGCCACCAGTAATCGGGCTTGTAGCATGAGGAGGGCAGTAAAATATATACCAAATAAACATCCATGTTACGTTCTCTAAGAGTCCGCACTGCTCCTATTAGTATTAGCCAAAGCGAGGGCGTGCAACGAGACCAACACGGTGGGGGCAACACTGGGCACCACATCTTCGTGTCTGAAATAGAACATCAAAGACAGGACCTTGTGTACACCTCTACTTACCTGCAGGAGCCACTCCGAACAAACGTGTCATGGTTCCATAAAGCATTCCAATTGCCTCGGACACCTGCGTCATAGATGCCAGCATCCGTCGCGACTACCGTGCCACCATCTTCATCTCGGTCGACTTCTCTCCATGGTATCCAGACCAGGGTTCCTTTTCTTGACCCGGTACGCTGCGCAACTGCATCGAGTGACGTCCGACCCTTAAATACATCGTTAATGGCGGTAAATACCAGTACCTAGATCCATCGATGTCAGTATTTACGCACTTGAGGTACATGGAACATACAGTAGTGAAAAAGGCGAGTAGCGTTCCAGTTCCGGCAATCACGACCAGGGACACACTGGGATAACGGATCATATCCCCCAGTTGGTGTACTCCACTGGGTGGTCTCCTGGTTATCCTCAACCCTAGAAATAGTCCTACAATCCAACGGCCTGGCGGGCCTCCAATTACGACCCATGAGTACCAGCGGTCCCACCACACGTGATAGGTATGGGGGTCCATCGTCGAAGCAGATAGGGCATTCAAGATGTGGGATGACAACGCGCCCCACACTCCGGCTACAGCCCATGGAACCGCCATTGAAGTGAGGGCGAGGAAAGCTACGAAGCCTTTCCTTGCTTCAATGGTCACGCAATTCCCGATCTGAGAAATGAGCACAACCAACGGACGAAAGGTCAAATTACACACCCAGGGGCAATGGTGATCGAAGCCCATTCTGCAGTCGCCACATAAAGCACAGTGATGTGTCCGGGGAGGTTTCAGACGGCCATTACAGCTGTCTTTATAACAAGGGGACAGTTCTCCTCTTTCATTGGTGCATTCGAAAGTGATGCTCTTTTGCGTGAGTTCCTCTGGTAAAGTTCGCGGTGGGCTCGGAGGGCGGTGGGTCACCAGGCGTAGGTAGATAACGAGATTTAATAGCATCACACCCAGAGAAACGGCAGAGTAGACGGCTTAAATATATTTAATTCATTCGAGAACCGTGATCTTTTAGGTGATTCACTCACCCGCCCATATCGGTCGTTTTTGTGCTCGATAAAGCCACCCATCTACATAAATGATATGTTGAATACACTTCTGAGCACTCTAATTGTAGTGAGGGCATACAACCGGCCTCGAAGATCGAAACGTAGATTCCGGAGCTGCATAATGAGATCAATTCGATGAAGCTCTCGACGAGACAACCACAAACACAATCAAGGTAATAATAGATGCAGGTAGAATGTAGTCGGCCGCTTTCTGGGCGACCCTCATGGGTGACGTAGTGGCCAAAGAAGCTGGATCGAAATCTGGGCACCAAGAGGAAAACGCACAGGGCGAATTACAAGTCGCAGGGACAGCACATAGATTGCATACGGTATCAAACTGGTGGTACAGGCGAGGGGTACGGCTATTACTAATAGCTATTGTGGTATTTACCTTTAATGCATTCCGGCCTTGTCATTTGACAAGAGTATAGAGGCCACATTTTCGTGTCTCAGCTCGAGGCGGATTCTGAATGGCATCGGCGTCCTTCCGGACTCTCCCTCCCACTCATCAAGGCAGATCGGCTCATTAGGAAGAGGGCGTATCTCGAAGCACCAAAGGAAACGAGATACTACCAACCATAGCTCCTTTTCCGCAACGTGCATTCCAGGACAAATGCGACGACTGAGGGCTTGAGTGTCAGCGCCTTAAGTGGTGGGACGGGTTTTATTCATCCCACGTACCCAGCTCCGAATGTCCAATGATCTCGCATCATCACATCAGATTGGTGCGCGGACTCCATACAGCTGAGATTGTCTCCTAGATACCGGTCAGGATTGAACATCTCGCTGTAAGTGATAAATTAGCAACAGTGTCCGTGGGTGAAACCAAGTTGGCACCTACGCGTTAGGATAGCGGTTCTCATTGCGATGGATGGTGTGCAAATTCAATACCATCCCGGTGCCTTTTGGAATATAATACCCATTGTATACAAAGTCTTCAGTCGAGATGTGGGGTGTCGGCACTAGGAAGGCAGGGTGCACTCGTTGAACTTCTTTGATGATTGCTCTGAGATATGGTAGCTGTTTCTCGTCCTCGGCAGTCGGCCAAGTCTCTCTTCCAATGACCTTGTCGAGCTCTTCATGTGCACGTTTCTGAACATCCGGATGTGAAGGGATGAGTGCGAGGAACCAGAGGATGATTCCAGTAGTCTGCAGAGTGGGTATCAATAGATTTGTTGGAAACATGTTTAGGCTTAGAGAGTCACCGAATGTACGCCGCCAAGTGTGAATACGACAGAGAGCATACACATATCCTCCCAATCCAAATCCTCTTTCTTCTGCTCGAGTAACAAGGTCTTCGCCAAGCAGTCTTCGACACACTCACCGGCATCCATACGTGCCTTCACGCGGAGTATCATCGCTCCATATACTTCGATGATTGCGTCGTGCACACGACGACTTCGCGCTCGTGTACGGGTCGGCAACCACTGCAACGGTTCGATAAAGTCAATCGCGTTCGACCATACACCTATTGTAAATGTAAGTAGAGCCAATCTAATGGAGTAGTGGGATATGTGAGGCTTACCTGTGAGGTCCATGAACTCCATGCCAATATCTATGGCCTTCTTGACGAGCGGATCGTGTGCGGAATCGGTCCGGGTTCCAAATGAAATCGAAAGCATA
>Ga0307513_10010910_pt1 | contig 11345 bp, 18 predicted proteins | sample 15_EM_MG_FD_202174 | JGI IMG/M metagenome (GOLD analysis project Ga0307513, IMG submission 202174) | Populus trichocarpa ectomycorrhiza microbial communities from riparian zone in the Pacific Northwest, United States - 15_EM | ecosystem: Host-associated > Plants > Roots > Unclassified | place... | reverse complement strand
ATGAACAGGTTAAGAAGGATTACCTCGCTGGGGTTGGTGACTCTTTGGACCTCGTCGTTGTCGGGGGGTATTACGGGAAGGGAAAACGCACTAACGTATATGGCGCCTTCCTCCTGGCGTGTTATGACGCGGAAGCCGAAACCTACCAAACCATCTGCAAGATTGGTACTGGCTTCAGTGAAGAAATGTTGAAGAGCCACTGGGATACCCTCCACCCATTGGAGACGGAGAAGCCGAGGGGTGACATTAGTGTTGGTGGAGCAAAGCCTGATATCTGGTTTGAACCAAAGGTGGTCTGGGAGGTTCTGACGGCCGATTTGAGTTTGAGCCCAATATACACTGCAGCGCAAGGAGTGGTGTGTACCCAGTACGATTTTTAGGGGACTTAGCTGACATTTCGGGCCGTAAGGTGGATGAGCGCGGCATCTCGTTACGGTTCCCGAGGTTTATTCGGATCAGGGACGACAAGAACGCGGATGATGCAACTGGACCCGAACAAATTGCCGAGATGTATGAAAGGCAGGCACTCGCCCAGGGGGGTGGGAAGAAGAAGAAAGGGGGTGAGGATGACGGCGATTTCTGGTAATAATTACATAGGACCAGTTTTTGATTTTTGCTGATCGGCGTTATCTGTTGTTGAACACAAACCGCGATATTGATCCCTTGAAGCCTCACGGGCATCACCCACCATGCTACTTGAGGATCTCGGTCAATACATCCCCGCTCAGGGTTCCAAACTCGATGAACCCAGCATCTGCGGGGTTTGCTTCTCCGACTCTGGGCCCGGCTATCTTCCCGTCTGGGTTGGATTCGGGGGTCTTCTTTGGGGGGAATGTACTGCCAGTCGTGAATGCATAGGAACTGATTGAGGGAGGTGACAAAATCCTTCCTGATGACGAGACCTTTCCCGAAGCGGCCCCGCCGCCCGTCCAAACAGATTTGATCGGCGTTGGATGAGCGGTCGTGGGAATATTGGGGAACCGTGTACGGAAGCCTCGGAATAGGGTCAGGGTTGAGAGTTGACCCCAAGCGTGAGGCCTTAGACGCATCCGCCCAGCCATTCCCTCTCCTTACCCTCGTTGCCATCTACCGCCAACATGACCGACGGTGAGAGGACTTGTACTTGTCCCAGTGTCTGTAAAAATCCTCACGCGACCACCGCAGAACCAGTTTCCGTCATCCCTCTCCTGGCACGCGCCCTCATGAGAATTCGTTCAACGCCTCCTCGCATTATCACTTCCCCTCCCACGCAGCCGCGTCGAGCTGCAGTTGCCCTGGTGATTCGTGTTACCCCTCCAAAGAGCTTCCCTCAGACTTTGCCGTGCCAAACCCAACCGACACTCAAGGAGTTCTTCCAACTTGATTGGGTAAACGCGCCTGGTGCTATTGCGGAGATTCTCTTCCTTAAACGCGAGAACCCCGGAGAAGACACCGCTATAATCGCAACTAACAGAGTTAACGGGTCCTCCGAGGCTCATGTCGCCTTCCCGGGAGGTAGGACCGAAGAGGGTGACGAAGGCGGTTGTTATACCGGTACGTAGCTTCTGTATTCCAAACTGTTTCCTTCACTAACTGATATGGCTTCAGCTATGCGACAAACCTGGGAGGAGATCGGTTTGGACCTCGCTGAACGGGATTTCACTTGCGTCGGGCAACTCGATGATAGGGAAATTACCACCTCCCTGGGGAAGCGTCTCCTGATGATCCTATCCCCATTCGGTACGATCTCAGAATCTCGAGTAGGTTTGACCTTGTTCTGACCCCAATGTTTCTCCTTTCGTATAGTCTTCCTCCAACTTTCGTCCACACCCCTTGCGGCAGATCCAATCGAGGGGACGACACTACACTGGCTCCCAATCTCTTCCTTCCTCGCTCCAAAATGGTCGACTGTTTCAGTTGACTGTTCTTCGAGACTTGCCCCTCGCCAGTCCTTGTTCCTGCGATACGCCATTCGAGCCCTTATAGGCAACATGAGCTTCCCTGCGCTTCTTCTCCCAGATTTAACCCGCCCAGAACAAGCCAAGTCGAAGAAGGAAAAAAGCGAGGCACGATTGGAAAAAGCCCTCCCACCCCAATCTTACAAACAACTCAAATTGTGGGGCTTATCTCTCGGCATGACCCTTGATCTCCTCTCGTTTATGGCTGTGGAGGGACATTCCACCGAAGGTTCTATTCTCAAGTTCCCTGATCATGCGGATGCAGATGATGTCATGGGTGTTAAGTTGTTCAGTGGAGACGTCAGGGCTGCTGTTTTGAGGGCACCCAGCTTGACCAGTGTTTTTCCACGTTTTTCGTACCCTGACGTCAACTTCTGGATTTGGGTTTTCGGTAAGAGGTACAGAGAGGTTGTTCGCGGCTGGGAAGTCAGTGTCAAGACTCGCGGGGCTGGCGATCGAAGGTAAATCGGTCACTTCCCTATTCATCCCCTTATCTTATCATCTCTCCACAACCAGGGTGAATTGGACGGGAGCCGCCTTGAGCACTTTCTATGCCGCAATCCGGAAGGCGCTGGTTGTCGTTATCGTCGTGCGGGCCATTCTTGTTCTTACAGGTGCCGTGTTCAGCGCCTGGTGGGTCTTCTTCCGATAGTTAAGGCACCGCCGAACTGCGCCCTGCCACGCATTTCATATTTGGGTGTGCCGACCACCCCCTTTGCGAATGCTCTGATATCGTCACGGATGTTTCCGCTGTTGACTGCTGAACAATGCGTCTATCAGGTTCCGGTCGCATGTTTGTACCCTTAAAATCATTTGGTTATCGACACAGGAACTTCGTCTCCTTTCACTTGGGGTAATTATTGGTTTCTTTACAACTTCCCCTTCTTTTCTTTCCTGGATCGTCACACTATTACCTCCCTCCTTTATGATGTACAGATTATCACTATGGTATAGCTTGTTGTAAACACGGATGGCTTGCTGGAAATTTTCATTGCGAGATGTAGTCGGATGAGGATTATTAAACACTGGACTCCTCGGACCAACGTCAAATCCTATGGTGGGGAGTCTCTAGTTGGCATTGCTTATTGTACATGGTGATAGTTATAAGTAGCTTACTATAATGGGCTCTTCGAGACTTCCGAGGGTCGTCACAGTGGAAGACCACAGACTTCGCAATCCGTCCCATCGTGACTGTTTTCGAACGTGCAGTACCGACAGATCCTGATCCCCGATGAAGTACCACCCCCGGAAGCCAATTCTGACTCTCGTATTTGATCGAAGATTTCTGGAGGGATCTCTTCATCCATACCACCACTGGTCCCAGAAGGAAAGGGCGTTGGCCGGGCTGGAGTCGGAACCGGAGCTGTAGCGGAGGTACACTTAGTCCGATATCAAGGCTGTATGGGTTAGGGTCACTTACAACCCATCTCCTTAGTAAATGTCATCAAGGTCTGCCACCCATCGCTGTGCAACACCTTATCCAACACACTGGGGTCATCGAGAAGTTTTGGAGAAGAGGCGACTTCGAGCAAGGTCTTAGTATCTTCTGGGGAGAATAGCTGGGTGGTCGCTAAGAAGGCGATGAGATGCCAATCGCTAATCCATTCAGCCAAAGCACGTTTCTTGGATTGATCTCCACTGCTCCCTGACAAGATCTCTGGGGCGTTGAGCTTGGCTAGCTCCTTGATTACACCTTCGGTGGATTGGTCCTCCAACCCTGGTCGGTTTTCGATATGGAATTTTGTGGAACGGAATAATGGCGCCATATTCTTGGGGAATCCATGGCTCACCTACGACCGGCGAGGGGTTAGGGCCTGAATGAATTTTTTACTGAAGAGATCACCCACGTTCACCAAAAGATATTCGACCGGGAAACTCGGTTTTGCCGTTTTCTTTACCTCCAGCCCATACTCGTTCTTGTATCTGAAGAACACGTCGGGCACATACCTCGCCGCGCCCTGACTTCGATCCTCGTCCTTGACACGGACTATCCCTGGTTCGACGCTCCCCTCGATCATATCTGCATCTACCATGGCGACGGCCTGTTCAGAGACCTGGTATGCCGAGATATCGATAGCCCCGTCTTCCGTTCCTGTCAGGACGGCAGTGACAAGCCTGGAGCCGAAGTAACCTGTTTCGGAGGATTTTGAAGGGACGGGCGATGTCTTTTGTACGGTTGCGGCGAAAATGGCTTCCAGAGAGGAGAGGTAAAATGATTGTGGGTGGCGTTTGTACACGTTCTTTGTCCTGTCCTCTGGAATGGGGTCCAAATCCGTGAAGAGGTAACCGATGATTGTCAATGGCGTGGAAGCGAGCTTTGCAAGTTCTCTGACCCTAGTCTCGTCCTCCCATGGGATCCCTAGTGACAATCCGTCCAATTCCCCTTCCTGAGGGGGCTCGTGGATTGCCTCAACCACAGCCTTGACGCCCATAGGGACCTCGTCATAGGGCTCGTACCGTCCAATTAACCAACCGAACCGCTGGAGACCTGTCCGCCTCCATGCTTGGAGGAACCGGTCGATGATATCTGTCGAGGCGATTTCCAGATGGTCCACCATTCGGAAAGGTTGAGACTGGAGAGTAATGGCGGACGGTTGGCACGTCGTACAGATCCCAGCCGGCCAACTCGGATGAGATTCAGTTGGACAGGGAACTTTGACTTTGTAATTTAGCGGGTTTAGCGGGGGGACGAACGACGAGGACGTGTTCTTTGGAGTAAGTTTACGGAGATAAGCATGGTAGGATAGGTGTTTGATATTGTGCTCTGTATGGTAGGAGGTGTCGTATGGTTCCAGAGGCATACAGTAGTCGCACATTCCGTTGGGACCATGTTTGCACAGTCGAGTGTGGCCGCGTGGAATCTTTCCGTCCTTAGTACGCCAGTACTTATCGATTGGGTCCTCTTCGATAGTTTCCCATGGTCGAGTACCTGTGCCACGAGTTTCCGGGGAATGCGTGACCGTGGATGTGGATGGGACGGAGATGCTGACGGCGGGTCGTAATTGGTACGAAACGAATACAAGATCGCCGTGGCTAGACGTTTGATGGGTGATTATTAGTCCTGGTACGGTCGGAGAGAGCGAGGCGTGTTCACCTGAGACCAAGGGTCTTTAGATCCCTCCCGGCAAGAGTCGAGACAAGAGTTTCATTGCCCCTGGGTTGGTTCGAGATCGCGAGGGAAGCGGGGTCCGCATCGACTGTGGTGTCTAGTATCTGGAGGTACGCTCTAATTAGTTCTTTGGTCACCACGAACCAAGGGAAAGCGGTGGTACCTTGCTCACGAGAACGGATACATCGTCATTTGGCTGGACATCGAATCTAAAGTTTCCGTCCTTTGATCTGATACGGACAATCTGGGCTGGGTGTCAGCGGGGTTGCGAGGGAGAGACAGAGCAAGAAACACGCCATTGCCGCTGGAAGGGATAGTGGGATGGGTGTTGCAAGCGAAGAGAGGCCGCGTATGTACCAATCGGTGTGATCGACATCATGGCTTAGTTGTTTAGCCTTCCGCTCCGTTCAGAACCGCCGGTCGCCAGCCCACGAGTCAACCACGCCTCGCTTTCCAAAACAACCGACAATCTCAAGGGGATCCCGCCTCCTCAAACGATGTCGCAGCTACCCCTGGCAGATGCAACTCCCCTCAGGGTCATAGGCACTCTCTTCAAGGGCCTCGTATTCGCTTTCGAGCCGCAAGATATCCCTGATGGCGCCAGGACACTCCGGACGTTGAGGGCGAGTCTACTTGCTTCTCTTGCGTCAATTCGCCTCTGAATCAAAGCTTTGGGTCAATAGGGAAACGGTGCTACCATCGCGGACGAGGTGGACGACGCGGCTATCATCCTGGTTGACCCTGAGCATCCTGGTGCTTTAGAGCTGCTGCAGGAGGCCGCCAGCAAAGTCGTCCTGCATCATTCGTGGGTCAACAAGTCACTTAATGTCGGGCATCCGCTGGTGGAATCTAGCAACTGGGGCGATTGCAGGGTTACGCCTGATAATATCAACAATAACTTTATTTATGTCCCGCCACCCCCGCCCTCGAACCCGCAGCTCCAAACGCCTCGTCCAACACCGGAGAATCGTTCGTTCAATTTTTCCATGCCGTCCGGGTTTTCACAGGGTTCAGGAGGTATTACACCGCCTTCATCGCAACTGCCATATACCCCCACACCCTCACATTGGAACCGTGATCCCGTGATGGTACAACAGACCCCACAGCTACCCCTAACGAACCAGGTTGCACCCTACAATTCACAACTGATGCAATCATCTACCATGTTCTCTTCGTTCCCCGTGTCACAATCCGCAGATATGGGCGCAGCGGTGTACGGTCAACAATCGACTTGGCCGCCCCTTCATCCTGGGGCGTTCGGCATGATCCAACCACCAACGTTGGAAGATCTCCGACGTGCGTATGAAGTTATGATGTGGTTTCAAAGACCCTCCATGTATCAGCAACTTCCTGCCCCACCGACGCCTACCCAGCCCAACCCCACTTTCCATCCTCCTCCACCCCCTCCAACTCAACGTCCACCGGATACTACTGGTAGCCAACTTGAGGCTCCCACAGTGCCAGGGACCCCAGTTGCTGGGACGTTGTCACACCAGGATTCGATCGGCTCTAGTGATACTCTTCCTGACCTGGGTGATCCTCTGGGTTGTCCCCCCCTCGAAGGCTCCACTTTACCAATTTCTCCGGCCGAGTCAGTACAAATTCCACCCCCTCTGCCATCCGATAATCCCATGGGGCCGCCCACGATGCCAGTCCCGTTGCACACATATCCAAAGCTCTTCGAGCATGACATCGGGAAACCGATCATGTTCTGCGTCCCAATCATCCTCAAGGGACGAGGTAGGATTGCGGAGATCTTTAGGGTCAGTTTTTAGCCTCCGGCGAGCACGTCATGGTCTCACAAAATCCATCATATAGGCTACAGGAGGCGGGTTTACAGATGACGTGGAGGACGCAGACTACGTAGTCCTCGGCCAGTGGGAAGAGCACTACTTCGATGAGATGTGGTATAGTGCTCAGGACTATACCAAGCCTACTGTCACGCCCGCGTTCGTGATTGACTCTTACGAGAAGGGGAAACTCATGGATCCTAACGACTACCCCACGAGAGGACCAGAGAAGCCTCGGAGGGACGAACCAAAGAGAGTCAGGTCGCGACCCGTAACAAGTAGGAAACGGAGGGGTAGAGGTAGAGGAGGTTCGACGGCTGCGAGTCCTCGAGCTACGCCACCAACTGGGCCTTTAGAAGAATCACCGAAGTGGTTACGATTCTTCAAGGAGGCGGAGCACACGAAGTCGCTGCAGTATATAGGGGCTATGTTCAAAAAGAACGCAGAGCTCACACATGACGCTCTTGCGATCCACCTGCACAACAAGGTAGGACTTTTCGAGCTCTGTCCCCATGCTTCATTGATTTAAGGGTTTCTATTATTGGTTTGTTCAGATGCCGAACCACACGATTAATTCATGGAAGAAGTACTGTGTCCACCGTAAGGATGCAATAGAAGATCTTCGGAGGAGGGCCGTTGGCAATGCTGAGAAGAGAACTACTTCCAAGGACAAGGATTTAACCGATGCGACTGGAACCGGAGCTAGTGCAACCGCTTTGCCTACTCCCCAACAAACCACCTCCCGCCAAGTCACCCCTCAGCAAGCTACCCCCCAGCAAGTTACCCCTCAACAAGCCGTCCCCCAGCAAGCCATCTCCCAGCAAGCCATTCCTCAGCAAACCGACCACCAGCAAGCCATCCCCCAAGCTACCCCCCAGCAGGCCACTGATCCCCATGAAAGCCAACAACCCCCACCACCATACGAGAAGGTTGCCGAACCGGAATCGGTGGTGGTGAAGACGGAGCCTCTGGACGAGGATCAGATGGATTTCGCGTTTGCAACTCAGGTGCTGTCCGGCTGGAACGCGAACGAGGAGAGTGACGTAGCACTTTGGAAGAGAATGGAAAGTATGGTAAGCTCCATGGTGTGCTCTTTGAGCTTTTGGGTCGGCTAACGCGTGTCCTCAGCAACCTAGTGCTACTGCCCCCTCGTGGGAGGCGTTCTGCGAGAGACATTGGTCCCGGTTTGAACACTTCTTTGCAAACAAATCAACCAAGGCCCGAGGGTAATTCGGCTTCCACCGCGCTTTCCATAGTGCTCCCGACATGCTTTCTATGTTGCTCGTCCTTCTGCATTCGCGTTTTCGGTTTGCTTCTTGTCATAGCTGGATCGGACGGTGTAATCATCTACTAATATATTGGTTGCAAGGAGAGTTGGATGCGTAGCCGTCGCACGTAGTATTCTAGCTGGTGTGGGTAATTAGGTATCTGAATACTCAAGAACCCTCCTCTTGTTTGGAAATGATATCTGGCCGGAGAGAGGTCGGCTTGAAGAAACTGTTGCGTTTCTCCTCTTGTGACAGGGACCCTCCACCCATGATGTTCTTTCCTCCATAGTCGAAGGTGCCCACCGCTGCGCCGAGTACTGTGCAGCCGATTACGGCTACGGGAAGAGACCGGGCTAGAGAGGTAGATCAGCCTCCTATTGCGTCCTGTGAGGTTTGGACAGTTGGTTGCGAACCTCGGATTCCCGCTAAAAACCCAGCAGCACATCCACCAGCAGCACCGTTCAGCGAATCATCCTTCTCTCTCGTATTAGCCACCACCGATTCCGTCAAAGCGAACGTAGCACCCATAGCACCTATTCACCCCGAGTCCAAGCGTTTGGAGCCCAACCAATGGGGTGATTCCAATTTCGTTCAGCTCATGGATGTATGCGAAACGGGGGGGGGGGGTGAAGAGAGAAGGAGCGTACCAAAGAACCCAATCGTCCCACCTGTCCTGGTCAGAAATCCAGCAGCACCGTAGTTGTGTGAGCTGAGAGCGTTTTGAACCGCGCTCACGAGGACTCCGACGCCAGCTGCTTGGATTCCTACTGCCGATGCGTAGCGGAGAGTGGCTCTTGGGTGGAAGGTTTCTGTCGGAATGGGCGGGATGTGCGGTGAGTCTGACATTGCCCAGGCAGGATTTTTGTGTGGTTGGAGGGAGAGAGCGTGTGTCGTCTCAGTTGGACTCGGTCGAAATTCGTCCTGGTCGGGTGAGGGACGATCGGAGGGATGAGGAATATTGCCTTTTCGGGTAGGGGTCCTGCACCCACTACCAGCTATGGCGACTTGACCTGCCACCTCACGAATGACGCGTTTTCTCGTATCTTAATCCTAGGATGGACGTGGAAAACCTGCCTTGGTACAGAAATTCGCAAGATGACCAACCTTTTAAGCTTCAGCTCCAATCGCAGGTTTGGATCTTCACTCATCAGTCACGCTTGAAGACATTGATCTAATCTGTGGTCCGTTTTGCGGGAAAGTTTGACGAGAGCTACGACTTCTCCAATGTCGCGTTATTTCCGTGGACTTTGAGTTCTTTGGATACGCTCTGGAACGGGGAGTACGCCGACAGGAACGCGAACGAGTGGACGCAATGGGAGTCTGTGGTCGCGGATCTCTACGGGGCAATTGCTGCCATCGGTAACCACAAGCTGCATATCAAGACACACAAATATAAGTATTCAGTCGAGCTTCCGCAGCAAAAGGTTAGTCTGAGGTTGGGGTCTCTAGGGTTCGCTCGTTCCCGACTAACCGTTGTTTAGATCTACAGACCAAATGACTTCTCGTGTGCGTGGGCTTTGATGAGTCCTTCTCAGCCACTACTCCTGTTCAACGACGGAAGTGTGCTTCACATTCTCGACCCCATGATGAGGAAATTTGTCGGTTCCCTGGCAGGCCACGGTGGCGTAAGTTTCTCCCCCGGCACGATGTGGTCCGCATACCGACGGAATATTTAACAGCACATAACATCTATTGTCGTCCACCCGAGGATACCGCACTTTTTCTGCACGACGGCAAGGGATTTCACGACGAGAATATACGATCTCGCGCAACAGGCGAGACAGGGTCCTCACAACCCACCGTGGCCACCTCGAGGGTTTGGACCAAGGGCAGGGTGAGTAGAACGCGCGAGCGACGTACGTTGGATACGTCTAAATGTGTGTTATTTTACGAGGGCAGGGCAGCCGCCGGTATTCATGCCTCTTCGCCTGAGGGTAATGGTCCAGGACTTTGTACGATTATTTTGGCCGGGGGACGGTCTGGAGGTCATCAGGCTGCGGTAATGTGTGCTGTACGCCGTCTAGATGTATGTATCTTGTTGCGGTTGCTAACTTCCTGATATGCCAGGCTTTTCATCCTACCCTACCTCTGATAGCTACCGGTGGCGTCAGTTTCTTGCAGTCCGGAAGCCTTAGGATTGAGGCTAATGTGAGGCTTAGATGGATAGGTTCGTTAGGATATGGAAGCTTCCGCTACACAGGAAAATCCCTACGGCGAATGATCCCTCTGACCGACTCGATAAACCTGTATTCGCGAGTGCGCACATCCACCAAGCTCGTGTGCTCTCCGTCGCGTGGTGAGGACCTCTCTCGCTGATGTCTTGACATTCCATTCAATGTCCATCAGGCTGAGTGACGACGTGTTGATAACGCACTGCGCATCGTGGTTAGGACATGTAAACGATAATCCACGCCATCCGGAGTTTCAAGAATTCCCTGGGAGTTTGACGCTCTGGAAGTGGTTGGGGTTGCGCAGGTTCTTCCCTGAGGGGAAAGAAATTCAGGAGAATTCCAGGGGTTGTGCTGCGGTACAGTTGGAGTTTTCTTTCAATCTCATTTCAGAGTTGACGATGGTTGGCTTCTAGGATTATCAGGAAAGCTGTAAGCAATCATTGAAACCAGCCTTGTCCAACCCAGTGCTCACGCCAGTTTCGGCGTCAAGCATCCTTCAAACTTATCTCGGAATACCGAATTCCGATAGAGACTTCCGAGGTCAGGGCATCACACGGACCTAACCAGGACCCGCTGGTCCTCTTGTCTACAGACACCACGACCAGGATCATGAACGTCACACATTTCAAACCTCGTATTCCCCAACCATTTTTTATCAATGACCTCGATGACCTCCACAAGAAGCGGGCGGATGTGAGGCAAAGGGAGTTTGAACTAGATTCGAAGAAAACTAAGAACAAGGAGTTAACCATTGATGATTTTGCAGAGAGGGCACCCGAGCCGCCGATGAGAGACATGAGGAGCATTGAAGAGGTACCGCGGTGGACAATATATGCGACTCATGCAGTTCGCGCGTCGGCGTTGGCGGTTGGGACCAGAAGACTGGTCACTGTTGGACCGCAGGCTGTATCTGTCTGGACACGATGACCCCGTCCGCATTGCGTTTGCACTCACATCTGCTGTTGCTCTCCGTCTTGGGATTTTAGTTTTACTTCTCAAACCAGTCATATTCCTAGATACGACGAATGAAACTATAACAACGAGGAAATAGTAACGAAAAGAGAACTGTA
>Ga0307513_10010909_pt1 | contig 11346 bp, 10 predicted proteins | sample 15_EM_MG_FD_202174 | JGI IMG/M metagenome (GOLD analysis project Ga0307513, IMG submission 202174) | Populus trichocarpa ectomycorrhiza microbial communities from riparian zone in the Pacific Northwest, United States - 15_EM | ecosystem: Host-associated > Plants > Roots > Unclassified | place... | reverse complement strand
CGCGAACTCCTGTTATTGAAGCACATAGCCAAGTCGTGGGCTCCCCGACTGAACACGCACGTCACCCAGTCGGACCCGACAACTGGTCCGTCGGAGAAACCCCGCTACGCCCACAGGAAAAATGCTAACGCGCGGCTTCCTGTTGGATCAAATTTCCCGCCGGGGGAGGGATCGGATGGAGCGCGCTGCGGCGGGGGCTTCGGCGCGCATCTCCGACGGTGTCAGCGGCGCGCGGCCCTCGCGCAACCCACCTGACAATCGCTCGGCCGGCCGGATCCGGGCGCCGGGCCCCCGGCGCTGGCGCGCTTACGCTATCTTTCGCGGCCCATGAGCGCGTTTCTGGCGACACACACCCGGACTCACAGCTGCGGCGCCCTGCGCGCCAAGGACGCAGGCCAAGCCGTCGTGTTGACCGGCTGGGTCCAGTCGTACCGCGACCACGGCGACCGGATCTTCATCGATCTGCGCGATCGCGAGGGGGTCACCCAGGTGGTCGCCGACAAGACCCGGCTGCCCGCGGTGCACGCGATCGCTGACTCGCTGCGCAACGAGTGGTGCATCGGGATCACCGGCGAGGTCCGGCTGCGCGGCGAGCAGCTCGCCAAGGCCGAGCCCGGCGCCGAGCGCAAGATGCGCAAGATGACCAACGACAAGATCGCCACCGGCGAGGTCGAGGTCTGGATCGACGAGCTCGAGGTGTTCTCGCGCTCGGAGACCCCGCCGTTCGCGATCGAGGACGACATCGACACCAACGACCAGCTGCGCTTCAAGTACCGCTACCTCGATCTGCGGCGCCCCAAGATCCAGAAGAACCTGATCCTGCGCTCGCAGATCACGCGGTCGACGCGCGACTACCTGGGCAAGCACGGCTTCCTCGAGATCGAGACGCCGTTCATGGTCAAGTACACGCCGGGCGGCGCGCGCAACTTCCTGGTCCCGTCGCGGCTCAACCCCGGCAGCTTCTACGCGCTCGCCGAGTCGCCGCAGATCTTCAAGCAGCTGCTGATGGTCGGCGGCTACGAGCGCTACTTCCAGATCGTGCGGTGCTTCCGCGACGAGGATCTCCGGCAGGACCGCCAGCCCGAGTTCACCCAGATCGATCTCGAGATGTCGTTCGTCAACGAGCAGATCCTGCAGGACATGATGGAGGGGATGATCGCGACGCTGTGGAAGGACGTGCTCGGCGTCGAGTTGACCCTGCCGCTGCGCCGGATGACGTTCGCCGAGGCGATGGACAAGTACGGCGTCGACAAGCCCGACCTGCGGCTCGACCTGACGCTGTGCGACGTGACCGCGGGGTTCGCGAACAGCGGGTTCAAGATCTTCGAGGGCGTGATCGCGGGCGGCGGCATCGTCAAGTGCCTGCGCATCCCCAAGAACGACAAGCTGACGCGCGCCCTGATCGACACGCTGCCCGAGCTCGGCAAGTCGTATGGCTTGAAGGGCGTGACCACGGTGCGCCTGCAGGAAGGCGGCGCGTGGCAGGGCCTCAAGGGCGTGTCCGACGAGGCGCGCCAGAAGGTCAACGAGCTGGCCGGCGCCGAGGTCGGCGACGCGCTGGTCATGGTCGCCGATCGCGCCAAGGTCGCCAACACCGCGCTCGGCGGCCTCCGGCTGCACCTGGGCGACAAGCTCGGCCTGATCCGGCGCGGCGAGTGGCAGTTCATGTGGCTCGTCGATCCGCCGCTGTTCGAGGTCGACGACACGACCAAGGAGATCGCGGCGGCGCACCACCCGTTCACGTCGCCGCGCGTCGAGGACGAGCACCTGCTCGAGACCGCGCCCGAGCAGGTCCTGGCGCGCGCCTACGACCTCGTGCTCAACGGCGTCGAGCTCGGCGGCGGCTCGATCCGAATTCATCGCAGCGAGCTCCAGGCGCGCGCGTTCCAGGCGCTGCGGATCAGCGAGGACGATCAGCGCGCGAAGTTCGGCTTCCTGCTCGACGCCTTCAAGTACGGACCGCCGCCGCACGGCGGCATCGCGTTCGGCCTCGACCGGCTGGCGATGCTGATGACCGCGGCCGAGTCGCTGCGCGACGTGATCGCGTTCCCCAAGACCCAGAAGGGCAGCGACCTGATGACCGAGTGCCCGACGCCGGTCTCGAAGAAGCAGCTCGAGGAGCTGTTCGTCCAGGTCATTCCGGACCTGCCGCGCTGAGCGCGAGCGGCGTCGCTACGGCGCCCAGGTCGGCACGATCTCGACGGTGAGCCGCGCGCCGCGGCGGATCACGACGAGCTCGGCAGGCTGCCCGGCCGGCCAGCTGCGCAGCGCGCGGTGCAGGGCGTCGATGCCGTCGAGCGCGACGGTGTTGAACCGGACCAGCAGATCGCCGTCCTGGAGCTGGGCGCGCGCCGCCGGGCTACCGGGCTCGACCGAGCGGACCTCGACGGCGGCGGCGCCGAGCTCGTGGTGGTACGCGAGCCGGCGATCGAGCGGGCGGCGGATCGCGCCGACGCCGAGCCACGCGCGGCGGACCTGGCCGTGCGCGAGCAGCTGGCCGAGCACCCACGCCGCGGTCTCGACCGCGATCGCGAAGCCCAGGCCCTGACTGCGCGCGATGATCGCTGTGTTGACGCCGAGCACGCGGCCGGCGCCGTCGAGCAGCGGCCCGCCCGAGTTGCCGGGGTTGAGCGGCGCGGTGTGCTGGATGACGCCGTCGATCAGGCGGTTGCCCTTGCCGCGCAGCGAGCGGCCGAGCGCCGAGACCACGCCGGTCGACACGGTCGACTCGAAGCCCAGCGGGTTGCCGATCGCGACCGCGAGCTGGCCGACGCGAGGCGCGAGCGCGCCGTCGATCGGCAGGTACGGCACGCCGCCGCGCGCGCCGGCGAGCGCCGCGGCGTCGACCCGGATCACCGCGAGATCGGTGGCGGGGTCATCACCGACGATCTGGGCCTCGGCGATCTCCCCCGCCGAGGTCTTGAGCTGGATCGCGCGCGCGCCGGACACGACGTGGCTGTTGGTCATCACGTAGCCGTCGGGCGTGACCACGAAGCCCGAGCCGGCGCCACCCGGCCCGCGGCCCGCGCGATCGCGGCCGCGCACGCCGACCTCGATCGAGACCACGGCCGGGCCGGCGCGCTCGACGACGTCGACCACCGCGCGCGAGTAGGCGTCGAGCAGCGCGCCGTCGTCCACCGGGACGGCCACGGGCGCGGAGAGCGGTTCGTCGGTCGCGGCAGGCCCGGCGTGCGCGATCGCGATCACCGCCGGCTCTCCAGCACGGCGGACAGCGTGAGCTTGGCGCCGCCGCGCAGCACGGTGAGCTCGACCGTCTCGCCGTGGCGATCGCCGAGCGCGAGCCGCAGGCTGTCCGGCCCGGTGATCGGCGCGCCGGCGAGCTCGACGATCAGATCGCCGACGATCAGCCCGGCGAGCGCGGCCGGCGCGCCGTCCTCGACGTTGGCGACCAGCGCGGCGCGGTCGTGGCCGGCGAGCTGCGCGAGCGCGGGCGAGAGCTGGGCGGGGTACGCGCCGACCCCGAGGTAGCCGCGCCGGATGCCGCCGTGCGCGACGAGCTCGTCGACGACCCGGCGCAGGGTCACGGTCGGCACCGCGACGTCGCCGCCGCGCACCAGCGTGCGCGTGTTCATGCCGATCACCGCGCCGTCGGCGTCGACCAGCGGCCCGCCGGCGAACCCGCGCGGGATCTGGCGATCGGACTCGATGTAGCGATCGAGCTTGCCGCCGTGCGGGGTGCGCAGCGCCGGGCCGAGCACGCCGATCGCGCGCAGCGACGCGCGCACGCTGCGGCCCGGGCGGCCGAGCGCGAGCGCGAGGTTCCCCACCGCGAGCTCGCCGAGCTCGCGGAACGTCGCCGGCGCGAGGCCACCGCCCGCGACGCGCAACAGCGCGACGTCGCTCCCCGGATCGCGGCCGATCACCTCGGCGTCGCGGGTGTCCAGCTCGCCGTCGTCGGTCGCGACGCCGACCTCGGTGCGGTCCGGAGTGTGGAAGCTCGAGCTGATGACCAGATCATCGGCCCACGCGATCCCGGTGCCGGCGTGGCCGTGACCCCGCGCGACGTGGACCACCGACCGCACCGCGGTGGCGACCGCGGCGGCGAGCGCCTGGTCGAGGGCATGAAAGACATTCTCTGCTGGCTGGGCCATGAAACTCTCCTTCTCGTCGGGCATCGTGCGCCGGACGGCACCCGGTGCCCATCCGCTGTTCAGCGAGGTTCTCGTCGGAAAAACGGCGAGGACGCGCCAGGAGCACATGCGTTCGGGGACCACCGCCTGCCCGTCCGGGTAGGGTTGACCTGGACGCTTAGCGTGACCAGACTGCTCCTAACGTACGCGTCAGCTTCCCCAGGCGCGTCGTATCCAAGGAACCATGACCCGCAATCCAAACCTGCCGATCGCCGCGGTCAGCGACCCCATCAAGGTGGCGCTCATCTCGGATGATCCTTTGCTGCGTGCCGGTCTGTCGAGCTTGCTCGCGCAGCTCGGCTCGATCGATGTCGTCGAGCGTGACCGGGCGGAAGTGGCGTTGTGGGACGCGGGCGTCGACGCGAGCAAGACGCTCGCGCGGCTGGCCGAGATCCGCACGCTGCCGATGCCGGTGGTCGCCGTCGTGGGCGACGCCTCGCACGTCGCCCCTGCCCTCGCGGCCGGCGCGCGCGGCGTGGTGCTGCGCGATCAGGTGGGCCCCGGCATCCACGCGGCGCTGGCCGCGGTGCGCAGCGGCTTGACCGTGATGGACACCCAGCTGGCGTCGAGCCTCGTGCCCAGCCCGCCGTCGCGCGAGCCCAAGGGCCGCGGCGAGCTGACCGACCGCGAGCGCCAGGTCGTGCAGCTGCTCGCCGAGGGCCTGTCGAACAAGCTGATCGCGGATCGCCTCGGCATCAGCGACCACACGGCGAAGTTCCACGTCAACGGCGTGATGATGAAGCTCGGCGCCTCGACCCGCACCGAGGCGGTCGTCGAAGCGATGCGCCACGGCCTGATCCGGCTGTAGCCCGACGGAGCCGCGCGCGCCGCGTGGCGTGCGTCCGCCGGCGCGTGCGTCGCGTCAGGAGCGAGCGCGGCGGCGCGCGGGCGAGGTCCGACGCGCCGCCGGACGAGCGGCCGCGCGCGGCGCCCGACGCGGCGAGGTCGGCAGCCAGCCGTAGCGATCGAGCGCGATGAGGCCGGTGTCGCCGATGTGGACGCCTTCGTCGCCGAGCAGCTGGCGCTGCACCGCGGCGCCGACCGGATCGTGGATCGCGATACGGCCGCGGTTGGCCGACGCCTTGCCGATCACGCGCTGCCACGGCAGCCGATCGGCGGGCTTGCAGGTCTTCATCGCCGCCCCGGCGACCCGCGCGCCGCCCGGCAGGCCGGCCAGCTCGGCGACCTGCCCGTAGGTCGCGACCCGGCCGCGCGGGATGCGCCGGACCACGGCATAGATCGATCGATAGAGCTCGGCGACATGCTCGACCATCGCGCTGGACGACATCGGGCCGCGACGCTACCACCGAGCCATGAAGCTGCGCGTCCTGTACTTCGCCGTGTTTCGCGAGAAGATCGGGCGCGAGGACGACACGCTGTCGCTGCCCGACGGCGCGCGGGTGCGCGACGCGATCGCCGCCCTCGCCGCGCAGCACCCGCCGATCGCGCGGCTCGCCGGCCGGTTCCGCGTCGCGGTCAACCAGGAGTTCAGCGACGACGATCGCGCGCTGGCCGACGGCGACGAGCTCGCGCTGATCCCGCCGGTGGCCGGCGGCAGCGACGGCCGCGCGCGCCACGTCCAGCTGCTCGACGCGCCGCTGTCGCTCGATCGCTGCATCGCCGCGGTCGCCGGCCCCGGGATGGGCGGCATCGTCACGTTCACCGGCATGGTGCGCGGCACCAGCGTCGGCCCGGCGCCCGAGCGCCGCGCGCTCACCATCGAGCACCTCGAGTACGAGGCCTACGGCGCGATGGCGGTGCGCGAGATGACGCGGCTGTGTGACGAGCTCGAGGGCGAGCTGCCCGGCACGCGCCTCGCGGTCGAGCATCGCACCGGCCGGCTCGAGGTCGGCGAGCTCGCCGTGGTCATCGCCGCCGCGGCGCCGCACCGCGCCGAGGCGTTCACCGCGTGCCGCGCGATGATCGATCGGCTCAAGGACCGCGTGCCGATCTGGAAGAAGGAGGTCGCCGACGACGGCGCCGAGTGGATCGGCCTGGGCCCGTAGCCGGAGCACAGCGCTAGTCGCTTCCTCGCTCTCGGCCGCGGAACACGCCGCGCTCGCGCATCGCACCGACCACCGCCCGCGTGAACGCGTCCTTGTCGCGCTGGTCGAGGTGCATGTCGTCCGGACACGCCATCGTCGCGATCGCCGGGATGTCACGAAAGTGCAGCACGTGGGCGGCGCTGCGCGCGGCGTACGCGTCCCAGTAGCGCGCGCGGGGGTAGTCGCGGTCGATCAGCGCGGCGAGCGCGCCGTCGATCGGCATGTGGAGGATGACGACGTCGCCGCCATGGGCGCGGATCCGCTGGATCCAGGGCTCGTAGTCGCGCGCGAGGAAGGCCAGCCAGCCATCCGGCGGCACCGGGGGCCCAACGCCGGCGACCCGCCGCTCGCTTCGCGCCTTGAGCGCGGCGGGCTCGGTCAGGCGGTAGTCCGCGTACGAGCTCCGGTCTGCATCGGCGACGACGGTGGTCGGGCGCGGCCACGTGCGCCGCCCCAGCAGCGCGTTGAGCAGGCGATGCGAGCCGATCGCGAGCAGCGCCAGCCGCGCCTGCACCGGCGTGGCGAGCAGACGGTTGGCCAGCGCGCCCGGCGCGCGCCACAGCGCGTTCGAGCGATTGACCCAGGCCCGCACGGAGTCGATGTCATCGAACACGCCAACGTCCCACTCGATGATGTCGACCACCGCGACGCCGCGAAACTGATCGTCCTCGGCGAGATCCCGCAGGACGCCGAGCGGCGGCACGCCATCGATCGCGAGCTGCACGCCGCGCAGCCCGGGCGCCGCCTCGGCGAAGCCACGCGCCGAGTAGCCCAGGGCCATGCGCGACGCGCCCAGGAACACGATCGTCGAGCGATCGCCGTCGACGCGGTGCCGGGACAGGCTCCACAGCGTCGGGTCGTCCACGACGGTGGGACGCTGGTCGTGCGCGCGCGTGAACGCCTCGAAGCCGCACGTCAGCGCGATCGCGAGCGCCAGCGTCGCGAGCCAGGTCGCGCGCCAGTTGCCATCGGGGACCGCGCGCGGCTCAGAACTGGAAGTAGATGAAGGCACGGTCGGGTCCCTGCATGAGGAGGATCGCTTCGATCATCGCGGCGATCGCGAGCGCGCGGACGGGCCAGGGCGTGCGTTCGACGACCTGGGCGAACGAGCGCTCGCGCAGCGCCCACTGCACGGCGAGCAAGGCCGCCATCGTGACCACGACGAGGTTCGCCTGCGAACGGAACGCCAGGCGCGGGCCCGCGCCGATCCCGACCATGCGCTCGAGGATCGTGAACGCGCTGGAGAACGACGTCGCGCGAAAGAACACCCAGGCCACGCAGACGCCGACGAACGTGATCGCCGCGCCGGCCCCCCGCGCCCACCACGCGTCGCGCCACGCGCCGGTCGGCAGCGCGGCGCGGAGCAGCCGCTCGCCGACGAGGTACACGCCGTGCAGCGCGCCCCACCCCACGAACGTCCACGACGCTCCATGCCACAGCCCGCCGATCAGCATCGTCAACATCAAGTTGACGTAGGTCCGTATCGGCCCGGCGCGGTTGCCGCCGAGCGGGATGTACAGGTAGTCGCGCAGCCAGCTCGACAGCGAGATGTGCCAGCGCGTCCAGAAGTCGGAGAACCCGATCGCGGCGTACGGCGATCGAAAGTTGTCGGGCATCGAGAACCCGAGGCACAGCGCGGCGCCGATCGCACACGTGGAGTAGCCGGCGAAGTCGCAGAAGATCTGCCCGGTGAACGCGAGCGTGCCGATCCAGGCGTCGATCGGTCCGAACGGGCCCTTGGCGTCGAACATCTGATCGGCCATCGGCGCCATCACCGCGTCGGCGATCACGGTCTTCTCGAACAGCCCGAGCACGAGCAGGGCGAGGCCCCATGCGAGCCAGCGCGCCTCGGTGCGGCGAGGCGTGGCGCACTGGGGCAGGAACTGCGACGAGCGCAGGATCGGGCCCGCGACGAGCGCCGGGAAGAACGTCACGTACAGCGCGAAGTCGAGGAAGCTCGGCCACGGCTGCGTGCGGCCGAGGTAGATGTCGAGCGTGTAGGACAGCGTGTGGAACGTGTAGAAGGAGATGCCGATCGGCAGCACGAGGTCGAGCGGCGCGGGGTCGTACGGGATGCCGAGCGCGTGGAGCCCGGCGACGACATTGGCGAGCACGAAGTTGCCGTACTTGAAGTACCCGAGGACGCCGAGGTTGATGATCACGCTGACGATCAACAGCAGCCGCCTGCGCGCTCGCGTCGGCGCGCTGGTGATCAGGCGGGCCGCGGTCCAGTCGACGAACGTCGACAGCCAGACCAGGACGATGAACACCGGATCCCAGGCGGCGTAGAACAGGTAGCTCGCGACCAACAGCCACAGCTTCTGTCCGCGCCACCCCAGGAAGGGAAGGTTGTAGATCGCGAGCACGATCGCGAAGAACACCGCGAAGAGGTAGCTGTTGAACTGCAAGCGCCGCGCAGTCTACCTGATCCACCACGACGTCCGCGGCAGCCGCGACCTCGCCGCGTCCGGTGCGAGCCCCCTCGACGAACGCCGGCTGCGGCGGCGAGGCGATCGCGCTCGATCGAAGCGACGTACGCCGTTGTCAGGGAGCTCAGCGCGGCGCGCCGCTGTTGGGCGGCGGCTCCTGCGCGGCGCCGGTCGGCGGCACCTGCGGTGGGACGCCCGGCGCGGTCCCCTCGACCTGCGGGCTGGGCGGCAGCGGCGGCGGGGTCGCCGGCGCGACCGGCGGCGGAGCCCCTGCGGGCGCGTCGACGATCCCGGCGTCCTCGGGGACCGCGGGCGGTGGTGGCGGTGGCGGCGTCACCGTCGGCGGCGGGATGCCGGGCGGCGTCCCGGGATGCGCCGGCGTCTCGGGCGTCACCGTCAGGCTCGGGCGCGCCGGCGGACCGCCCGGGTTGTCCATGCCGACGTTCGCCGCCGGGCCGCAGAACTGGGGCAGCTTGCGGATGTCGCGCAGCGGCCCGTCGATCTTGATGTTGAACAGGTTGTCGGGCCCGATCTGCGCGCCGGTCAGCGACATCGCCGAGTGCGTCTTGGGCTCGCGCTTGAGCAGCGCCTCGCTGCCGCGGAACCGCAGGCAGCCGGTGACCAGCGACTGGTTCAGATCCTGGTTGAGCGCGACGTCGAGGTTGACGTGGAGCTCGCCGTCGCCCGACTTGGTCTCGAACTTCGCGATGCTCGCCTTGCCGTTCTTGATCTCGAGCTTGGCGACCAGCGAGTCGATGTTGACCTTGCCGAACTCGATGCCGCCCTCGGCCATCGCCTGGCTGCGCGCGTTCTTGAGCTTGGTCTTGAGCTTGGCCTTGCCGTCACCGATCACGCAGCTCGACGGGCACGCCAGCTCGATCGCGCCGTTCGCCTTGGCCCAGTTGAGGCCGGACTTGCCGCCGGTCTTGGACTTCTCGTTCGGCAGCTCGAGCGCGACCGAGAACCGCAGCTTGCCGCTCATCGGCAGGCCGATGACCTCGCGCATCGGCAGGCTGATCGACGGCAGATCGCTGCCGACCAGGTCGACCGACAGGTTGGTCTTCGACGCCGCGATCGTGCCCCGGATGTGGCCCACGCCGATCTTGGCGTCGAGATCGAGCGCCACCGTGCCGCGCAGCAGCGCCAGCAGGCCGAGGTCGACCTCGAGCTGCTCGACGTAGAACGTCGTCGGGACCTCGTCGGCCTTGGCCGGCCGCGTCCGGATCGTCACCGCCTTGAAGTACATCCGGCCCGGGATGAAGCCGCGCTCGACGCTGCCGATCGTGGCGTCGTACTTCTCGGACAGCAGATCGATCGCGCGATCCTTGACGCGGTCGAACGGAAACGCGAGCTGGAACGCGAACACGAAGGTCACGAGGCCGAGCAACGCGAAGCCGCAGTAGCGCAGGACCTTGCGGGTGCGCGGCCCGGGGTTGGGGAGCCGGATCGCCATGTCAGCCGCCCTTCTCGGCCGAGCCCGCGGCCGAGCCGGCGTCCGAGCCCGCCGCGTCGGGCTGCTTGGGGCGGGCGTAGGTCGAGACCTCGAGCTGGGCGTCGAGCTTCTCCTTGGCGCGGAAGCCCGGGTGCTTGATCTCGAGGTGGGTCACGATCACGTAGCGCGACTTGGTCTCGATCTCCTGGAGGAACTTCTTCAGCTGATCGATCGTGACGTCGGGGACGTTGAGCGACACCGAGCTGGTCGTGAAGCCGTTGCGCGGCAGCGGCGTGCGCGGCGTCATGCCCTTGAGCGGGAACCCCGCGACGCTCGCGGCGTTGGTCAGGTAGGTCTCGAGGCTGAGCGGCTCGCTCGGCATGCCGGCGATCAGGTCGTCGGTCGGCTGCTGCGGTCCGCGTGCCTTGAGGTACTCGACGGTGGTCAGCGCCTTGCGCAGCTTGTCGTTGCGCGCCTCCATGTTCGACAGGCCGTCGCCGATCGCCAGGCCGAGCCAGATCGCGATCGTGATCGGCGCGGCGATCGCGCCGATCACGACCAGGCCGCGCTCGCGCGGCGAGATCCGGTCCCAGAAGTCACGTGCGCGTTCCGAGACGGCGGACACTAGCTACCTCCCATGCATTGCGCGGTGATCGTGAGCTTGAACCGCACGCCGTTGGGCACGGTGTCGGTCTGGCCTCGCGTCACGTTGTTCTTGAAGCACTCGATCTTCTTGAGCTCGGCGATCAGCAGATCGATCTCCTCGGACTTCTTGGTCGTGCCGCTGAGATCGACCTTGGCGTCGTCGATCGTCAGGTTCTCGAGGTCGAGCGTGATCTTGTCCTTGCCGGGGATGTGCTGGCTGATGTCGAGCAGGAGGTCGTAGGCCGACAGCTTGGGCATCGGCGACACCGCGCCGGTACCGGTCGCGCTGGTCTGCGCCAGCACCGACTCGACCGTGTGCGGCCCCGGCCCGGGCAGCTCCTCGGCCTCGCTGGCGAACCGCGCCGTCAGGACCTTCTCGGCCTTGCGGATGCGGTAGAGGTCGGCGTACGCGCTGATCGCGGCGAACGCGGCGATCGCGAGCACCGCACCGCCGAGCGGCACCGCCTTGGCGCGCAGGAACGAGAAGTCGACCTTGACCGCGAGCGAGCCCGAGCGCAGGTCGAACATCGGCCGGCCGCCCGCGGCGTCGAACGCCATGCCGATCGTCATCGCCGCGCTCTCGATCGTGGCGTGGCTGGCGGTCTCGGCGCCGAGCCGCGGCCCGGCGAGCGCGACGACGTCGT
>Ga0307513_10010908_pt1 | contig 11347 bp, 7 predicted proteins | sample 15_EM_MG_FD_202174 | JGI IMG/M metagenome (GOLD analysis project Ga0307513, IMG submission 202174) | Populus trichocarpa ectomycorrhiza microbial communities from riparian zone in the Pacific Northwest, United States - 15_EM | ecosystem: Host-associated > Plants > Roots > Unclassified | place... | reverse complement strand
CGGCGCGTGATGGTCAGGGACTCTCCGGGCCGCGTGCGACGCGAGTTGCTGCAACGGCTGCGGCGCAGGACGCAAACCACGATCACGACTGCGCAACGCACGCTCACGTGGATCGACGGGGCGCTCGGGGAGTCCGGCGCGGAACGCGAGGTCCCCGTCGTGCTCAAGCAGCGAGCCGCGATCCGAGTCGCGTCGGTGCGCTCGCGGGCCGACAGCTACGAGGCCATCGGCGAAATGGAAACCCATTTTCGGCGCGCCATCGATCCGGCGCTCGCGGGTCGCGAGCGAGGCGTGCTGTGGCATCGCTGCGCGGCGTCGGGGGTCATCGAGGGTGAGCCGTTCATGGAGATTGCCGCGCGCGCGCCGCGTTCGGGTGCCTATGAGCTCAAGGAGCTGCCGCGCGCTACGGTCGCAAGCGCTTATTGCGAGCCCGACGATGGCGATGCGATCCGCGTTTACGGCGCGCTCGATCGTTGGCTCGACGTTCATGGTTTCAAGCTCAGTGGCCCGAAGCGCGAGATCTATGTCGGGCAGATTCTCGAAGTGCAATTTCCGGTGAGCGCTATCTGAGGAAAAAGGGGACATTCCTATTTTTCACCCTGCGTGAAAAATAGGAATGTCCCCTTTTTCCTTCACTGGACCAGCTCGCGGATCACGCTACGCAGCTCCTGGAGCTTCGGCGGCTTGCCGAGCACGCGATCGACGCAGGGTGGCGTCTCCTTTTCGGCGATCATGCGCGAGCCCCAGCCGGTCAGCATGATGATCGGCGTAGCCGACGACTGGGCTTTGATGCCCTCGGCGACGCGGCGCCCATCTACCGTCGGCATGCCGAGATCCGTTACCACCAGGTCGAATGGGTGATTGGTGCCATGCGCCCTGGCAAATGCGTCGAGGCCCGCCTGTCCGCCGTTCGCGGCCACGGTCACATGGCCTTCGCCCGCGAGCGAATCTTCGAGCGCCTTGATGATGATCGGGTCGTCGTCGATGAGCAGCACGCGCAGGCGCCGCATCGGCGCATGCGAATCGATGGCGCGTGGCGTCGCGATCAGCGGCTGCGTGTACGCCGGGAAAGTGACGCGCATGGTGGTGCCTTTGCCCACTGCGCTCTCGATATCGAATTCGGCGCTGTGGCGCTGGATCATGCCGTACACCATGGCAAGGCCCAGACCGGTCCCCCGCTCGCCCTTGGTGGTGAAGAAGGGTTCGAGGCAGCGCTTGCGCGTCTCCTCGTTCATGCCGATGCCGGTATCGGTGACTTCAACCCTGACCAGCTGGGTGTCGCCGTTGCCGGGCTGCGCGAAAGTGCGCACCGACAGCACGCCGCCGTCCGGCATGGCATCGACGGCGTTGAAAATGAGGTTGGTGAGCGCGTCGCGAATTTCGCCTTCGGCGCCCATGATGCCGGGTAGCTTGGGTGAGAACTCCGTCTTGAGCTCGATCGAGATGCCGCGCTGCTGTGGCAGATCGAACCACTTGGCACGTGTGAGGTCGATGACCTGCTTGGCCAAGGAGTTGAGTTCCACCAGCGCCAGCGTCATCTCCGGCTCGCGCTGCCGGTAGAACTCGCGCATGCGCGCCACCGTGTCGGCCACGCCATCGATGGCGCGCTGGATCACGACCAACGCCGCGCGTCCCTTCTCGGTGAGATTGGGCTCGCGCTCGAGCAGCGAGTCGGTGTACAGCGAAATCGGCGAGATCGCATTGTTGATGTCGTGCGCGATGCCGCTCGCCATCTGCCCCAACGCGCGCAACCGCTCCTGCTGCATCACGGTGTGCTGCGACTGTCGCAGATCGTCATAAGCCTGCCGGAGCGCGCCATGCAGCCGTGCCTGGTGCGAGGCCAGCGCCACGTGGCCGGAGAGCTGCATGAGGAATTCGCAATCGCCGCTGCTGAACGCATCGGCCGCGCGCCGCGCCGCGACGAACACGCCGAATACACTCGCCTCGACCTGCAGCGGCGCGATGACCAGCGAATGCAGGCCGGTCAGCGCAAATCGCTGCGGGAATGGGAATGGCAGCGCGCGCGTGTCGGGTTCGTAGACGATGCGTCCGCGAATACAGCTCGACAGCCCGTTCTCGTCGATGGGTACCGTGGCATTGGGCAGTAGATTGAGCGTCGTCGCCAGACTGTGGCTCGCGACGCCGACCGTGCTCACGGTCAGCGTGGCGGTCGCGGAGTCGTAGATGCATACGCAGCCGAAGTCGATCGGCAGGTTTTCCTCGACGCTGCGCAGAACCACCTGGAAGATGCTCGGCAGATCCTGCCGGTCGCCGATCGCCGCGGTGATGTGCTGGAGAAGCGAGAGCCGCTGCATCTGCGCACTCGAGCGTGTCTCGGACTGCTGGATCTGCGTCAGCATGTGATTGAAAGCATCCGTGAGCAGCGTGATTTCCTGCGCACCGGTCGATTGCGCGCGCACGCTGTAGTCGTGCGCGTCGGAGATAGCGCGCGCCGTCTTTGCCAGATCGAGGATCGGGCCGGAAATCTCCGACTGCTGCCGGTTGGCGACGAAGTACGCCAGCAGCACCGCGAGCGCAATCACCAGTGAGGTGATCAGCGCATAGCTCCGGTATCGCTCATCGATGGCCTTGAGGTCCGACTTCACGAATAGTGTGCCCAACACCTTGTCGTCCAGGCGCACCGGCTCAAAACCGATCACGTGGCTGTCTTCGAATCGATAACCTTCAGCCTGCGCTTTGGCCGGAAATTCCTGACTCGCCAGCCCCTCGGGATAGGACGCAAACAGGGCTCCGGATTTGTCGTACAGCGCCGCGGCCACGATGTGCGGGTCGGCCTTCAACGCCGCCAGCACGGCACGGGCGTCGTCGGGATTGTCGAAAGCCAGCGCCGCGGTGCTGTTCTGCGCGATCGCCTTGCTCAGGATGTCGAGCTGACGCGCCACGGACTGCTTGAACGTGATGACTTCATTGGCTACGAACATCGCGCAGGTGAAGAGGATCACGATGCCGCTGGTGAGCAGCACCATGCGCATGAGTTTGCGGCGAATAGGCTGGGTGGACACGCTCACCTGCCCTCTCCCGATTTTGTCTTGACGATCTCCGCCGAGCGCAACAGATTGGAGCTGATGGTGAGATCGGCGGCACGCGCGGATTCGACGTTGATGCGCAGCCGAACCCTGCCCGCCTCGGTCACCAGGCGAATCATCACGCCGCGTTGCGCGGCACCGGGAAGATCGCTGACGGTGAGCGTGCTGCGATGGTCGAGCGCCGACAGCAGCTCATCGAGTCGCTTGTCCTCGGACTGGTGAATGAACAGGATCTGGCAGTCGGCGGCTTCGGCCGCGCTCTGCACGCGCCGCACCACCAACGGCCGGCCATTGACGCTCTCGCCTTTCACCACTTCGTCGAGATCCGCGCCGAAAGGATCGTGACCGAATACGCCGACGACAAACGGCGCACTGGCGTTCGGGAATGCCGACGCCGGCCATTCCACGAAGCGCGAAAAATTGAACAGGAACACCGCCTTGACCTGGTATTCGCTCGGCGCAGCGACCGCCATCGACGGTGACGCCAGGGCCGATGCCAGGAGCAGCGCAGCGAGCAACAGGTTGCGCATGACTTTCAGAATTGCCATCGCACCTGCCCGAAGAAATTGCGCTCATATTCACTGCGCGAAAATTCACTGCCGTATTCCGGATGGCGGTCATGCAGCAGATTGCGACCGACGATCGAGAATTCGAGTTTCTCGGTAAATAGCCACGCGAAACGCAGGTCGAGCTCCGAATACGCCGGTACGACCGGCGCGGGAAGTTCGGCGACGCGGCGCCATTGCAGGTCGAGCTTGATGTCGCGCGGCAGGTCGAAGCGCGAATGCAGCGTCCAGATGTAGTCAGGGTCGTTGCGCAGCGTGTCGTTGTTGACGCCGACGGGATCGGTGCTGTCACGCTCGAGCCGCAGGTCTTCCTTCACGATATTGACGCCGCCGGACAACGACCAGAAGTCGAACGGTCGATACTCCGCCCATGCCTCGAGGCCGTGAATCTCTCCCTTGATCTTGTTCTCGAGCTCCACGGGCAGCGCGGTGCCGCTGCGCACCTTGTCCCAGAAGTGCACGAAGGCGGTCATCGAATAGCTCAACTGCCGGATGGGTTGGGCGCGGTATCCCACTTCGATGACATTGGCGACTTCCGAGACGAAGTTCGGGCCGCCGACGACGAAAAACGGCGGAAAGCCGGGGAAGCGGACGTCGCGATCGTAGCGCGCGGGTGCGCGCACCGCGCGTGACAGCGAGCCCCACAACAATTGGTTTTCGCTGAACTTCCAGGCGAGGCGCGCGTTCGGCAGCACTTCGATGTCGGTGTAATCGTTGCTTTCCAGCTTCAGGCCGAGCGTGGCCTTCAGCCCTTCACGCAGCTGGATCTCGTCCTGCACGAACAGGTTGCCCCACGCGAGGGTGCGGCTGTCGGGCACGAAGACAGTGACGAAGCCCGGGTCAATTTCATCCCGCCCCCAACGATAGCCGGCGCCCCAGAGCACTTTGTGCGTGGTTCCGGGCATCGCGTATTGCAGATCGAAGTCGACGATGTCGGCCGTCGGCCGGTAGAACAACGCATCGTCGCGCTTGGAGTGATCAACATAGGCCTGCACCTGCAACTGACCTCCGCCGGTCATGTCGCGGCGCCAGCGGCCTAACAAGTTGGCGCCGGAGACGTCGATCGCGGTGAGCTCGATCGGCCCGATGAAACCCCGACTCTCCGAATCTCCCTGATATGCATCGCCCTGCACCGTGAACGAGTTCTGCTCCCCGCCCCAGTCTGCGCGAAAGCCGACCTGCCCGCGATTCCAATCGTCGGCGAGCTCGGCATTGTTGCCGCGCAGCGTGTGATCGAACTCGGAGTACTTGGCATAGAAGCGGATCGCACCGCTGCCGAACGAGGTGCCGTAGCGCAGCGCAGCGCCGCGCTCGTTCTCGCCAGCCAGCGCGGAGACCAGCGCACCCGTGGTGTCCGCGGCGGATCGCGTGATGACATTGATGACGCCGTTCACCGCATTCGCGCCCCACAGCGCCGCTCCGGGGCCGCTGATGACCTCGATGCGATCGACGTCCTGCATCATCACTTCCTGCTGGTCCCAGAACACACCGGAGAACAACGGCGTGTAGACCGTGCGCCCGTCGATGAGCACCAGCAGCTTGTTGCCGATCGCGTTGTTGAATCCACGGGCGCTGATCGCGTACTGCACACTGTCGGCGCGCGCCACCTGCAGGTTGGGCGCCAGCCGCAGCGCTTCGGGAAGTGTGGTGACGCCCGAACGGCGCAACGCTTCCTGCGTGATGACGTAGATAGAGGCCGCCGCATCGGAGAGCGACTCGGCGCGCTTCGATACGGAGGTGACCTGCATGTCGAGCAACTGGTCGACCGACAATTCTTTGAGCGCACTGACCGTATCGTGCGCGGCCATTGCTGCCGGCACTACGCCCCAGCAGCCGGCCAGCAGCAGAACGGTCCGTTTCAAGTCTTACTCCCCAACAGGCACCCGCCTCCGACCTTGGTTGCGAGGCCGGACAAAAGCGTTGATGCGCATCGCATTCTTGCATGCCCGGCACCAGGTACTGACTACATCAGGGAAACTCGCAGCTATCGGGATTTGCCGATGAGCGGTGGCTAGAGCAGCCTCGTGAGCGCTTTGCGGTAGTTCAATTCGATTGTCGGCCGCGCATGATGCCGGCCCTGCGTCACCCGCTTGTGACCGCCGCACCATACGCCGTCGATTGCATCGCGAGCCCCGCCGAACACGAAGCTGTCGATCAGCGCGTCACCGCTGCGGCTAACAAACGACGCGGCGTCGCGATTCAACGAGAAGAAATCGGCCGATGCTCCTCGCGCGATGCCCGTGCCCGCGTCGATGCCTTGGCCGGTCGCGCGCGCGCCGCCACGAATGGCGCCTTCGAACAGCGTACGGCCGGTCGAGTTGGCTCCATCGCCCGCAACGACATTGCGCGCCCGATCGCGCAGCCGCTGGCCGTACTCGAGCTGACGCAACTCCTCGCTCACGCTGATGAGCACGTTCGAATCGGTGCCGATTCCGAAGCTGCCCTTCTCTCTTATATATGGTGCCGCGGGGGAGATGCCGTCGCCAAGATTCGCCTCGGTCACGGGACAGAACCCCGCCACCGCACCGCTCGCCGCGAGGCGCGATATTTCGGCGGGTTCCATGTGCGTGGCGTGGATCAGGCACCAGCGTTCATCCACCGCCGCGTGATCGAGCAGCCACTGCACCGGGCGCGCACCGGACCATGCGACGCAATCCTCGACTTCCTTGATCTGCTCGGCCGCGTGAATGTGGATGGGTCCTGCACCCGCGAGCACCTCGACTTGCGCCAGTTCCTCAGGAGTGACGGCGCGCAATGAATGCGGCGCCACGCCGACGATCGCCTGCGGAAGTGAGGCCACGACTTTGCGGCAGGCTTCTAACAAGCGCGCGAACGCGTCGACGCCGGTGACGAAGCGACGTTGGCCCTCATTCGGCGGCGCACCACCGAATCCTCCGTGTGCGTAGAACACCGGCAGCAGCGTGAGACCTATCCCCGCGGAACTCGCAGCACTGGCGACGCTCGCCGCCGTCTCGGCCGGATTCGCATACGGTTTACCGGCCGGATCGTGGTGCACGTAATGGAATTCAGCCACGCGCGTGAATCCGCTCTCGATCATCTCGACATAGGCTTGTGCGGTGATGGCCTCGAGGTCCGCGGGTGTCATGCGCGCCACGAAGCGATACATGAGCTCGCGCCAACTCCAGAAGTTGTCGGCGTCCGGCCCGCGGTATTCGGTCAGGCCCGCCATGCCACGCTGAAAGCCGTGGCTGTGCACGTTGCACACGCCCGGCAAAGCCACGGTCACCCGTTCATCGCCGACACGAGCCTGGGCGTCGCGCTCGACGGCGGCGAAGCGTCCATCGGCGATCTCGACGCGGACGTTCGACGCCCAACCGTCCGGCAACAGCGCGGTTTCGAAATGCACCGCCACGTTATTTCGTGCGCAACATCAAGGTCGCCCCTGTTTTCATCGCCGCAGTATATCGTCCCGCCGGCCGGCCTCTGGCGGCCCGGACGACTCATCTATAAGGTTCCGCCATGCACTGCGATCGAATCTGGCGAAATGCGACGCTCGCGACGCTTGCACCGGACCGCGAAGGAACAGGCCTCGTCGAAGGCGGTCTCATCGCCGCCCGCGAGGGACTCATTGTCTATGCAGGCCCGGAGGGCGCCGCTCCGAAAGATCTCGGCGCGCCTGATGTCATCGATTGCCTGGGGCGGCTCATCACGCCCGGACTCATCGACTGCCACACCCACCTGGTGTACGCCGGAAATCGCGCCGGGGAATTCGAGCGGCGTTTGCAAGGCGTGTCATACGAGGAAATCGCCAGGAGCGGCGGCGGCATCCTGTCGACGGTGAAGGCGACACGCGCCGCCAGTGAGGCGCAGCTGGTGGCCGAGTCGTTGCCGCGACTGGATGCGTTGCTCGCCGAAGGTGTCACCACCATCGAGATCAAGTCAGGCTATGGCCTCTCCCTCGAACACGAGCGCAAACAACTGCGTGCAGCGCGCGCGCTCGAAAGCGAACGCCGCGTGACGGTGTGCACCACATTTCTCGGCGCGCATGCGTTGCCACCGGAGTTCGCCGGCCGCGCCGACGACTACATCACGGAGATTTGCGGCGTGATGCTGCCGGCGCTGGTTCGCGAAGGCCTGATCGAAGCGGTCGACGCGTTCTGTGAAAAAATCGGCTTCTCGCGCGAACAAACCAAGCGCGTGTTCAACGCCGCGACCGTCCAGGGGCTGCGCGTGAAACTTCATGCCGAGCAGCTGTCCGACATGCAGGGCGCGGCGCTCGCCGCCGCGTTTTCCGCCCTGTCGGCGGATCATCTCGAACACGCCGAGGAAAGCGGCATCGTCGCCATGGCCCAGGCCGGCACGGCGGCGGTGCTGCTGCCCGGCGCGTTCTATTTCCTGCGCGAGACCCGGGTGCCGCCCGTCGATCTGCTGCGCAAGCACGGTGTGCCGATAGCGATTGCCACGGACTGCAACCCGGGCACCTCACCGCTCACCTCACTACTGCTGGCCATGAACATGGCGGCCACGCTGTTTCGCATGACGGTGGACGAATGCCTCATCGGCGTCACGCGCGCCGCCGCGCAGGCGCTGGGACTCCACGAGCGCACTGGCACGCTCGAAGAAGGCAAACAGTGCGACCTCGCCATCTGGAACGTGAAGCGACCGTCGGAGCTGGTGTACGCGATCGGCCGCAATCCGTTGACCGCCCGGGTATGGCGGGGCGCATGAGCGCGCCCGTACGTCACGACTGGTTGGCGCTGCATCACGGAGATGCACCGCTGCTCGTGAGCTTTCCGCATACCGGCGTCGAGATTCCCGCCGATATCGAAGCCAGCCTGGCATCCCCGTGGCTGGCGCGCAAAGACGCGGACTACTGGGTGGACGTGCTGTACGACTTCGCGCACGAGATGGGCGCCACTACCATCCGCACCTCACTGTCGCGCACCGTGATCGACGTGAATCGCGACCCGTCCGGCGCCACGCTTTATCCGGGCCAGGCCACCACCGCGCTGTGCCCCATCGATACCTTCGATGGCGAGCGCATCTACAAGCCAGGCGACGAGCCCAGTGCCACGCAGATCGCGCGTCGCCGCGAAAAGTATTTCGATCCCTATCATGCGGCGCTGGCCATCGAGCTCGGGCGGCTGCACGCGAAGCACGGTCGCGTGGTGCTCTATGACGCGCATTCCATTCGCTCGCGCGTGGCGCGGCTGTTCGAAGGCGAACTACCGCAGTTCAACATCGGCACCAACAACGGCGCCACCTGCGACCCGGCGCTCACGGCCTCGGTCGAGAAAATCTGCGCAGCTTCGTCGTACACCAGTGTCACGAACGGCCGCTTCCGCGGTGGCTGGATCACCCGTCACTATGGCAAGCCCGACCAGGGTATAAACGCCATGCAAATGGAGCTTGCCATGCGTGGCTATCTGCACGAACCCGAGGAAGACCTGACCGAACACAACTGGCCCGCGTCTCTCGAGGACGCGCACGCCGCGACGCTGCGCGTAGCGCTGCGCGATATTCTCGATGCCTGCGTCAAATTTGCGAGTGGCAAAATCCCATGACACGCACAGACATGAGTCGCGTGATCCGCGCCTCGACCGGCACACAACTGACGGCAAAAAGCTGGCTCACCGAAGCCCCCTTGCGCATGCTCATGAACAACCTCGATCCGACGGTGGCGGAGCGGCCCGAGGAACTCGTGGTGTACGGCGGCATCGGCCGGGCCGCGCGCGACTGGCAGAGTTACGATCGCATCGTTGAAACCCTGACACGGCTCGAAGCCGATCAGACACTGCTCATTCAATCCGGAAAGCCCGTCGGCGTATTCGCCACGCATGCCGACGCGCCGCGCGTCCTGTTAGCCAATTCCAACCTCGTGCCGCGCTGGAGCACCTGGGAGCATTTCAACGAACTCGATCGCAAGGGCCTGATGATGTACGGCCAGATGACCGCGGGCTCGTGGATCTACATCGGCTCGCAGGGCATCGTTCAAGGCACCTATGAAACTTTCGTGGAGATGGGCCGGCAGCACTACGGCGGAAGTCTCGCCGGTCGATGGCTGCTGACCGCCGGCCTCGGCGGGATGGGCGGCGCGCAACCGCTGGCGTCCGTCATGGCCGGCGCATCGTGTCTCGCGATCGAGTGTCAGCGTTCGCGCATCGAGATGCGGCTGAAGTCGGGCTATCTGGATCACGCCACGGAAAGCATCGATGAGGCACTCTCGCTGATCCGAAGTTCGTGTGAGGAAAAGCGTCCGGTGTCAGTCGGACTGCTTGGCAATGCGGGCGAGGTTCTTCCTGAACTGTTCCGGCGCGGTGTGCGGCCCGATCTGTTGACCGATCAGACGTCCGCTCACGATCCCGTCAACGGCTATCTCCCCATCGGCTGGACGGTGGAGAAATGGCAGGCGGCCCGGATTTCGGATCCTGCGACGGTGAGCGCCGCCGCCCGCGCGTCGATGGCATCGCATGTGCACTCCATGCTCGATTTCCAGAAAGCCGGCGTGCCGACCGTGGACTACGGCAACAACATCCGCCAGGTGGCGCTCGAAGAAGGTGTAAAGAACGCCTTCGATTTTCCAGGCTTCGTGCCGGCGTACATTCGCCCGCTGTTTTGCCGCGGAGTCGGGCCGTTTCGCTGGGTGGCATTGTCGGGCGATCCCGAAGACATCGCGCGTACCGATGCCAAGGTCAAACAGCTGTTGCCCGACGACAAACACCTGCATCACTGGCTCGACATGGCGCGCGCGCGCATCAAGTTCCAGGGCCTGCCCGCGCGCATCTGCTGGGTGGGGCTCGGCGACCGGCATCGACTCGGACTCGCCTTCAACGAGATGGTGGCGAGCGGTGAGCTCAAAGCACCGATCGTCATCGGCCGCGATCATCTCGACTCGGGTTCCGTCGCCTCGCCCAATCGCGAAACCGAAGGCATGAAGGACGGCAGCGACGCGGTATCCGATTGGCCGCTGCTGAATGCGTTATTGAATACGGCATCGGGCGCCACCTGGGTTTCCATCCATCACGGCGGCGGCGTCGGCATGGGGTTTTCGCAACACGCCGGCGTCGTCATCGTCTGCGACGGAACTGCCGCGGCGGCGAAACGCATCGCACGCGTGTTGTGGAATGACCCTGCCACGGGCGTCATGCGCCACGCCGATGCAGGCTACGACATCGCGCTCGACGCGGCACGTCAGCACCAGCTCGACCTTCCGGGAATCCTGCGTTAAGGATTCTCCTACGTCCGTCGATGGAACATCGCGTGCCCTCCTGCATCTAACGGGCGTACCCAAAGTCGCAAAACAGGAGAGACGCTATGTCCTACATAGATGGATTTGTTGCCGCGGTTCCCACCGCGAACAAGGAAAAATATCGCCGGCACGCGGCGACCTCGGTGGCAATGTTCAAGGAGTTCGGTGCGACACGCCAGGTGGAAAGCTGGGGCGACGACGTCCCCGATGGCAAGGTCACCGACTTCAAGGGCGCGGTGAAGGCGAAGCCCGACGAAACCATCGTCTTCTCCTGGCTCGAATATCCCGACAAGGCCACGCGCGACAAGGCCAACAAGAAAATGATGGACGACCCGAACATGAAGGAGCTCGGTGCGCAGATGCCCTTTGATGGCAAGCGAATGATCTTCGGTGGATTCACACCCATCAATGACAGCGGCGAGGCGGCCTCGCCCGGCTACATCGATGGATGTCTCGTACCGGTTCCCGCCGGCAACAAGGCGGCGTATCAGGAGGTCGCCGACAAACATTCCGCGGTACTCAAA
>Ga0307513_10010907_pt1 | contig 11347 bp, 11 predicted proteins | sample 15_EM_MG_FD_202174 | JGI IMG/M metagenome (GOLD analysis project Ga0307513, IMG submission 202174) | Populus trichocarpa ectomycorrhiza microbial communities from riparian zone in the Pacific Northwest, United States - 15_EM | ecosystem: Host-associated > Plants > Roots > Unclassified | place... | reverse complement strand
ACAGCCCCCCAGACTCATTCCCGTGCCTGTCAACCTACAGCTGCCCGCTAGACGACTTACCCAAGCCTGCACAGTTTATAACCATCTGCCCGACACATTCCCATGCCTTCCGAACCTACAATTGCCCACTAGATGCCTTAGTCATACTTGCACGGCGTATAACCATCCGCGCAATTCATTCTTATGCCTTTCCTGCCCACCGACTCGTACACTACTATTGTTTGACCATTCCTGACCCTTTTAGCACGCGTAATTTAATTTTATTTTATTACATATATACACATGATCAGCGAGTGGTGATAAAACCATTCTCCCTATCCTCTCGATCGGTTTCTTCAATATGCGATTCCGCCTCCCCACGGTCTTGGAACTGCGCTGCACCAACCAGTGCTCCCGGATTGGGCCCATGTTCTCGCCGCGGCTCGTGCCGACCATGTCCTCCTCCAGTATCCACGACGCCATCAGCGGCCTCCAATTCATCCAGCTCCGTATCACTACCAAACTCCCGCCTCAATGCATCCTCATCATTGTCATATCCCGCCGTCCTCTCGACCTGCTTTCCCCGCTCCTTCACGATTCTGGCCTCCAATGTCGTCCTTATCCGCTGGATTATTCGACGTTGCCAAACTCTTCCCGTTTTGCCCCAGGATTGTGTCTGACGTTCCAGCAGGGCTATCTATCCGTTAGCTGACCTTTCACGCAACTCAAGTACGTGCTGTTTTCAAAAGTGTCCGTATGCCCAGGTCTTCGGGGGATCCAGACACTTTCGAAACCTGCCAGTACACATTGTTTTTCTTACCCCCGGAGGTGGCCCTTGTGAAAGCCATATTATCGATACAGATGCCAGTCCGCCAACATCGCAGTGAATGACATGATATGGCGGCTGTCAGACAGATAAACTGGCCATCGATCTTATCCAGGAAACTCTCATCCGTCATGCCTTTCCTTTTCGGGCCAGAGTAATATTGAGCAAATATCACACGCGGAATCTGGGGTGATAGGAATCTAAGAGAAATTGGCTGTCCGCCGGATTAGATCGATTTACTCTTACTCCGCTTAGAAACAATCCAGACAAATGTCAAAAAGATACCTTATAGCCGCCCAGCGGGCAAATGAACCTATCCTTCTCCAGTAGGTATTCCGCTCTTCGTGCGCAGGCTGTAGGATCCTCAATATTGAGCTTATAGAGTTCTGTTATAGCCTGCTTTGCTGTATGCAGATACTGAGATCTGCATCCGCTGTGCTTTGCCCGGATTTGCAAATCAGTGACAAGCGGCCACTGCATTTAGTCTTGGATAGGATGTTGGTTATCGATTAAGGGTAACTTACGTGGTGATTTGAGGGTGGGGTAGCATCAGCAAAGTCGGGAAAGCCTAATTTAGTCCGGGCATCGCTCCAACATGTGCGGACCTCTTCGGTCAGGGTAATTGGGTTTGGAAACGGATTGACGAAGATCATCCAGTCCCACATCAGGTCACGGGATCTGGCCAAAATGGTACGCTCAAGCCCGATTGCCATATTTCGCCTACTGCGGGCTTGCTGTCCTCCGCTATCCAATTCCCGCACCGTTGGATCTGGGTGACTTGGAGTTATCACGGGCATCGCAAGTGTATTCAAGTCTGTGGGTGAACGGGAGAGAATGGCAGATGTAAAACCGTTTTGGCTAACTCGTACTTAAGCAGACATTCTCCGTCCGGGGTAACTAATTCTCCTGCTGGAATTCTAGGTATTCCCAAGGGTGATTGTCAGTATCGAGCGCTGCGAGCTAAAGAACTCACAGGCAATTGGTGTTTGCGCTCCCGAGGCCGATGCATGATCCGTATCGTCCCCATGCTGGCCTAACTCGTTCTCCTTACTCTCCGTACTCTCCTTACTCTGGCCATCATTACCCCCATATTCCCCATCATTACAGTCTAGACTCTCATCCGCTGACTCTAAGACCTGCTGCTGGTTGTACAGGACAGGCTCTGGTACCTGGAGTCGTGAAGAAGCTGGCTCCCGCACGGCATCCCTCTTCCTACCTACAGCGGACCCAGCCATAACAGACTCAACCCTGTGTGATGTTATTATAGTTAATCCGTCCCTGGACCCAGATCCCCGGAAACGTCTGCGAAGGACCTCCCTTTGCCTTTGCCTTTCCTGCCTCGATGAACGCGCTCGGTCCGCCATAAGCCGCCGCTGTTGTTGTGACATAGTATGCCGGTGAATAGGGATAGAAGAGAATTGCAGTGTATGACGTTGAGGTGCAGGTGGTGTCAGAAAGCCTCTATTGGTCGGTAGCTAAGGGCACAATATGGGGTGTGAACTTGGAAGATCGAAATGGTCGGTCCAGCTTCCTTAAGAACTAAGGACATTCACAGTTCATCACTCGCTTTCATGTCCGCTAGCGTCAGCACACACCGCGCGTCCAATTTGCAGCTTGATACCTTATATAGGAATTTGCACCTGAAGACTCGGCCTCGCTGCGATTTCACTGGGGCAATACGAGTGTTAGGTTCTTGGGGTTCCTGAACCAGATGAAAAAAGGTTTATCAGAATGTACGGACTAATCTAGTTTGAGTAGGTCTGCCAAGCAGACAGAAACAAATGCGGGTAATGCTAGGGCTCGAGCCCGGAGGCTAATCTCAGAAAGTGAAAGCTGCCGCTAAGGCTCAACAGATGGGATATAAGACGAAAAGCTAGGATAGGAATAGTAATGAAAGGGGCAACCCCGAATGAAAAACAGCTAGAGAAGAACAGAATGATCCGCACAAGTCCAAAGAGCAAACCGCTAAAGCCAGGAGAGAGAACATATAGTAAACGAAAAAGAGCTGGAAAACAGCAAGAATGATCTGCGAAGATTCCGTGAGCAGGTCCCACAGGCCGACCCGGTAAACGGAGAACAGCTAGTTGCAAACAAGAATGGTCTGCAAAACTCTAAGAGGGACCCCGTAGAGCAACAAAGTGTCCGTAGATTACATTGGGTTTGGGCAACCCTGAACGGCAACAGCCGGGCCAATTCAAACAAGAAATGTGCGGGAAATAATACAAGGATAACTCGCAAAATTCTAAAAGTTAAACTCTAAATGAAAAACACCCAAAGGAAATACCTGCAGGATCTGCGGACTGTCGCAGGTCTAAATTAAGTATACTGATCAGGGCAAGCAGCCCAGACGTAGCGGGCCAATCTAAAACAGAAATAGTCAGGAAATAGCGAGAATAACATGAACTCTAGAAACACAAGTGAAAACACCAAAAGGAAAAGTCGAAGGGTCCATTGTGGCCTAGTACTTGTAAATTGCTTGAAATGGACCTGCGCCCTCAGCTAGCCAGACATTAGCCACATTGGTCAGGACGGGAGAGCTTTGTTCGCAGAGCTAGTAAGCCAGGACAGAAACGGCCTTGAGCGGACTCCCAACGCCCGTTTCTGCCGGAACTGCCGCAGACCTTGCCAACAGAATGGATGAAAAACCTGGTAGTCGTAACCGGAACTTACCAGGTGTAGAGTATGCACTCGAGTCGGTTGGGGAGTCAGCTGGTGGGCTTAATTCTCTTCGGACTTCTTCGGCTGTCGGAATATCGATACACACATCGCCGGTACGCGGATCAGAGGGGGAATGGCTTCTGCCGGGCGTATCGACTTGTGTCGCCAATGTGTTGACAGGCTGCTCAGCCCCTGAGGCCAGCATCAAAAGATGTGCGGCTGACATTCTCACCTCTGCCAGCTCAGAGGCTGCAGACCCATGATCGTGACCCGGATTGGGAGTAATCGGAGACGGACTGTTTGTCGGACTAGGCCTGTCAGCAAGTTGCCGAATTAGATTATGCTCCCCATCGCGTGTGTCTGGCTCAACCTCAATGCCGGCATTGATTGCCCCCACCTGGCGGGCTACCTTCATCTGGGGTTCCGGAGTACGATCCGAACCGTATGGCTCATCGGCCTCTTGCATGACCGCGAGGTTGCATTTACCACTGTAATTGGCTGGGGACCGGGATGCTTTCTTTAGGTCAGTCTCCCATTCTCCTTGTCTACTAGACCTCAAAACACGAGTGCCCAAGTTAGCACGAGGGACAGAAGCTTGCTTACCCGAAGACTCTGGCTCTGATTCGCCAACATCCGCCCAATTGATGCGGTGTGTTCGCCTAGTCTTTTTTGTGGTATTACCGCTCCTGGTAGTCCTTGATAAGATGGTTGGCTTTGCGGCTGCCGCGGATGACTCTGGCTGGTGGCCATCTGAGCTCTGTCCATCATCGCTACCGGCGGACCCGTCATCCGAGGCGTCTGGAGAGGGGCCCCGGTTATCACGTGGAGCAAACCTGATCTCACCGGGAGGAGGAGTGCTATCCTCTGTATCATTCCTTCGATGGCGACAGAAGAGCAGATCCATTGGTTCGCTTGGCGGATTCAAAGACCACCATATGCGGACAAGTCGACTATTTGTGATTCGGATCATTTCAGCAAGCGGCAGCGGCTCCTCTGGATCTTCATGCAGCAGAGCTGTACCCTGTCTCGTCGCACCAATAAGCATACAAAATCCGACTCCCACGGCCATGGTTTTGTCTATGCCCGATAGCAGGTTCAGAAAGGTGAGCTCAGTTAGCTCCATCCAGTAAATATGTCCACGACTTTGCCACTGGATCTTGTCCATCCCGACAGGAAGTGGGCTGCTTGGGCAGACTACAGATGGCGCATTTATCCAGAGACGGACAGACCGCGGACCGGCGAGACCTGCAGGAGCTGTATTAGCATATATGGTACATCTTTATTGCGGACGCTTGGGGATAACTTACCATCATTTCTGGCCGGGGTGGGGTCCGCAACCGAAACAGCGGCAACAGGTGCCCTCAACATGTCGCTTAAGATACCCTGATGTTTTTTTGCTATGTCCTTTAGCAAAAAGTCGAGGCATTCAGTAAAACGTTCGCCACGGGGGTTATCGGCCTGCCAGAGTCCCGACCTCTGGCTAACAGGCCGGAGGGTGAGAGCATGTGCCTGGATGGCCGCCCATTGTCCGGCAGTACTCTGCTTCCACCCTGGGATCCTGTCTTGCTCTATCTTATGTTTTATAGTATTTTGCCAGGCTATATACTCCGGACTATAGGTTCGTCGGTGGGGGAAGCCGCAAACGTGCTTACACCAGGTAACATCACCGTCGTTTTTAAACGACGCCAATTTTTCGAAAGTGAGACCAACCTTTGAGGCTGCCATTGTAATAGTGATCGGGGTGAGGGGTGGTTGATAGATCAGAAAGAGGCTGTTTTTTAGGCGGGTTTAAATGGTCCCTCAGCGGATGGAGGATGGCCGCTAGTAGATGCTGGTACTTTTGAGGACGAAGGATTGTGGAAGATCTGAAAATGGAAATGGAGCGGGCCTGGCGGACAGTAAAGGGAGTTCTGCGGATGGTAATGGCTGTGAAGCGGTTATTGGCTAGGGAAACGTAGATAGGTAATCTGAAATGAGCTGAGAATACACTGGTGATACTGCGGACAAGTGCCAGTGAGAGGTTGTGCTGACCTTTGTGGGTCCTATTAGGATGGGCTGGCGGATCGAGGATGTGATTGTGATTGGGGAAAGGATTATGGAGAGAAGATGGAAGTGGGGGAAGAGAGAGCTTATATAGGCCGCACAAGGACGGTTTTAATGGGGTTCGCAGGATTGTACCCTGTACAAACTTGAATATCTTGAAAAGTCACGTGACCCACCTACAATGACGATAGGTTTCAGATAAGGTTTTGAGCCGCAACGGAGCCGCATGGGAGCTGCGACCCCTGAGCCAAGGCCCTCCCATACTCTCAACAAAGAACAGGTTTCACAAGTTAAACCGTGAATAACGGTTGGCAGCTTGAATGTCTGGACCCGTTCGTCATCCGACTAAACAAACTTGAAATTTTCCCGATTTACCCCTTGAAAGAAACCTACCCTTCACTTTGAAAGAGTCCGCTGCAGCCGCTCAGCCCATCCGCTTACGCATCCGCCAGACTACTTGAAAGAGAAACACCATACACGATAACCTCAAAGACAACAAAGTGCCCTTATTGCAGGTGACGTTATCAACAAGCCGCTCCATACGAAAACACCTTCAGATAATGCATCTTGATATCATGCTTTCCCTCAGCGCGATTGCAGACGTGGCTTCCATGCGACCTACTTTTGTTCGTGATGAACTTGAAAACCTGACCGACTCAGACTACGAATCTGATTGCAGGCTCGAGATCCCAGATTTCCATACAGTAAGTAGTGAGATAGATGATATGCAGAACGATTCAGACAGGGAAGAAGTTTCCCACCCACCAGTCCGCGTGCGCCCTTTGGGTCCAGAAACTATTCCCTGTGCCGGCAGACCATTCGGCGAAGTTGCTGGCTATACAGAGCTCAACAAGGCCATGACCGATGACCTTTGGAGCTCTTTCTCATCTGAAAACGACTTTAATTTAGCGAGCTGGTTTGTCCGGAGCAAGGTAGCCAAGTCGCAGGTCGACTCCTACTTTGGGGAAGGTTTAGGCGGTACGGAGAGCAGATCATTCCGGTCCGCCTAGTGTTCGTTACGGGGCGGGTTTTCACTCGCCAGACCCCGCCCTTACATGGGGCCGGGGGGGGTATTTTTAGAGTAATTGCCGCCCCGCCCCCGCCCGGGGCCCATCCACACTCATTCCCTGGACGGCCCCCGTTTGTTACCACCTATTTTTAGCGGGCACCCGTCCGGTGTATGGGTGGAGCGGGGGCCTCAGCGGGGACAAGGGCAGGGAATGCCAACAAAGACACCCCGCCCCACACCGTTGAGCGGGGCAGGGCGGGGAAAAGGGCTGGGGGCCCGCGTTTTCCGGTGCCCCGTCCGCCCCGTAACGAACTCTAGGTCTGCCTATACCTTGCGACAACACCTCGACATACTGGACCCATTTCGTGAATACTTGGTGTGGGCAGAAGACAGTATTGATGATGGTCGACATGCAACAACCTTCTATTATCGAAATATTATTGACTGTGTCCGCTACCTGATCCGTCAGGTCGCGTATAGCTCAGATATCGTTTACGCACCTATTCGAGAATATAATTCAAGTGGGGAGCGATTATATTCAGAGATGCATACGCCGGACTGGTGGTGGGATATGCAGGTATGAGATAGGTCCTGACAAGTTCTTGGAGTGGAGTTTCCAGTGCTAACAGCCCATTCCGTGCCTTGGTAGAAAGCTTTGCCCACCGGGTCCACAGTGGTGCCCATTATCGGATTGTCTGACTAGAGGCACCTTACCAATTTCTCCGGCGATAAGAAAGCCTGGCCGGTATACATGACAATTGGCAATATCCTTTCAAGGACAAGAAGCAGCCCTGCCAAGATGCCAATCCTGCTTCTGGCATTGCTTCCAGTACCGCCAAAGTTTACTGGCGAATCAGCCCGTGCCAACGAAGCCCAGTGGCTGACCAACGCAGATGTCCTGCGGGCTGTCTTCGATCTTGTCCTGGAACCATTACAGCAGGTTGCCAGAGAAGGAACTGTAATGGATTGTGCAGATGGCAAAACACGCCTTTGTTTTCCCATTTTGTTGGCCTGGATCGTGAATTATGCTGAGCATGCAGCCTTGCAAGAAATAGGCAGCAAGTCATGCCCAAAGTGTAAGGTTCCGTGCAAGGAGCGCCGTGGGGATCCGCGGCAGATGTATGAGACCCATGACTAGATGCTATATAGAGAGAAAGCCTTGAGGCATGAGCCGGCAGAAGCGGCCGGCATTGCAGAATACTTGCAGCGGTTGGGCGTGAAAATAGGAAACAATGTATTCACCGAACTCAACCGAGTAAGCCCTGCGGACCTACACAAGCCGGACCTCTTGCACAACATCTACCTTGGCTTATTCACACATATGATGGAATGGGTGGAAGGTTTCCTGAAAAAGCATAAATGGCAGCAGGCGTTCGACGATGCTTCGAAAGAAATTCCTCCTTACCCCTGATTTAGCGTACCGAAAAAGGCCTATCGCGAAATCACACAATGGCAAGGAAACGAGATGCGCAATGTCGGCCGTTGTATTTCAGCCGTATTGGCGTCCGCATTGCGAAATCCGGACAGTTCTCAGTATCAGGATTTCAAGCGCGCTTTGAAGTGTGTTAGAGCGCTGGTGGACTTCACTCTCATGGCTCAATATCGCAGTCATACACCAGACACACTTTCCTATATGGAAAGCTACCTGCAGACATTCCACCGGACAAAGGACAGTTTTCTTGAGTTCTGTACCCCAAAGGCTACCCGCGCTCAAGCAAATCGCCAGGACCGGGAGCTAAGGGAACTAATGGCAGATCAGCGTGCTAAAGAAGTCCACCATAGAACTGTCGCTAATCGCCGTCGGCTGGCTGATCAAGAGAGGGTTGAAAGGTCTGATCGGCGAGCAGATTTGATACGGCGTGAGAACCACTTCAACTTCATCAAGATGCACTACCTGACTCACTTTGCCTCCCACATACAGCGTTTTGGATCCATATCGATGTATTCAACCGAGATTGGTGAACTAGCACATAAGGATCAGATTAAAGATGGCTACTGCAGGTCAAACAAGAATGAAGCCGCCCGACTGATCTTGTCAAATTATACCCCCCAGCACGCTCTAGGAATAAGGTTGCAGACAATAGAAGCACTTTCGAAAGTTGAAGGTGTGATCGTGGTAGAAGATAGTGGGATGGAAATGCCGACTGTTTCAAGTCGCAGCACACCTCACCTGTTTCTTAAAGGCCGTATGACGAACACCAGCACACTGACCGAATTATGCACAGCGCTCAATATCCATTATTCCAACATGATGGAGGAGATACTGCGTTTTATCACGCGGACTGCTGCGGATGACCGGCCGTTCCCTGCGGACCCCGCCGAACAGGGGTTACTTCCTGTAGAAGGATTTGCTCAGCTTGAAATCCCAGTGCCTGACTTTCAGGAAACTGACAGGTTCCAGATCCACCGGGCCCACTGTACTGGAACAAAGGCATTCCGCAACGGTGGCTCTAGAAATGATTCGGTATGGGTCCAGACTCGTAGGGAAGCGAACTATGGAGATTTACAAGGACGTGTGGTGGCTCGGTTGCTAGTACTTTTCAAGATACAAAATATTCTAAGTGAGGCCGTAGCTGTCGATCGTCTGGCATTAGTTCGCATACTCGATCCGATCAATGGTGGCAGATTTCACATTCCGAGCGGACATATACGAGTCGGCAACCGGATCAATGGTCCAGACATGCGAATAGTCAGTATAGGGGCAGTGATTGGACAGGCGCAGGTAATTCCTAGCGGTCAGAAGCAATGGATAGTGAATCACAGGATTGATCTGAGGACGTTTAATGAAATATATTAAATTATTCTATCCAATTATGTACAGTATTTATTCAGCCGAGTTGAAACTGGGCACTTAAGGTGGCAGTTCACGTATTGAGTGTCCTGCTTCAACTTGGCCGGGGGAGTACTACACGATCCGCGGGCATTTAAGGGAATATTTTAAATAGGTTGAATTGTTCTGCATGAATATAGGGCCAAGTTGAAGCCGTACGCTTAAGGTGGCAGTGCCCATATTGAGTGTCCGGCTTCAACTCGGCCGGGAGAGTACTACACGATCCGTGGGTGTTTAAGGCAATATTTTAAATAGGGTGAATTGTTCCACACAAATATCAGGCCGGGTTGAAGCTGGACACTTAAGATGGCAGTTCCCATATTGAGTGTCCGGCTTCAACTCGGCCGCGGGAGTAATACATGATTCGTGGAAATTGAAGGGAATGTTTTAAATAGGATGAATTGTTCCATATGAATATACGGCCAAGTTGAAGCCGTACACTTATGGTGGCAGTGCCCATATTGAGTGTCCGGCTTCCACTCGGCCGTAGGAGTACTACATGATCGGTGAGCGTTTAAGGCAATGTTCTAAATAAATTGAATTGAATAGGCGGCCAAGTTGAAGCCGGCGACTTAAGGGAGAGATTCCCGTAGAAAATGTCCGGCTTCAACTCGGCCACCTCAGTTCTGCGGATGATTAATGCGAAACTATGCTCTCCTGTGGGGAGGGAAGCCAACCAAAGTAGAAGGTCTGCATGGCGGCCGCGCCGGTCGTCTTGTGAACAGTAAGGGAATTATGGAAGTGACCGTAGGGTGCAGACTAAGAAAAAGGCGACGTAGGATGGCAGCGGACAGAAGCGGATGGAAGCGGACAGATCTAGGTCGCCAGAGGTAGGAGGGTAGCAGAGATGGCCGCCGGACGCGCATAACTGCAAGGAGTAGGCAGGAGGCCAGTAGACGAGAGGTTAAGTGGGCAGATACAAGGGGGAGGCACTAGGAGGGGGTGGGGCCGCAACAAGCGCGTCGGACGTGGAGGGAAAGTGGGGCGTCTGGGTGCACCAGACGCAAGAGATGAAAGGCAAAGAAGGCACGGGAGATTTGGGAGGACAGGACGCAAAGAGCGGACGCTATTCATCCGGAACTGGGTTCTGTCTGTCCGGAGAAAAACCGTTTTTTGCTGATGCATACTACTACCCGGAGGTCAAAGTATGCCCGTAGGTGGTTCTCAGGTGTTATCTAGGTGGCACCTCAGGAGGGGGTCACTCTCACACCCCTTATATATCCTGTGAACAGCTTCTGGTCGGTTGGATGGCCACGACTCATACGGTGTTGTGGAAGCGTTCCTATAGATCTCACTTTACTAGGAAGCACACAACTACACAGCCATACTGTGCTGTCACGCCGTACCAACTCTAGGGCTGCAGGGGAGTGTTAGGAATATCCCCTGAATGTTATAGGAGGTTTGGACCACTCCTGCTCTGTCAATAGTCTGTTTTAGTATACCATACGAAGTGGCCCTATAAACATGTAAGAGCCCTACTATAATGGGATAACTTTCCCCTAAGTCCGCAGATGACTTTGGCGGTCAAGGTAGGGTAACTGAGGTACCTCAGTAGGGTAACTGGGTCCCCAAGGTAGGGTAATCATGTTTCTGAGGTAGGGTGCCAGTGACTTCACCCTGTTATACCTTTATTACCTTCGGGAGTCCGCGCGACCACATATAAGATTGCTCCGGAGACCCATGCAACGTTTACTATGTGTCCTTACCCTTATGCGAACATATCCTCTGAAGGTTACCCTGCCTAGTAGGGTAACTTTGGCCTACCTAGGTTACCCTGGCTAACCCTATGTCACCAAGTCACTTTGTAGACACTTGTACTAACTTAGGTCTACCGATAGTATACGAAGTATACTGGCCTATCCTCAATATGATTACCTCATCAGCAAAAAATATTCTCCCTCATGTATTACATACATATCTCCCTGTATCACCTGGTAATACCATCTCCCCCTATACCCCCCATGCCTCTCATTTTTCCGTCCTTTTCTAAAGGCCCATGGGG
>Ga0307513_10010906_pt1 | contig 11347 bp, 5 predicted proteins | sample 15_EM_MG_FD_202174 | JGI IMG/M metagenome (GOLD analysis project Ga0307513, IMG submission 202174) | Populus trichocarpa ectomycorrhiza microbial communities from riparian zone in the Pacific Northwest, United States - 15_EM | ecosystem: Host-associated > Plants > Roots > Unclassified | place... | reverse complement strand
CACTTGTATTTTTTTTATGCCTTAAGTGGTTGCCAAAGTTGGGGGCGATTAGTGTTCCTGAAGTGTTAAGCGCACAAGAGAGCGACGTAATAATCTATTTCATAGACCAGAGTTTTCATGCATGCTCCAGTTGAAGAAATTGGCTATCCATATTGACACCATTGTTTTTAATATTTCATTTCAATTAAGCTGTATGAATCATTTACGAAATTTTGTGAACTGGAGAAAACAATGGAAAAGGTGCGAGTAAAAATTGATCGTAGAAAGTCGTTTCTAATGTATTTGGTTGTGCTGCTATTATGATCTGACGAGTTGGCCAGTGCGTCTCTATATTTTTGTAACTCAGAATCTCTATATCATAAATTGCTTAAAGTCATGATCTTAGAGAAAGCATCACGATACGATGTCCACGTCTTCTGTTGATTAGCAGCAGATATCTCTTAAGCTGCTGATGTCATGTGAGTGAGACAGTCTTGCTGCCAAGAACACGTTCTGCCATTTCACTCTACAAAAAGGACATGAGACAATAGCCAAGACATGTTCAGAGAGATTGTTATCGATATTTCTAGACAAGAAATAAATACTCTCTTCGGTACATTGTTCAGCACATGGGCAATCAGGGGAATTCGGAGTGGTTCGGACTGCTTAATTTGCCAGCCCGCTTGGCTCACAATGCCTTCAATCATAGAATATAGAGGATATACCATTGTTGCCAACCTTAGAATCAAGGAAGAGGGAGCATTGGAACTGGGATATTTTGTATAGCTAAAGACTAGACATGGGTAATTTACTTTGCTATATCATGGCACAACTATGTCCCATGATATTTGCAGAAGTCAAAAGACTCAAAACAACGATCGACAGCATGCTCTTTCATTTGTGTTCTCTTCCTAGATGTTAAGTTACAGTACTAAGGATATGATTCCATGTGGATTATCTACGGCAGGTAGAAAACCTGCTTCTTTTAGTTGAATTCTTCCGCAAGTTCTGGAGCATCAAGGCCCCATCTGGTTTTAGACCGCTCTTGCCCATTTTCATGTACAGCTTCTTTGCTGATTCAGTCTTGCCTCTTAAGCACATTCCATGGATTACAGCATTGTAGAGGGAGACATCTGGTGCAACTTGCTGCAGATGAAACGGAATTTATCAGTTATTTCTGAACCATTTGCACTGCTATAACAAGAAAAGGTCCAGATACAAGAAATTGACTTGCAACAGACAAAACTTTTATGAAACTAAAATTCGGTAACGCTAACTTTTATGCTCCTGATTCCTTAACAGAGTCCAGGTTATGTGAATAAGTTTATCTAGAGTGAATTCAGAGAAAAGCACGGAGTTCATTCATGAAGAGTGAAGGCCTGAAGACAGATTAGATTAATCTTTGTATGCGATTATTCTCGAGCACAAAAAGGATAGAATGTTCAGAAATAAACTTACATCTAGTATTTCCTCCACCTCATCCCAAAGAGATGCCCAAATGCAACTTCTTATCAACGACAAATAGGTAAATGTGTCTGGAGGGCACTTCTGGTGAACCATGTGCTCATAAACTTCCAAAGCAACTTCTGGCTTTCTAGCAACTTCACAAGCACCAATAGCAAGATTATAGGATGCTGTTGAAACTGAAAGCCCAGAAGCTTCCGCCTGCCATACAAGCTGAAGAGCTCTATCCCATAAACCGAGTTTCTGGCATGACATCAGAGCAGTGTTGTATAAATGTTCATTTAATAGAGAATTTTGTTCTCTTTTTAGTCTCTCAAAGAGCTGAAGAGCATCAACATGTTGATTTGCCCTGTATAGACCACTGAGCAATGCATTCCATGTGTACTCATCAGGTGTATGACCCAAAGACTTGAGAATTTTAAAGACCTTAAATGCTAGTTTGATTTCCCCTGCTTTCCCAAGTAAATTAATCAATGCATTACATGCAATAAGATTTGGCTTCAGCCCATGATCCAACATATTTTGGAAGATATTCAGAGCCAAGTCCCAATTTCCCTTCTTTGAACATGCACCAATAACAGCATGCAGTGTATCCTCTCTTGGTTTCAAACCATTTTGAACCATTTCGCTGTAAGCTTCAAGAGCTAGCTCATTCCGACCACAACGAACAAAAATGCTAACTAAAAGTGAGTAAGTAACTTGTGTTCCATGATAGTCATTTTCCTTCATACTTCTCCATATTCTTTCAGTTTCAACCCAATTTTTCTCCTTGCCACAAACAGATATCATTGTGTTGTAAACAATTACATCAAAATCCTTCTTCTCTCTGGAAAATGCTTCCAATTCAGTAAACATATCAAGTGCTGAATCACAACCCTTGGTACTTGCAACTGCTTTCAGTATTAAGCTATATGCATGGCCTGTTGTGATCTCATTTTTCTTCATGTACTCAAAAACTCTCAAAGCATCCTCATGCAGTTCGTGTCTTATAAGGCAAGAGAGAAGAGAGTTACAAGCATGTCTGTTAGGTTGGAGGCCTGAGAATTCCATGGACCTAAGCAACTGCAGTGCACTTCTAATCTTGTTAGATCTACTAAGCATCAAAATCCTTCTTGATAACTCATTTTCATCAGTTTCCTCTAAAAAATGCACCCTACTTTCATTAACAGTAACCCTATTGTTTAAAAGTGATGGTGACTGAACAATTTTTTCATTATTAATATCTGATCCCTGCTGAAGTGGCAAATTCTGTCCACAAGAATCCATGTCAAATTGGTCTTTTCCACTCTCAACCAAGTCTTGTTCTTCCTTTTCATTAGAAACCAACTCAGAATTGTCACTGACAATTCCCCAAGGAGGTAATTTTTGTCCAAGAGGATCCTTATCAAATTGGTCTATTCCTCTTCGAATCAATTCTTTTTGTCTGTTATCTTCGGAAACCAACTTAGATTCATTACAAGCTACCACGCCTGATACAGCCAGCGAATTTCTCATTGTAATGGACCCGAATTGCAAACCCATCTGAGGCAACTTCAATCGAACACATCCAAACCAAGTAAGACCCTTCATTGACACGGAAACCACATTGAGCTCACATGTTCCCACATGAATTCTCCTTGTTTTCATAGCTGAACAACCATATCCACCACAGCAAGAACTTCTACAACAATTTCTATCTTTACCATTGTTTGGAAAATACACACCCTTTTGACAAGCAAGCCCATGCCATTTCATGGTAACTAGCATTGAGTTCCTCAACAATTCTCCCGTAACTGAACTAACATAACATAAAAAAAAGAAATATGCAAATATTCACTTCAATCTAAATCCTCTATAACAAGAACAAACCAACTTGGAAGCATCCCAATTGCATTACACACACTATACAATCCTTTTCATAAAAAAAAAGGAACTATCTTTGCTTCAAAAGACTAAACCACCTGCAACTGGAAACTACTTTCATGTAAAATACTAGAAAGTTTCGAAAATAACATCAAACCCACAAAAGTTAAACTACTTGGGCACTTACAATAGTTCAACAAGAGTGAGAAATGAAACAGCTATGTAGTTTTCAGAAACAACCGAATGGAGAAGACCCAGTTCAGTCACAAATCCTGATCTTTTAAAGCACTATCTCTGTAGAAACAACGAAAAGTGACAGGTGAAAAGTGAAAATAGCTTTAGAGAGGGAGAGAGAGAGGAGGAGGAGGAGAGGGAGGAGATATATAGGATTATCTGAAGGGAAAGATTATTGTATAAAGAGGCAAACGAAGCCGTTTTATAGAAGGAATATTCAATAACCATGTTAAACGTCATCGTTTTGTACCTCTTTGTATTTCACCTTTGAAAAAGCAGCTTGCTTTTTACTGCAGGGACTCCTTTGTTAACAAAACAAAGCAAAACCCTATATTTGGCCATAGTAGAAAATAGAGAATCAATTGCAAGAAAAAAGGTTCAGTCTTTTTCTTTGCGTAAAGAAGTTTAGTTGATGGGTAAGGTTCATTTTCTTTTTTCTTTTTTTGGAAATTGTTTATAGTTTTATTTCTGCTTCTAAAGTTTATTTATTTATTTTTACATGCATAATATGTTTTATAGCAGAGGAAGGAGGGGGAGAAGAACAGTTTGAAGTGGAATCATCAAAGAGTGAGAAAGTGGAGGTTGTGAAGGAAGGAGTAGCTTCTATAGCATTATTGCCATCTGGGTCCATTTCCGGTCACTTCATTCAGCTGCCCCACTCCATTTGCTATGGTCTTCATGGCACTGGTACCCCTAATCCCCACCTCACTATGTATATGTGTGTGTTTAAATGTATGCTTATGCCTAAGTGGGTCAATGAAGTGTTACTGATCTGGAAAAAAGAAATGGATGCAAGGTCTGTACTTGAACTATGGACAGGAAAAGAGAAAAACAAACCAAAGTTTCAAGTCTTTTATCCGCCAGAACTTTTGGTGCAAGGGAATATTTGGAACTTGGAAGAGTGTTATTTGTCAATAATATTTATTTCTCAAATTTTCTTATAATATTACTACAAATTGGTTTTCATGGTGTTGTTTGCGAGAAATTATAGATGCGCCAACGAAAATTAGTGCTTTTAGAGGTCTTCATTTACAGTGTATAAAGATGCTAAAAATCATACAAAGCATGTCTCTTAATATTTGGTTCTTGCTAATTTCTCTTTTCTGTTTTGGCTGATTTGTGAAAAGACGAAAAAGAAGAACTAGTTATTTTCTTGTATTATTTATGCGGGAAGAAACTGAAACTATTTAGAATCGTAAAGTCACACTGAAGCTTTTTGGTTATTTGAATGCACATTCTGGCATAAATTGTATTGCTGTTAAGACTTTCTGGCAGCTCCATATGCGGTACTAATATTCCAAATTCATTTGATGCTCTCGAGCACTCATTGCACTACCTGATGGTATTCACCAATCGCACCATAGTGGAGTCCTGCGTTTGGACTTGCAATGATGATATAACCTATACAATTATGAAAAGGAAATGTATACATGTGACATTCTGAGTGTTTTGACATTCAAATAACAAGTGAATCCAAGTGCTTACACGTGCTGGGGAGATATTTTTTCATGACCTGGTCTATTAGACCAAATGAATCATGTTGGGGCATATCAGGTTGGACATATTACCATTGATGTGCCAGCATGATTGATTTGTTTTACAAAAACTGAGTCTATGTAATAATTCTCCTGCCTAGAATGTTTCTAGATCTTAGAGATATTTTCTTGAAACAAAATTTGCGTAGTGGCCATCTTCTGTAAGAATTGATGTAAAATTCTCTTTCCATAAAGACTTACTTTTGATATGTTTCCGTGAATTATTTTCCTTTTCTAAACTAATTCTTTTATGGTGAAAAGAATTAGCTTGTGAGAGGGAGTGTAGCAGAGGAGAGGATTATCGCCTGATCAAACTTACAATTGTTGACTTCAACGTATGGCGTGTTTGTTTCTTCGTTTTCCTTCTGTAATTCTTTTCTTTTTTCCGGGCTGTTGTTAACCACCCTTTTGTTTGTTTTGGTTGTCTCTAATTTATAACAGAGTGGGAAAGAACAAGCTGTTGTAGTTGAGTGTAAAGGCCATGATGCTGCTCGATTCCATAACGTTGATCAAGCTCATGGGTAAGCCATCTGGGATTTACTGTTAGTTTCAGATTAACATCTGAGTTGGGAATCAGTTCCATTTCATGACTCATTTCTTTTATTTATTTTTTTCTTTAAAAAAACAAACTTTCTGATGTTTTTAAGTTTGTTTTAACTCATGCAAATTTATTATCTTCTGTATTTGTGCTCCATAATTAGTTTGTGCATGCAAGTGTGACATATGTTTCATCAATTGGATTATGGATAAAATGTCAATGATAGACCTCATCCCAGTAATTAGTGATTACTGATTTACACAAGCTATATTCTGATTGACTTTTAGCAATTAATTCAAGTATAGTTCATAAACTTCCATGAGTTCCTCAGAAATTATTGAATTATTTAAGCTTGATTCTGATAACATTTTGTGACAGCTCCATTCACTCACTCCAATTTAAATTGTAATCCCTCAATGTATTTGAGCTTACTACTAGATCCATCTCTTATTAAGAAACTGGGATTTGTTTCTCTGTTCAAATATAGACCCTCGGCGATGAATTATTGCACTAACATGTCCTATGTTGTGTGTAACAGCTGGGAAAAGGATATTGTAGGTATGGTAGAAGAAAAGCATGGGAAGAAAAAGATTCATGTTTCATTTGAGTGTGAGACACTGAAAGCTGACAAAGCAGCTGAAGACCACATCAAGCAGTTCATGCCGAAATTGGCTGGGCTAGATGCTGTTGGTACTTTTTTTCTATCTGACCTTACTGCCCACTGGATATTTTTTGAATCTTTTATTAGCCCAAGCAGTAAACGTCAACCCCTATGTGGCATTACAAGAAATATGCACCATATTCAGCATTTAACTGTCTTTTGACTGATTCAGCTAAATAATAGTTTTGTTTGACGAGCAAAACAAACTTAGCCTGTGTTCATGTCAATTTTAACAGAGAAAAGTGCTACAGCATTTAAATGTCACAAAATTTTCTGATTCCGTATCAAATTACTATTGACTTTCCAGAACAAGCTTAAATAATTTGTGACGCTTTAAAAGACAGTCAAATTCACTGCGTGTCATTTTTGCACAAGTTTGAGTCCTTGATCACACTCATCCTCAATTTAACAGATAGGACAGAATTATACATATTGAATTATGGTCATGGCATGTTCCTTGGAACCCAAATGGCATATTGATTCTTATACTTGTTTTCACATTGACATATGGTGTTCCAAACTTGGAACCTCTTTAAGTAATCTTACAGCATTTGGTTTACGCAAGGCGATATATGAACTGTTTAGACCTTGAAAAGCCTTGTAAATCAACTTGCTGAAGTTTGAAATTGTGCAGTTAACATTGGGAGGATGAGCATTTCAGGATTGGACTTTGAAGCAGAGGATGCTGGTGTTAAGCAGACTATGATTCAATAGAGATATACCTCTATCCTTGTCTGTATATGCTACTGCATACAATATGTTAATCTATGACAAGAAGCTAGTTAATCACATGCAGCTATACCTTTTTTGCGTTATCATAAAATAAGCAATTTAATGCTTGATTATGCAACCAAGTTTATTGAGACAAGTCTTCTAGATCAAATATGCACTTCGAAACCAAGGCTTTGATGATTTACTGCTTCGTTTCCCTGATAAAGAAGAAGAAGGTCTACTGCTTCAATTCCTTAAAAAGTGATTATTAGATTTTTTTGTTTATCCTATTATTCATATCAGGGAAAATCCATCCAGACATCTTGAACTTGAGGGCTCTGTTAAATTTCGTTACCAATTCTTTTTACAGCTCGATAGACTCCCATCCAAATTGTGCCCATCTTGTGCACAATGAACAAATTCGGGGCCTGCTTTCCAAAGCGCAATTTAACTAACATTAAGGCTTTCTACCTTGGGGAGCTTAGGAATAGCCCTTAATGCCGCATCTCTTCCTAGACGCTCGTTGCATAGGGGAAAGGATGAGAAGGGCAAAAAAGTTCAGATAGTTCAAAACCCAACAACGGGGAGAAGGATCATTTTCTTTGTCAAGTCAACCTGAGGTCTTGTCACTTCTGTGCCCAGTATCAATAATAAACCAACTGGTTTGCTTATAAGAATTTGGAAAATGGCATCGCAGAGGAATCCATTTTCATACGGCAAAACTCAAATTCAACCAGAGGACAGGCCGGCAGCCCTCCAAAGAGAATATTTGCAAAATTCCTATTATTATAAATTATAATTATTGAAAAAAAAAAAACTAATAGGTATCAATGAATCCACTGCTCATTCCTACAGTGATTTCCCCTTTTTTTTTGGTCCCTTTTATTTTTTATGCTTTGGTCCTTCAATTTTTTCTTCTTATGTGGTCATTTTACATTGCTTTGATTTGAATTTGGTCTTGATGATTTGTTTTTTATGTGTGCATATAAAAATCTCAGGGTGTTGAGGAAATATTTTGTCACACGGTTAATTCTTAATTTTACAAAATAAAATTTAATTTAATTAATTTAAAATAATTAGAATTTCAAGAACCATATTTGAAGCTTAAAGGAATATCCAATCCCTTTTTTGGGCTAACATCATGGATTGATTTTTACGGTCAATCGGGGGTTCATGTTCCCTTTTTTTTAATTTCAGTTCCTCAACTTTTTTTTCTTTCAAATTGATCTCTCCGTGTTGTTTTTATTTGGGATTTGACTAGGTAGTTTGTTTTGATTGTCTTAATATGGAGATCTTGCAATATTAAAGAAAATGTTTTAGTTCAATTGGTGCTTGTTTTTGCAAAATAAAATAAAATTCAGCTTATTTAAAACAATTAAGTGTTAAGTGATCAAAATAGAAATTAAAAAAATAAATGGGGAGTGAGGTAAACAAGCAGGTGAAATAGGCTAGCATGTAGTGGGTGGGAGGTGTCCACGAGATTCAAGCGATCATGAAGAGTCTCCAAGTGATCAAACAACGACTTCCACGAAAGCGTTGGAAGTGTCACCCCACACTCTTCCCCTCCCTCTTTTCTTTCTCCTTTCTTTGAGAATTACACTAGCCTACCAAAATTGAAATATTGTCATGTCATTTGTTTTTTGTATCGAATTTGATTTTTATTCTATTGATTCTTATTTGTTTTGTTTTTTATCCTTTTTTGATTGATTTCTTTTTCAATTTCATCTCTCACACATTTGGTTTCATTTTATTTTTATGTCAAATTTGGTTTTCATTCTTTTGATTGCTATTTGTTTTGTCTTTTATCCTTTTTTTTATTATTTTTTTCTTAAATTTCATTCCTCGATATTTTATTGATTTTGGATTTGTCTTTGTGATCTTTATGGATTTGCTTTCTATGAAATTAATTATTGTCTCATGACTTGTGTCACTAGTTTCGAAGATTAGCTCGAGTTGACTTAAGATTTTTTAGATTTTTTTTCAATTTCATCATAAACATTGAGTTGGTTAAGAATTGAACTTCATGATTTTTTTCACTTTTCTTTCTATGAGGTCATCCCGATCTCATGTCCAGAGTCATGAGCTTAATGAGTTACCTGAGTTGACTTCGGTCTTTTTTTCATTACCATTTTTTAGATTGAATCTTTTTTTAAAAAAAAGTTTTGTCTTTCAATATTATGTTGTCTTGGATTTGACTTTTATTGTTTTATTCAATTTGTTTTTTATAAAGTTATTTCGATTTCACGACTAAGTCACATATTTATGTAATGTTGTCTAGAAGTTGAGTTTTATTTTTTTATTTGATTTACTTTTATGTAATGTTGTCTAGAAGTTGAGTTTTATTTTTTTATTTGATTTACTTTTTACAAGGTTATTTCAGTTTTATGATCCAATCGTGTATGTTATAGGCTACCTCGAGTGGTCTCAATTTAGTTTTTTTATTCTTTTTTTAATTTGATTTTGTCCTACAATATATAATTTGCTGAAAATTAAGAATATTACTTTATATGAAATTATGATATTTTCATTTAATTTTTACTTGAAAACCTTATAAGAATATTAAGAGAAAATCTTTCCATAACATTAACAAACATTTATTTAATTTAATATCATTATCTATTTTTTAATTATATTATTAAATTAACCATACCTATTAAATCAAAATAAGTTAATGACATTAATCTCATATTTTTCTTGCTTCTTATCCCTCAGCATTCTTTTTTTTTTTTTAAGATTGAGAAAAACTGACCCAGCCGCTTCCCAGCCCGCGACGCAGAGCATTTCTATAACAGTCGGAGAAACAAGGAACACAGTGGAGTGTCAAGTTGTACACACGTACTCCATCCTTCACTGGAACTAATATAAATTATGCCACGGAAGCAAAATATAATCCTCCGCAGAGGGCATACAGGAGGTGGAACCTTCTAATTTGTATCAAGATTTTCATAGAAAATCGAAGGGTAAAGCAACTGATCGATCATAGACAACAGGGGTCTGTGAATTATTGCAGTTACCAATCTGCCATGAAAGTACAAATATGGGCATACATAAAAAGCACACAGTAGTACACGCTCACAGTAAGTAACAGATGATTAAAGCTCGTCAGCAACAGCCTCCAGCCCTTCTCTATGAAACAAGTGACCTGGGCAGGAACAGGAAGCAATGTTGTTGAAGTCTAGAAGAGATTGTGAGGGTTGGTTACAGCTTCAGGGCAATATAGGGTAGCCTATCCCTTCTCTTCCACATTTGCTCAGTCCACAAGAAACAATCCAAGCCTGCTAAGACAATTGTTAGAAAGAAAGAAAAAAAAGACTGTCAATTGTAGAAATTTCTGGAAATGAAAAGCACATAAAACACCTTAAAAGTCAGTAGCATCTAATTTCTCAGCAGAAAACGCATGCTCTTCCATGCCCGCACAACCACAGACACTGAATATCGTCTTACAGGTTGTTACTTTGTTGTTCATGGCAAATCGAAGATGTCTCTTTGACAACAGTCAAAAACCCCCCAGAATTTTATCTCAGTTCCTTTCTAACAAAGAGTAAATTACTCAGTAAAGGAGGGTACCTGCATGTACACTGACTCACTCCAGCTCAGAAACCTCCTCGGAATCAGACAATGGTAAGAGAGTGCATATTCCAAGAACATGTCCATTGAGGCACACATAATATTCAATGCAGTCGTCATAGGCACCCAGTCTGCAGCTGGCACTCTGTGGAATCATTTCAGCTTGCTGCATGCTCCACAACTTCGCTTTACAATAAGGACACACCTCGGTTGGGTGAAGCTGGGCCCCCCTTTTAATCAGCATTTTCCGGACCTTTGACATTGAGAATGACTTAAAAATTCCTCGGAAAAATCCTACATCCCCTTCATCCCCTTGGTCAAGATGTTCGCAGGGGTCAGACACATACAATACATCTGTCCTGCACTGTGGCAAAAGAAAGCTCTTCCCTGACGTCCTAGAAAACCGAGTCCTATAAACAAAATGACCAGGAATGTGAACATTATTAAACAGGCCACCCTTGGTACATCCTGAGCAGTAAATAAGCAGCTTCCCAAGTGCCCTCCAATTCCCATCAACGCTGTGACTTCCACTAGACTGCAGATCAAGCATCATCTTTGGAGCCCTTGCTCGGCAAAATGCCTTCCACAATACTCGCTTGGCAAAATCATCAAACCATTTGCATACACACGACAGAGTAGCAATCAACTTAGGGTTCCAGTTCAGCTGTTGAAACACTAAAAAAATCACATCTTCACTTAGATGCCCTTTTATGCATCGACAGCTGGAGGAGTGTACGCAACGATATTGCTTTGTTAAAATCATTGTCTCCACCTAGTACGATAGTAATATATGATAACAAAGATAATCAGTACTTG
>Ga0307513_10010905_pt1 | contig 11350 bp, 9 predicted proteins | sample 15_EM_MG_FD_202174 | JGI IMG/M metagenome (GOLD analysis project Ga0307513, IMG submission 202174) | Populus trichocarpa ectomycorrhiza microbial communities from riparian zone in the Pacific Northwest, United States - 15_EM | ecosystem: Host-associated > Plants > Roots > Unclassified | place... | reverse complement strand
TGTCGCCCGCGTCCAGGAGCGGCAATTGACGTTGCAGGCCCTGCCGCGCATCTGGCTGGAATTACTTGGGGTGATCGGGCTGGCCGCACTGGTCCTGACGATGCTGGGTCAGGGCCGGCCGGTGGAGGTGTTGGTGCCGACCCTGGGAATGTTCGCCGCCGCGGCTTTCCGCCTGATGCCCTCGATGAGCAAGGTACTGATGTCGATCCAGAGTCTGAAGTACGCCCAGCCCGTCATCGACACGTTGCAGTCGGAGCTGTCCCTGATGGAGGGAGAGGTTGTCGCCGAATCTGCCGAGCCCTTCGTGTTTCGGCACTCGTTGCGCATCGAAAAACTCAGCTATGAATATCCGCAGGCGGCGAGCCGCGCATTGCGGGACGTCAGCCTGGAGATCCCTCACGGTGCATCGGTGGGGTTCATCGGGGGCAGCGGTGCCGGGAAAAGCACGTTGATCGACGTCGTGCTGGGACTGCTGGCACCTACGAGCGGAGCCGTACGAGTGGATGGCAAGGACATTCATTCGAATCTGCGGGGTTGGCAGAACGAGATCGGTTACGTCCCGCAGACGATCTACCTGACGGACGACACGTTGCGCAGCAATGTGGCATTCGGGCTGGCAACCGATCAGATCGACACCGATGCCGTCTGGCGCGCATTGCGCGCGGCCCAGCTCGAAGAGTTCGTCAAACAGCTGCCGCTGGGTATCGACACCTTGGTGGGAGAACGCGGCGTGCGCCTTTCGGGAGGACAGCGGCAACGCATCGGTATCGCGCGAGCGCTGTATCACGATCCGGCCGTGCTGGTGCTGGATGAGGCCACCAGTGCCCTTGACGCCGCCACCGAGCGGGACGTGATGGAGGCAGTCAAAGCGCTGCATGGCGCGAAAACGATCCTCATAGTCGCGCACCGCACTTCCACGGTCGAGCACTGCGACCTCATCGTGCGTCTGGCCGAGGGAACGGTAGCCGCGGTCGGCGATGCCGGTGCCATGCTGTCCGCGCTGCCGTTGCTGAATGTCGGCGGCGCCGCGCCTTCGATCAAATCGAGTTAAGACGACAATCGCTATGCTCAACGACAAAACCATCCTGATCACCGGCGGCACGGGCTCGTTCGGAAAACTCTACGTGCGCACGATCCTGGAGCGCTTTCGACCCGGGAAGCTCATCGTCTATTCGCGTGACGAGCTCAAGCAGTCGGAGATGCAGCAGGAGTTCGACCAGGACTGCATGCGGTATTTCATCGGCGACGTGCGCGACCGCGAACGGCTGGTGCAGGCCATGAGCGGCGTGGACTACGTCGTTCATGCGGCCGCCCTGAAGCAGGTCCCCGCCGCCGAATACAATCCGATGGAATGCATCAAGACCAACATTCACGGCGCGGAGAACGTGATTCAGGCGGCCCTCGCCAGCAATGTCGAGAAGGTCATCGCGCTGTCGACCGACAAGGCCGCCAATCCGATCAATCTCTATGGGGCAACCAAGCTTGCCTCCGACAAGCTGTTCGTCGCCGCGAACAACATGGCCGGCAAGCATCGCACCCGCTTCTCGGTCGCGCGCTACGGCAATGTCGTTGGCTCGCGCGGCTCGGTCGTGCCGCTGTTTCGCAGGCTCATCCAGAACGGCAGCGATCACCTGCCGATCACGGACCCGCGCATGACGCGGTTCTGGATCACTTTGCAGGAGGGTGTCGATTTCGTATTGAAGAACTTTTCGCGCATGCATGGCGGGGAGATTTTCGTCCCGAAGATCCCCTCGGTGAAAATCGTGGATGTGGCCAAAGCAATGGCGAGCAGCCTGCCGCTGAAGATCGTCGGCATCCGTCCCGGCGAGAAGCTGCATGAAATCATGTGTCCCGCCGATGACTGCCATCTCACTTTCGAATTTGCCGATCACTTCGTGATCGCCCCGTCGATCCGCTTCACCGACCGGGTGGACTTCAGCGTCAACAGACTGGAGGAGAGCGGCAGTCCGGTGGAAGAGGGATTCGAGTTCAATTCGGGCAAGAACCCCCAGTTCCTCGGTGTGCAGGAGATCCTGGCGGTGAATCATGCGGCAGGCATGTGACGGGCCGAGGCGCGTCCCGCGAACGGCTGGCGGGCCGGCGACATACGAGGTTGCGTAATGGCTGACAATTTCATTCCCTACGGTCGTCACGTCATCGACGATACGGACGTGGCAGCCGTTATCGATGTCTTGCGCGGGGATTGGCTGACGACGGGCCCCCTGGTGGGGCGCTTCGAAGCGGCATTCGCGAGCTACGTCGGAGCAAGCCAGGCGGTTGCCGTAAGCAATGGCACTGCCGCGCTGCATCTTTGCATGCTGGCTGCCGACATCGGTCCCGGCGATGAAGTCATCGTGCCGGCGCTGACGTTCGCGGCGAGCGCGAACTGCGTGCGTTACGTGGGCGCGACCGTGGTATTCGCGGACGTTCGTGAAGACACCCTGACCGTGGATGCCGGGCATGTCGCCAGCCTGATAACGCCCCGTACGCGCGCGCTCGTGGCCGTAGATTACGCCGGTTTGCCGGCGGATCTCGACGAGTTGCGCCTGCTTGCCGAGCGCCACAATCTGCTGCTCATCGAGGACGCATGCCACGCTCCCGGCGCACGCTATCGAAACAGGAGCGTTGGCGCGATTGCGGACATGACTGCATTCAGTCTGCACCCGGTGAAGCACATGACGACCGGCGAAGGTGGCGTCGTGACTACGAACGATGCAGCTCGTGCCGCACGCCTGCGGCGGCTGCGCAATCACGGCATAGCGACCGACCATCGGCAGCGCGAGGCTGAGAAAACCTGGCGCTATGACATGATCGAGCTTGGTTTCAATTATCGCTTGACCGATATTCAGTGCGCCCTCGGATTGACCCAGCTTGCCAAGATGCCGGTCGCGATAGCGCGGCGGCAGGAGATTGCGCGCCGGTACACGCAGGCGCTGGGCGGCTTGGATAATCTCATCCTCCCGCATGAGCCGGCGGACCGGGTGCATGCCTGGCACCTCTATGCAGTCAGGGTCCGGGGTGAAAAGACCGCGGAGCTGCGCCAGCAGGTGTTCGATGGACTGCGCGCGGCAGGGATTGGCGTGAACGTTCACTACATTCCGGTCTACATGCTGTCGTATTACCGTGAACTCGGCTATGCAGCCGGCTTATGCCCCCGCGCCGAGAGCGCCTACGATGGATTGATCTCGCTGCCGATGTGGCACGGGTTGCAGGATCCGGACCAGGCGCGGGTCATCGACCTCGTCGGCGCGATGTTGCGGCGTCATGGCTGAAAGCTCTTCTTCGGCGAGCGTGGCGGTGATTCCGGCTCGCGGCGGCAGCAAACGAATTCCACGCAAGAATATCCGGCCTTTCCTGGGCGTACCGATGCTGGCGCGCACGATCGCGAGCCTGGCGCAGACAGCGATTTTCGATCACATCGTGGTCTCCACCGACGATGACGAGATTGCGCAGATTGCGACCGCCGCAGGCGCCACCGTACCGTTCCGACGGCCAGCCGAGCTTGCCAACGACACTGCGGGCACGCTTCCGGTCGTTGCGCATGCGATCGGGGAAATTGAAGCGCTGGGAATGCACGCCGAATACGTGTGCTGTGTCTATCCGGCGGCGGTGCTATCGCTGAGCAGCGACTTTCACAAGGCGCTGGAGCTCATTCGCACGACGGGAGCGGACTACGTGTTCAGCGCGACGTCCTTTGCCTACCCGATTCAGCGGGCATTGCGCAGAACGGGTGGGGGAGGTTGCGAGATGTTCTGGCCTGAATATCGCGAGACCCGTTCACAGGACCTGGAAGCGGCTTTTCACGATGCCGGTCAATTCTATTTCGGCCGGCGCGATGCCTGGATGGCTGCGACGCCGCTGTTCGCCAGTCGGTCGCTGATGCTGGAGCTGCCGCGTTATCGCGTGCAGGACATCGACGTGCCGGAGGATTGGGAACGGGCTGAATTGCTGTTTCGCATGCTGCGGCGGGATGAGCCGTGACCGGCACTGGGCCCAGCATCGTTTTTCGAGTCGATGCCAGCACGCAGATTGGCTCGGGTCACGTGGCTCGTTGTCGTACGCTGGCGGAAGCACTTTCGCGTCTTGGCGCACGGGTCGAATTTGTCTGCCGGGAGCTGCCGGGACACTTGATCGGGCAGATAGAGCAGGACGGCTATCGGGTGACGCGCCTGGCTGCGCCTGCCGGTGAGCGGAACAATACCGACTCGCCGCTGCCGGACCCGCCACTCGCGCGGCTCGATGCACAAGAGACGCGCGCCGTGTTGGACCGGCTCCAGCCTGACTGGCTGATTGTCGATCACTACGGCATCGATCGCGAATGGGAGGCTGCGCAGCGTCCGGCGGCCAAGTCTCTTTTGGTCATCGATGACCTGGCCAATCGCCATCACGATTGCGATGTGTTGCTCGACCAGAACTTCACCGGCGCCAGTGGTGCCGACAGATATTCGGGCCGGGTGGCGCGCCAATGCCGATTGTTACTGGGTCCCCGCTACGCACTGCTCAACGGGCAGTACGCGACCTTGCGGCAAGCCATGGTAGGGCGCAGGGGCGAAGTTCGGCGGGTGCTGGTCTTCTTCGGCGCAACGGACGCGACGGACGAAACGAGCAAGACACTTCGCGCCCTGTGCAGCGCGCGTTTCGCGCACCTGGCTGTCGACGTGGTGCTGGGGCCGAATCATCCGGCACCGCAGGTTGTCGAGGAGCTGGTCGCTGGCAGGCCCGCAACGCTGCTCTACCGGAATCTACCGTCACTCGCGGGTTTGATGCTCAGGTCGGACATGGCGATCGGCGCAGGCGGCATTACCACCTGGGAGCGTCTGTGTCTGGGACTGCCAAGCGTGGTGGTTACTGTCGCGGCGAATCAGGAAAGCCACACTGCCAGCCTCGCCGATGCGGGATTGGTAGTATGGGCCGGTCGCGCGCCGTTGCCGGTCGAACAGATCGCCGCCGCCGTCGATGAGCTGCTCGTGAAGGGGTATGCAGGCAAATCGATCGTCGATGGCTACGGTACGAGCCGCGTCGCAGCCTGCGTCTGTCCGCCTGCCTCGGACGACTTACGCTTGGAGCGAGCCAGTGCATCTGACGCTGAGCTGCTGCACGACTGGCGCAACGACGCCCAGACGCGGTCAATGTCGTTCGACGACGCGCCGATACCTTGGGAAATCCACTCGCAATGGTTTGCGACGCAGCTGGCCGATCAGCGGGTGCGGATGTTCATAGGCAAGGCGGGTGCGTTGCCTGTGGGGCAAGTGCGGCTGGATTGCCATGCGCGAGAGATTAAACTTTCATACGCAGTGGATCCGGACGTACGCGGCCATGGTTTCGGAACAGCCTTGGTGCGACGCGCCGTGGAACGTGCGAGAGGCATGGGCGCGGCCACGATTCGCGCCCATGTAAAAATCGACAACCTGCCGAGCCGCCGGATCTTCAATCGGTTGGGGTGGGGCGAGACGGGTGGCGAAACTGAATTCATTTACAGCCTCGATCTTGAGACCCACAGGCCTGGCAGAGAGACCTAGATGATCCGTATAGACAACCATCAGATCGGTTCGCAGGCGCCGCCTTACATCATCGCGGAGCTGTCGGGAAACCATGGCGGCTCACTCGAGCGGGCGTTGTCGATCGTGGACGCGATCGCGGCCAGCGGCGCGCACGCATTGAAGCTGCAGACCTACACTGCGGACACCATGACCATCGATCTGGCGGAGCGCGAGTTTGTCATCGACAATCCGAACAGCCTGTGGTTCGGGCGCAACCTGCATTCGCTGTACCAGGAAGCGCACACGCCCTGGGAGTGGCATGAAGCGATATTCCACCGCGCGCGCCAACACGGGTTGTCGGCATTCAGCACGCCCTTCGATGCCAGCGCAGTCGAATTCCTCGAGTCGCTGAACGTCCCTGCGTACAAGATCGCGTCGTTCGAGAATCGCGACCTGGCCTTGATCCGGCGCGTGGCGAGCACCGGCAAACCCGTGATCATATCCACCGGTCTTGCCACGCTCGGTGAGATTCAGGAGGCCGTGGAGGCCGCCCGGGAAGCGGGTTGCAAGGACCTGGTGCTGCTCAAGTGCACCAGCAATTACCCGGCGGATCCTGCTTCTTCCAACCTGCGCACGATCCCGTACCTGCGCGAGTTGTTCGATTGCGAAGTGGGTCTTTCGGATCACACGCTGGGGATCGCCGTTGCGATTGCCAGCGCCGCCCAGGGGGCCAGCGTCATCGAGAAGCACGTGACACTGGATCGGGCCGAGGGCGGGGTCGACGCGGCGTTTTCACTCGAGCCCGCGGAGCTCAAGCAGCTGGTCGAGTCCACGAAAATCGCCTGGACGTCGCTGGGCCGGGTGCAGACGCAGCCCACCGCCGAGGAACGTCCGTCGCTGGTATTCCGCCGCAGCCTCTACATCTGTGAAGATCTGGCCGCGGGAACGACACTGACGCGCGCCAATCTGCGGGCAATCCGCCCCGGCAACGGGCTGCCGCCCAAGTATCTGGATCTGCTGCTGGGCAAGCGCGTGAGCCGGCCAGTTGCGCGCGGCACGCCGATGTCGTGGGATCTGCTTGGTTGATCGCTGCGGCAGCGCCATGACGGTCCGGGATCGAATGACGATTTCTCCGATGAGTACCACGCATGAATGAGCAGGAAACTTTCTGGCGGCAGCAGTACGCCGCCGAATACGCTCGCAAGAATGCGAGCTTCGACCAGGCGCTGGGAGTTCGCGGCTGGCAGGAGATGTTGCGCAAGACGCAAGCGGTGCACAGCATCCTGGAATGCGGCAGCAATATCGGCGGCAATATCGGCTTTCTCAACGAATGCCTGCCGCACGCGAGCAAGTCCATCATCGAGCTGAATCCCGCGGCCTATGCCGTCGTTTCGCAGACCTATCAGCTCGCGCACGCCTTCAACGGCACGATCCTGGAATCGGATTTTCCAACGGACAGCTTCGACCTGGTTTTCACGCGCGGCGTGCTCATCCACATTCACCCGGACGACCTGGCGGCGAACATGGAGCGGATGCTGCGCTATTCGCGCCGCTATGTGCTGATCGCGGAATACTTCAACCGCACCCCGACCATGATCGAATACCAGAACCAGGCCGACCGGCTGTTCAAGCGCGACTTCGGCAAGTTCTTCCTCGAGCGCTTCCCCGTGCAGGTGGTGGACTATGGCTTTCTCTGGGGTCACATCTACGACCGCGCGGGATTCGACGACATCACCTGGTGGTTGTTCGACAAGGGTTGAGCATGGTTACGATCATCGACCTGGACATCGGCAATCTGCACTCGGTCGCCAATGCGTTCCGCCGGATCGGCGCGCAGGTCAGCGTCGCCACCACGGCAAGTGAAGCGGCAGGTGCGCACATCCTGGTGCTGCCGGGAGTAGGCGCTTTCGAACGCGGAATGGCGAACCTGCACGCACGGGGTTTTGGTCCGCTCATCACCAGGCATGCGGTGGAGCGGCGCGCGCCGTTGATCGGGATATGTCTGGGCATGCAGTTGCTTGCCGATCGCAGCTATGAACACGGCACGACAGCGGGACTGGGACTGATCGCGGGCGATGTGATCCGCCTGGAGCCTGGGTCGAGCGCGGAACGGGTGCCCAATATCGGCTGGAAGCCCGTCGACGCGTCCAGGCCATCGGCATTGTTTCCGGCCCGGATAGACGGACAGAGCTTCTATCACGTTCACAGCTATCACCTGGCATGCAGCAACGCAACGGATGTCGCGGCAACCATTGCCTTCGGCGGCCGGCGAATCGTCACCGCGGTGCAGCGCGAGAATATCTTCGGCGTGCAGTTCCATCCCGAAAAGAGCCAGGACGCCGGGCTGGACCTGTTGAGCTCGCTGCTGCTTCACCTCGAAAACCGTACTCACTGATCCATGACACTGCCACGGCTCATTCCGGTAATTCTGCTGAAGAACGGGCTCATCGTTCGCAGCCAGCTGTTCCGCATTCATCAGACGATCGGCAATCCGATGCACACGGTGCGACGGCTGTCGAACTGGAACGTCGATGAGCTGATCCTGCTGGACATATCGACGACGGACTTTCACGACATGCGCCGCGACGACATGCAGCTGCGCTACGACGACAGCACTTCATTGGGTGTCCTGAAGCAGATTGCGGAGCATTGCTTCATGCCCCTCACGGTTGGCGGCCGGGTCAGGTCGGTCGCGGACATACGTAACCGGCTGCAGGCAGGCGCGGACAAGTGCGCGGTGAACTCCGCGGCGGTCAGACAACCGGACCTGATCGAGGAGGCGGCGAAAGTTTTCGGCTCGCAATGCATCGTCGCCAGCATCGACGCCTTGCGCAAGGCGGACGGCACGTACGAGGTTTTCATCGATGGCGGCAAAACCCCCACTGGCTTGGCCCCGGCGGCCTGGGCCGCGCAATGCGAGCGCCTCGGCGCCGGTGAAATCCTGATCAATTCCATCGACCGCGACGGTACCGGGTGGGGCTACGATCTCGATCTGGTCAAGGCGGTCACGGACTGCGTATCCATTCCCGTGATCGCGTGCGGAGGGGTCGGAGCGTATGAGCATTTCCCCGCTGCCATCCTGGAAGGAGGCGCTACCGCCGCTGCCGCCGCAAACATATTCAACTTCTTCGAGTTGAGCTACCCGAACGCCAAGAAAGTCTGCCTGGAGGCGGGTGTGCCAATGCGTTCGGTGAGCCTGGGCAGCAGCTGGTTTCCACGCGAGCCGGACTACGACTTCGTCGCTGAAACCAAGCGTATGGAGGCGCGGCTCGAGCGTGCGCGCACCCACCGCTTTGCGGCGTCGGAAAACAGCAATCGCCGCAAGGTGGGCTGGTGCAGCAGATGCCTGTACCCCTCGCTCAGCGCGACTCCGATGGAATTCGATGAGTCCGGGGTCTGCATGGGCTGCAGGATGGCGGACATGCGTGTGGAGACTCCCCAGCACGAATGGGACCGGCGCGGCGCAATCCTGGCGGGGATCATGCAGGCAGCCCGATGCACGGACGGATCGCGCCACGACTGCGTCATCGGCGTGTCGGGCGGCAAGGACAGCTACTTTCAGACGCACTACATCAAGAACGTTCTGGGATACAACCCGCTGCTGGTCACGTACTACGGCAACAACTACACCCCAGCGGGCGAGCGCAACCTGCGCAGGATGGCCGAGGTGTTCGATGTCGATCACATCATCTACACACCGGGGATAGAGCTGCTGAAGAAGCTCAATCGCCTCGCGTTCGTCATCATGGGCGATATGAACTGGCACAACCACATCGGCATCGCCACGCTGCCGATCAAGATCGCGGCACAAAACAGGATTCCGCTGGTGATCTACGGCGAACACGGGTACGCGGATCTATGTGGACAATTCTCGATGAACGATTTCGTGGAATGGACCTACCGCAATCGCCTGGAGCATTTCGGCCGCGGTTACGACTGGAACTACATGGTCGGGCGCGAAGGCATTACGGCCGCGCAGATGACGGCTTACCAGTATCCGGGTGACGACGAACTGTACGAGCTGGGGCTGCGCACCATCTACCTGGGCAACTACATTCCCTGGGATGGCAATCAGAACGCCAAAAAAATGCAGGAGCTGTACGGCTTCGAATTCGGCGATCTGCCGTTCGAGCGGACCTATCGTCGGGCCTCGAACCTGGACGACATGCACGAGAACGGTGCGCACGACTATCTCAAGTGGATCAAGTTCGGCTACGGCCGCTGCACGGATCATGCGAGCAAGGATATTCGACTGGGGATTCTGGATCGGGCCGAGGCGGTGGCGCGAGTGCGGCAGTACGATCACGTGAAGCCGCGCGACATAAAGCGATGGTGCGAATATGTGGGAATGACCGAGCAGGAGTTCGATGCCATAGCGGACACCTTTCGCGATCCCCGCGTGTGGTGGATGCAAGACGGCACATGGCGCAAACAGAACAGTTGGGACGCGGAGGATGCGAGTGGGCAAGACTGATGTTTCGGCGCCCGCGGCGATGCGGGAGAACGACATTCGCCCGGATGCGCTGCGCGCGGGGCAGCGAGCCGCGTACGAGCGCGATCTGCAGCGGTTACGCGAGGACCTGCCGCAGTTCGTCGAGGTGCCCTGCCCGGCGTGCGCTGCGGCGGAGCGCACGCCAATATTCCAGAAGTATGGGTTCCAGTTTCAGAGTTGCCGGCTATGTCGCACCATCTACATGTCGCCGCGACCGACTCCGGCGGTGATGGGCAGGTACTACGGCAACTCGGAGAACTATCGGTACTGGGCCGAGCATATCTTCCCCGCCTCGGAGGACATGCGGCGCGAAAAGATCCACCGTCCGATGCTCGAGTACATCGTAGCCGTATGCGAACGCAGCCAGGTGCCGCGCAATCTGCTCGTGGAAATCGGGCCGGGCTTCGGTACATTCGCCGCCCTGGCGCAGCAATCGGCCGCATTTCGTAGAGTCATCGCCATCGAGCGTACTCCGGAAATGGCGGCTGCCTGCCGCAAGCGCGGAGTCGAGATCATCGAGCAGGCGGTGGAAGACGTGTCGCTCGAACAGGTAGGGCAGGCCGATGTAGTGGTCAGCTTCGAGGTCATCGAGCACCTCTTCGAGCCGCGCAGCTACGTCGAGCGCTGCGCCACGCTGGTTCGCACCGGCGGCTTGCTGGTTTTGTCCTGCCCCAATGGACTGGGTTTCGACGTTGCGATGCTGGGCGCAAACGCGGCGGCCGTCGATAGCGAGCATGTAAACCTGTTCAACCCGGAATCACTTGCCGGACTGCTGGTGCGGTCGGGCTTCGATGTGCTGGAAGTGATGACGCCGGGGCGACTGGACGCGGAATTTGTGCGTGCAGCGGCCCTGGAGGGTTCATTCGACTTATCCGGCGATCCGTTCCTCAGCCGGGTGCTCATCGAGGACTGGGAGCGGCTGGGATTGCCGTTTCAGCAGTTCCTGGCGGCTCAGCAGCTGTCTTCCCACATGCGTATTGTCGCCCGCCGCAAATGATCTGCTCCATTACGGCGTGAAGCTCCTGGAAGATTTGATTTGAACAGCGTGTCGAACCCGGGGGCCAGGGTGTTGCTTGGCCCCTCCTATCTGGACCTGGCGTCCGTGCAGGACATCAGATGGGAGACGTCGGCGGTGAGCTACCTGAAGAAGGAGAAGACCGGCGTGCGCTCCACTGCCGATTGCATCTACTACGATCTCGCCAGCATGCGCGATGCAATCGCGAACCAGGAGGTTCCGTCGTGGCTGAGCGAGCAGATCCTCAGGTTGAATGAGGACGTGAACTGCTTCTTCATGGCGGAGCGAGAGCGCAGCAGCCTGTTCGGCGGCGCGTTGCTGACGCCGATCCAGATTGCGAACTGTGCCCGGTATGCGTGGCAC
>Ga0307513_10010904_pt1 | contig 11350 bp, 8 predicted proteins | sample 15_EM_MG_FD_202174 | JGI IMG/M metagenome (GOLD analysis project Ga0307513, IMG submission 202174) | Populus trichocarpa ectomycorrhiza microbial communities from riparian zone in the Pacific Northwest, United States - 15_EM | ecosystem: Host-associated > Plants > Roots > Unclassified | place... | reverse complement strand
TAACTAAGGACATTGGTCTTGCTTAATTTGAAGTTATAGAACTCCAGCTATGGATCACCAACCAAGAATGGGTCATGACAGACCCTGTAGGGCAGTTAGATATAGTTTGTTCATAAGCAATTTTAAATGTCTTAGAGGCAAAACTGGGTTCTTTTTTCTACAGAGAACTTGAAGCCTCGTGTCTTAGCTTTCCAACAAGACCAATCTCGCTTGAAATAGAGTTCTATAACTCTAGATATAGTTAAAAATCTGAGGAGAGGTCGGACGGTAACAGTTCAATACCAAGACAGTAACAGTTCAATACCAAGACAGTAATTGGACAGTAACAGTCCAATGTTTGTTGATGAGCAATTTTGTCTGGCTTAGAGGCAAAACTGGATTCTCCTTCCTTCATAGAACTCGTAGCCTTGTGTCTTAGCTTTCCAACGAGACCAATCTCGTTTGAAATGGAGTTCTATAACTCCAGATATAGTTAAAAATATAAGGAGAGGTCAGACAGTAACAGTTCAATATCAAGACAGTAAGAGTTGGATAGTAACGTCCAATGTTTGTTGATGAGCAATTTTGACTATCTTAGAGATAGAACTAGGTTCTCCTTCCTTTAGAGAACTTGTAGCATCGTGTCTTAGCTTTCCAACGAGACCAATCTCGCTTGAAATGGAGTTCTATAACTCTAGATATAATTAAAAAACTGAGAAGAGGTCGGATAATAATAGTTCAATGTCTAGACAATAACAATTGGACAATAACAATCCAATGTTTGTTGATGAGCAATTTTAACTATCTTAGAGGCAGAACTGGGTTCTCCTTTCTTTAGAGAACTTGTAGCCTCGTGTCTTAGCTTTTCAATGAAAATAATCTCGCTTGAAATGGAGTTCTATAACTCTATATATAGTTAAAAATCTGAGGAGAGGTCGGACAATAATAGTCCAATGTCTAGACAATAACAGTTGGACAATAACAATCCAATGTTTGTTGATAAGCAATTTTGACTATCTTAGAGGCAGATTTGGGTTCTCCTTCCTCAGAGAACTTGTAGCCTCGTGTCTTAGCTTTCCAACAAGACCAATCTCGCTTGAAATGGAGTTCTATAACTCCAGATATAGTTAAAAATTTGAGGAGAGGTCGGATGGTAACAGTTCAATATCAAGACAGTAACAATTGGACAGTAACAGTTCATTGTTTGTTGATGAGCAATTTTGACTATCTCAAAGGCAGAATTGGGTTCTCCTTCCTCAGAGAACTTGTAGCCTCGTGTCTTAGCTTTCCAACGAGACCAATCTCGCTTGAAATGGAGTTCTATAACTCTAGATATAGTTAAAAATCTGAGGAGAGGTCGGACGGTAACAGTTCAATACCAAGACAGTAACAGTTGGACAGTAACAGTCCAATGTTTGTTGATGAGCAAATTTTGACTGTCTTAGAGGCAGAACTAGGTTCTCCTTCCCTTAGAGAATTTGTAACCTCGTGTTTTAGCTTTCCAACGAGACCAATCTCGCTTCAAATGGAGTTCTATAACTTCAGATATAGTTTAAAAATCTGAGGAGAGGTCGGGCGGAAACAGTTCAATACCAAGACAGTAATAGTTGGACAGTAACAATCCAATGTTTGTTGATGAGCAATTTTGATTATCTTAGAGGCAGAACTGGGCTCTCCTTCCTCAAAGAACTTGTAGCCTCGTGTCTTAGCTTTCCAACGAGACCAATCTCGCTTAAAATGGAGTTCTATAACTCCAGATATAGTTAAAAATCTGAGAAGAGGTTGGACAATAATAGTCCAATGTCTAGACAGTAACAGTTCGAGGTTTTAACAGTAACAATTCAAATATTAAGAAATGACTGAAAGAAAGACTTATTGGTTGTTGATATGGTTAATATAAAACATATCCTTGAGTGAGGAAAATTTATGAGATAAACCTGTGATTTGCATGGGGGACCATAGGCGTGGTGCAACAACAACAACAGGGGAGCACGAGTAGAGCTTCAATGCAGGTAGTTAGATTACACCTATACTTTCTAGTTAAATTCTATGATTTAATATGTTACCAATGTGAAATGGAAATTACAGAATATTGGATATTAGGTGAATAGTTGTTGTGTGAATTATCAAGCAATGAAATTATCATTGACAATGGAAATATGAGAAGTGTGATTTGGGACGTGAACTAGCATACATTTAGTGTATGTTAGGATCTCGGGTAATGGGATCAACCACGAATTGACTAGCATACATTTAGTGTATGTATGTTAGGATCCCGGGTAAAGGGATCAACCACATATTGACTAGCATACATTTAGTGTATGTTAGGATCTAGGGTAAATGGATCAACCATGTATTGACTATCATATATTTAATGTATGTTAGGATTCCAGGTAAGGGGACCACCTTACATCGACTCCTACGGGGTGATGATGATGATACTAGTAAAATTAGAATCGGTAATGTGTTAAGCAGAAATAATCATGATTGATCTTACGAAATCTGAAAATGGAGGTTGATAATGGGAGTGGAAACAGTTTTTAGTTGTTGAACAAGAAAGAGATTCTAATGAAAGCCAGAAGGGAGAAGTGAACAAAATATGAATGCATATTGCCCTTTTTAAATTGTTAGATATTTGTGTTGTTATATTTATTGTGATATTCATGTTTTAATAATATGTATCTTGTTTCAGGACCATCACATACACGACAGGAGTAAATCCTAGCTTGGTTCACTTTTTATAATCTAGGTTTTAGGGAGTATACCCTTGTATTTTGTAAATATGAAAATGTTTTTATAACTTAATTTGTATAATTAATGTTTAAATTTGATTAAATGAACTTAACTATGTAGTTCATTAAACCACATTCCATGTATGCGTATTTATATTTTTATCCATCCATAATGATATTTGTTATATAATGTATATCATAAATATTGTGCTTGATATGTATGATGATGTTTGTAGGATTGAGACCCAGGATGATTGGGTCGGGTTGAGTTAGGAGATGCGGGTTATTAGAAGTGTAAACAGGTTAAATGTCAATAACTTGGGACCTCCTAGTATAGGGGAGACTCCGTTGAAATTTCGGTAGACTTTAATACGAACACCATGAATAGATATAGAAAAAAAATTTAACTATTCTGTTTTTTTTTTTTGTTGACATGAGATTGTTGTTTTTATCCCGGAATGGGGAATGTTACAGTTAGAGTGCTTGACTATTAATAGACTTAGTCTCTTTTTTTCCCTCTCATATGAATGTTACTTTTGTAAGGCTTCTCTAACAATTTATCATTTTTAGGAGTTGTTTTACCCTAAACATACTTGTTTGAACATATGCCGAAGGAAAATAAAAAGGAATAATCTTCTTTAAGTCTTCAATTAACACAAGTTCTTCTTCTTGGTCCACTTTGAAGGTAAGCCCATAAGATATTAATCTTTGAATCAACCAAATGCCTTCATTGACTATAACTCTTCTTTCATCCAAAACCATGGATTTTAAAGGCGTTACTACCAGTATGACTAATAATATAAAGAAGACGAATAAGGCTGACAATCCTAGTGGTAGTACTCCTCCATTCGTTCCTTCTATTTTCACCTCTATTTGTGTCATCAACTCTCATAGTTAAGAACCTAATTGGGCTTTAGTTACTCTTCCCCCATTCCATCATGGTCACCATAACTATTTTTTCTATAGTAATCATAACCACTCATTCCCTATAATCGCACTCGTCTTCGAGAGTTATGCTCTATTGCCACTAAAGGAGGGCCACTCTCTAGGGAGATTAGATTAGGTTTCATATCTCAATCCTCCACGTCTTTTTTAAAGACAAGTATAAGGTATAACAAAATATGTTCAGGTATAAACTCATATTTTAATAGTCTAGGGAAATACTTATAATTAAAGGGCTTGAGTGTTTATTTTAGTACTCAAATGGCATTGATTAATGGATATGAAGCAATATTTCCCATCAAATATGAATCATAGATCTAAGGGCCTTTAATGTAAATCAATGTATTATATTTTCTTTTTTATTTTCTTCTTTTCATAGAGGTTCTCACCCTTTTTGTTTTCCTTTTATGGGTGTCTATAAGTGGGAGAACTGTAGATTCACAACACACAACACTAGGAGGCTATGCAGAAAAAAATGAACCAGGTTTTGAAGGTTGTCATAAAGAATAGCTAGACCCTTATTACCATTAGAAAAGAGATGTAAACCTTGAGAACCAACTTAAGATCACACAGGTGGTATTTATGAAGTCCCTAGAAATATGTTGTTTTTGTAACAGTCTAGATTACTAGAAAGCCCTGACAAAGTTGACCAAGATCTTATGGCGCATCAAAGAAAAATAAAGGAGTTAAATGTAACATTAAGCAAGGCATTAAGGGGAAAAAAAGAGGCTTAGGTCACATTTTTTCAAACTAAAAATGATTAAGGATACCCTAGAGGAGTTTTTTGAAGCAAAATGAGGGATCCAAAGGATTGGTCATAAAAGATAATATGATGGATATTGCAAATGACCTTCACTTTTTCAACTTGTTTAAATGTGTCACAACTTAAATTTTGAAACTTTTTTTTCAAAATATTTTCTAAGAAATCCAAAAAAAAGAAGAAAATTAAAAAAAAAACATATTTTTGATGCATTTCAACCATTCGCACACTTTTGTTTTTGTTATTTTCAGTTATTTTCATCTTGTTGATGTTCTTTGAAAAAATCAAATTCAAAGAAATATGTTTTTGATTTATTCGTGCCCATTTTGTATTTCTTAATACTTTTCCTATCAAATCGAATCGACATCAACATTGTTTCTAAAAAAACCAAAAATAAAAAAAATAAGAAAATTAATAATTAAAATAAGAAATAAGATGCACAAGTGGGCTAAAAATGCGAAACAAGATAATAAAGGACTAAAATAAAATCAAGTTGCTTGGGAACCAAGCAATTTAAAGGAAAATGATAAAATTTAGCTTATAAATAGTAGAGGAATCTTGAAAGAAATGAGGACGCCACCATAAAAAAACCTTAGCCTTTGTTTTTTGGTCAAAATAAGACTAGCTTTCTCCCATCACCTTCTCTCTAAAAAAAAGAGAGTAAATAAAGACAATCTAGCATGCATCTTTACATGTTTGTATATATGCCAATGTATAGTTTGCAGGTGAAATATAGGTCCATTAGAATGCAATTCCTTCTTAAGGTTGACGATACCACAAACAAACAAAGTGTAAAAAGACTAGCTTCATGATGTTAAATGTAAGGTTCTTTTTCTTTTTTTTAAGACAACTACTTCATTGAGAACTTTGGTGTGCTAATGAAGGGTTTTAAACATTCAATTTAAAATTATAGAGGTACTATAAAAGCATTAACAAGATATGAACATGAGAGCTTTTCAACTCATAATCGAACTGGATCATGAAATCTAATATACCCTAATAAAAATCCAAACATATTCTTTGATTGTGCGAAAGATTAAACTGAATCATATTATAACTAATGCATTAGATAGCTAGGCTTAAGTGTTACAGTTGCCATCAAAAGCCAATACAATGAGAGATACTTTAACCAAAACATTATAAATTCCACTTATGTTCTATGACCATCTGATGAGGTTATAATAATGGCTCTGAGAAGTTAGGCATCAGTTATTGAGGCATCGAGAGATAGGGTTTATCGGATGCCAACAATAAGTAATGGTAATGGTAAGACATGGTAGCAAGCTTACTTGAAAGCACTAAAAACTTTAAAGCTTGGAAACTACTTCGAATAACTTGTATTATATAACTAATGAACTTTGCATTGCATTTCTTAAAGCAAAGTCAAATTCATTATTCTTCCAATAAAGGACTATGTACGTAAAGTTAGTGTGGCAATATCTGCCTTTGGTTGCAAATGTGTATAGCCATGACTTTTGAATCTTGTATCATGCTTGAGAAGGCTTTAACCATAACTAATGATCTACATGATATTCATTCGCTGGGAAATAAGGCTATTCTGCTACACTGCTTTTTCATGGAAGATTTGTCTAAAGCAAATACAATTCCATTTGAATCTTTATTGTCAAATGATACATATGTTATGACATATTATAAGAGAGAGAGAGACCAAGATAAAGTATCTTCAATTTATGGCCAAGTCTTACTACTTAGGAATTAAAAAATCTATTCAGACATTTAAGTCATCGGTAACATCACTTGTATCATCCATGCAAAGATTGCATTTAATGCTGGCAAGGTTTGCACAAATTACTAGTCTTTATGGCAATCTTAATAAAGCTCCTGAAGGGTTAGCAAAAAGCTAGGATTTCAAGCCATAAATGTTGGTTAGGGGGAGCTAATATGAAAATATAAGGAGTAATACCATGTCAACTCTTTTTGTTATCGAACTTTACCATTTTTATCCTTGTCTTTCTTAAGCATGTTTTCCATGTGTTTTAGGATCGAATCACGTCTTTTAATTAAGTATGATTTTTCTTTGTCTCATTATTGTTCTGAAACCAGTAAATGTTTTTATAAAAGTAATATTTCAAATTTTGTTTTCATCCATGATTTGATTTATATAATGGTATGAAAATGGTTAAACTCTAAAGTGCACCACGCAAGACACTAGGTGGCAACCCTACCCTTTTAAAACTCATAAAAGTTAACCTTCTTTACATGATCCTATTGGCTCAACTCAAAATGTAATGATCAAATTGGTTTTATGCAAATTCTTTGCTAAAATAATTTTGAAAAATTAAAATTACCTTTTGGTTAAGAAATAATTCAATATTTGTTCAAAACAGTGTTTTAGCATTCTACTTGTAGGATGATAAATGAATTAGTCAATCAAACAATTCTCACTCTGAGGTGACCAACGAACATGAACTAAAAGATATAAATCTAAAGAAAACTTATAGCCACCCACACACCATGTCTTTTAGGCTATGCTTTAGATGTATACATAATGGTATGTAGTGGGTTCAATAACTATAAACTCGCAAAACACAGTTCTTTGCAAGTCCAACCATTACATTAGATGAGTTAAAAATTTATCAATTTTAACTACTTACGCTTGAATTGAGGAAAGACTATCTTTGCTATCCATTTCTCATTAAAATGCAATATGTCTCTTACAATCCCCTTTGAGCCTGAGAAAGTTTCTTCATGAAAACCTTGACTGGGATTACGCCTCATATTGAAGGCAAGCAGGAGATCAAAGGTTAAAAGAATGTCATAAGAAATCCAAAAAGTAAAAAAGATCGAGAAACTCAAATACCAGGGGGCATGCCCATAAAAGAACAAAAATGATGAAGTCAAAACCAAATGAGGGTGCCCCACCAAAACAACAAAAAAGGGGAAGTAAAAGAAATAAAATAAGGAAAGACTAAAATATACAGCAAGTTAAAAAAATGACAGTGATTCTAAGTCTTTGGAACCCTAAAAAACTCTTTAAGCCTAAGAATCTGTTTTTTTTTTTCAATTCAAAAAGCCTCATCCGGAATTACATGTCTTTAAAAGTTCTTTCTAATCAAGCAAACAAAGAACATGAACCAGTAAATAGTGCTTTCAAAATACAAAAAGCTTTTTCATAAGAGTCATAACATCACGAACGAGTTACTCATTATTATTCATGTTGATAAAATAAGTGCTCCTGAAAAGACAAACTTTTTTGACAAAATTTGAGCATTTCCTCGAGCCTTTTAAAATTGAAGACTCCAAGAAAAAAAATCACCTCATTATATATCTTTACCAATTACATATCTTGCTTGTAGAAGAGACCAAATCACTATTTTCCTAAAAAACTCTACCCTAATAATTGTAAGAAATTCAGAACAAGATTGTTTTAAGTTTATATTAGGTAAATTCCTATTTTAAAAAAATACAAGATAGTAAACATTTTGAGAAATTCATTTGAGCCATCAATATCTTAATTTTTATCTAACATTTCTTTCATGGCATTTTCCTTGTCAATTATTAATAAATTGCCTAACTATATCTTAGCATTGAACAACATATTTTGGAGTCTTGACCAAAGAAATTTAGTCTTTCTGAAAAAACTTTTCAAATTATATCTTTATGGTTTCATTCCAACAATTAGACTTAAATTGGTACAATTCTCTAAATTTATAGTTGGATTCTAAAATGATTTTCTAAGAGTCGACTGAATTTACAAAGTTCTGGATAAAAAAGAATATTGATGCATCTTGAGGTTGCTTATTGGAAAGTTGAGCATTCAAGTCAACTTGGAGTCAATTCTATAAACCCTATGATCACTAATGGAAAACAACTAGATCGGTTGGGGACAATCCATTTGAAGAAGCCCCTTGCAATAACAATAGTCAAATGATGATTTGACAAGCTCCATCAAAGCTATGAAATGTATCTAATAATGATGAATGACTTTTAATGATAGCTAGAAGAATGAGCACAATCAAATCAGCTGGAGGCAATGTTGCTCAAAATAGCCAATAATAATAGATGATTTGGTGAGCTTTCTTAATAGTTAAGAGTAAGATATATTTAAGGAGCATGGATGAACTAGAGGGCATGTTCATGGCTAAGGGCAGTTTACCTTTTGAAAAATGGTTATAATACCTGATGAAGATGCTACCGTACGAGTGCCTTTTAATGAATTTTAAAAGGATGCACACAACCAAATTATTTAGGGGTAATTTGAAACATGCTTTGGTAATAAAGAACTTGATGAACTCCTTCAAAAAGTGAGAGAAATAAAGCATTGATTCTCTTGCATAATGTCATGATTATCTCAGATATATCAGTGAAACAGAATGTTTTTAGCAATGAAGCCAAGGAGCGGTGGCATGGTTAAAATGCAATTAATCCTATAAAAGTGATAAAAAAAATAGAAAGCTTTCAATAATGAGAACAAAAGACAATAGACTCTGTGAAAAGTCTGGGCTGTGTACTCATATTTGAGTAAAAGACTTGTATATGGAGAAATCAATGGGGCTAATGAGTCAAACAACCAGAAAGGAAAAAATAACAAACTTTGTCATCATTAAAAAAGATGGACTAGCAATCAAAGAGGCTTATATTTCAAACCAGGTGAAGATCCATACATGTCATTTAACCCCTAAAGAATTGAATAATATTTTTATCATAGAAATTTTAAAGGCAAAAAAATCCTCGATGGAGTCCAACAAAGTTTTGATAAATTCCACCAAGAGATAGGTTACCTCTAAATGGCAATATTACAAAACACTTCTAAAAATTATCATTTTGAAATTTTTTTCATGTTTTCAAAAGCTAATAGATAGTGAGAGCATTTTAAGAATTTTCATATTTTTCAGATACGGGTAAGTCACCTAGAAAAATAGACTATTTTGAAAATTTTCTTATTTTCCATAAACGGGTAGGTCATATGAAAAATAAGACCATTTTGAAAATCTTTGATATTTTTTATGAGCAGGTTGGTTGCCTAAGACAATTAGGCATGTTGTTAAAAAGGTTTGTGTTTTTAAGAACTTTACATATTTTGGAAAACCTTTTGAGGAGGTTCACTTTAGACAATTTGACCTATTTCAAAAACGTCTTGTTTTTTTCTTTACAAGCTTACTATACAAAGCTTTTAATAAAACTTTGTACTGTAAAAATTTTAAAATGATTGACAATTATTATAACCAAAATTTTGACTTTTTTAAAAATATTTTCCAAAAAAAGAGGAAAATAAACATGTTTTCAAAGCATTTCAGCCATTCACATGCCCTTTTAGAATTTAAATTATTTTTCTTTTATTGATGTTCTTTTAAAAAACTCAAATTCAAAGAACTATGTTTTTGACGCATTCACGTCCATGTTTTATTTCTTAATTACTTTCCTCATTGAGTTAACGTCAATGTTTTTTTTTCAAAAAAGCTAAAGTACAATAAAAATGAGAAAATCAAAAATCAAAATAGGGAAAAAGGTGCACAAGTGGGCTAAAAGTGTGAAGCAAGAAAATGAAGTCAAGTTGCTTGAGGACCAAACAATTGAAAAGAAAATGATAAAATTTTGGCCTATAAATAGTAAAGGAATCTTGCAAGAAAGAAGGAGGCCACTATAAAAAAAAATCATAGCCTCTTTGTTTTGATCAAAACAAAACCAACCCTCTCTCATCACCCTCTCTCATATCAGCCAAGCTAAAACCAATGGTATTTTCCTCTCCATGCATAACTTAAAACCCAACTTTTTACCTTTTTGATCTCATCGACTAGAACCAAACAGAGCAACACAGCAACGTCAACCCATTGTTGTGCTGACAAAAACCAATATGTCTAGCCATGAGAGTTGTTAGTGTCTCTCTCATAAACCTAAACTGACCCAAAATAACTCGACAACCCTTCCTCCTTCATTTATTTTTTCACTAATAGTGAGTATGAATAAACTAGTCACCATACCAATAGCAAACGGTAGCTTCCAGAATTGTTAGAGGAGAAGGATGGATTAATAGAGAAAGCCAACAAAGAGAGTTAATCGAAAAAGAATAAAAGCCAACGAAGATTAAAAAAAAAAAGTTGAAGCTTCTTTAGATCATATTTTCTTTCTCGGGTGAAGGTGTATCTCACTATCGTATATGAGTGACACTTCAAATTTTCTAGAAGAAGCACCACTAACACTAGTGGTAAGAGGTCCCATATGCCAACAATCATGGTGGCGCGTGGGTCCACACCCCACCATAATCTTATCCCATTTTTAGTAGTTTTCTAGCCATCTTAGTAGCTTTCGATCATTCCTAACCTCTATTAAAGGTTGATCTAAAACCGTAAACTTTTTCTATGAATTTTTCTTTGGGTTTGTGTTTGATTTTGAAAAATATTATGAGATGATTAGATATAAGTAATTGTTGAATGTGTTGTATATAATTTGGTTTTGATCTTGGATTGTTGAGATGGATTATGAAAACTTGAGGTGTTGAGTTTGTTATGTGGTTTGAATATGGATCTTTAAAATTTATTTTGGTACAAAAAAAACCCATTTTTTGCAATCCATATAGGTTTAACACCCATTTTAAAACCCACTTAAAAAAATGTTTTACTATTCACTTTTGATATTTAAAGTAAATGTATTCAATATTAATTGTTGCTTTGGATATTAAGAGCTTGTTTTTTTCAAATAATAAATTTTTCAATTCAATATTTATTAGTAACAAAATCAATAATATTAAACTTTTAATCTAATATTCACCGATAATACCTGAGTATCAATCAGAAGTATTATTTCCTTAAGAAATTTTTTGGGCTTCACCGCCGCCAGATCCAATCCCAAGTAGAATAACCCAACTGGTTACTACTTAAATCATAAAGGACTAAGGTAGAAACAATCTCATTTAGCAAATATTACAAATGAAACCAAGTGTCATAGAAGAATTGAACCTCATCGAGGCACCTTCCAT
>Ga0307513_10010903_pt1 | contig 11351 bp, 7 predicted proteins | sample 15_EM_MG_FD_202174 | JGI IMG/M metagenome (GOLD analysis project Ga0307513, IMG submission 202174) | Populus trichocarpa ectomycorrhiza microbial communities from riparian zone in the Pacific Northwest, United States - 15_EM | ecosystem: Host-associated > Plants > Roots > Unclassified | place... | reverse complement strand
GGCCGCTGGAGACGCAGACCCTCACGGCCGGCACCGGCACGCTCGTGCTCTCCGGCGTGGTGCCGCAGATCCAGCCCGGCGCCCGGATCATCGCCGTCGGCGCGACCGCGCGGGCCGCGTTCATGGTGACCACGGCCACCCAGGGCGTCCGGAAGCTGGCCGAGGGCACGTCGTTCACGGTCGGCAGCAGCACCGGGACCACGCCGCCGCTGCGCAGCCCGGTGACCGTGCTGACCATCTCGCCGGGTTGGCCGGCCGTGCTGGGCACCGACCCCGGCAAAATCATCATCGAGTACGGCCTGCAGGACGCGGGCACCCTCACGATGCCGGTGGACGCCCGGATCGCCCCGGGCGCCCCGTTGCGGCTGCGGGCGCCCTTCGAGGCCCCGCCGGACGGCACCCGGCCGGTGAACTTCCTGGTCGAGGACGCGGACGGCACGGCGGCCGAGCTGGCCGGGCAGGTCGACTTCGGCACCGGCCTGCTCAGCCCGGGCCAGGGTGGCGGCCTGACCACCGAGCTGGACCCGCCGGCCACCGTGTACGCCAACCTGGCCGACGTCAGCCGGGGCGAGACGGTGCCGTCGGAGCTGCTCGGGGTCGGCGACGCATCGCTGGCCAACCAGGCGTTCACGCTGCGCAAGAAACCGCTGACCTACCTCTCGGTGCCGACCGGCGCCGACCCGAACGGCGTCCGCAGCACGCTCACGGTGTGGGTCCGCGACCTGCGCTGGACCGAGGTGCCGAGCTTCTTCGGGGTGGCCCCGGACGCGACCGTCTACGTGGTCCGCCAGGACGACGCCGGCGCGTCCACGGTGCTCTTCGGCGACAGCGTCCGCGGCGCCCGGCTGCCGTCCGGCGCACCCGTGGTGGCCGGCTACCGGTTCGGCGGCGGCGCCGCTACTCCCCCGGCCGGCGGCATCACCCAGCTGGCCCGGCCGGTCAAGGGCCTGACCGCGGTGCGCAACCCGGTGGCCGCGGCCGGCGGCGACGACGCCCAGCCCGCCGACCGGGTCCGCAGCTACGCCCCGCGCTCGGCGCTGCTGTTCGGCCGCGCGGTGTCCATTCAGGACATGGAGGCGCTCGCCGCCGGGCAGCCCGGGGTGCGCAACGTGCAGGCCCAGTGGGCCTGGGACGCGGAGCGGCAGGTGCCCACCGTGCACGTCTGGTACATCGGCCCGGCCACCCTGGCGACGGCGATCACCACGTCGTTGCGGTCCGCCACCGCGCCGTCCACGCCGATCACGGCGACCAGCGCGCAGGCGGTGCCCGCCGGCCTGGTCGTCGATCTGCGGGTGGACCGCGACCATCAGCGGCCGGTCGTGGTCGCCGACGTGATCGCGACGCTGACCGCGCCGGTGACCGGCCTGCTGTCGGCCGAGCGGATCGGCGTCGGCGCGCCGCTGTTCCGCAGCGTGCTGCTGGCCGAGCTGCTCGCCGTGCCGGGGGTGACCGGCGTCGCGGGCCTGACCTGGCGGAACGCCGGATTCGCCGAGTACGGCTACGAGCCGGGCAACGGGCGGTGGTTCGAGGTGAGCCTCACCGTGAACGCGACGGAGGACCAGGATGGCTGAGCAGGCGAACGACCGGCTGCCGCAGTACTACGCGGAGAAGCTGTGGGAGCTGATCCCGCCCGTCTACCGCGACGAGGACCGCGACGGCGTGTTCCGGTCGCTGATCGAGGTGCTCGCCGCGCAGGCCGCCGTGCTCCGGCGCAGCACCGACCGGCTGTGGGAGGACGCCTTCATCGACCTGTGCGACAGCTGGGCGGTGCCGTACCTGGGCGACCTGGTCGGCACCCGGATGGTGTCCGCGCTGGACACCCGGGCCCGGCGGGTCGACGTCGCGAACACCATCTACTACCGGCGGCGGGCCGGCACCCTGGCCGTCCTGGAGGGCCTGACCGCCGACATCACCGGCTGGGAGGGCACGGTCGTCGAGGAGTTCCGCCAGCTGGCCCGGATGCCGCACGGCCTGGACAGCTCGCCGGCGGCCACCGGCCGACTGACCACAACCCCGGTGCACGGCCTGCCCGACCTGCGGCGCCCGCGCGGTGCCCGGCTGGCCTACGGCGCCTGGGACGAGTTCGCGCACCTGCCGGACACCCGCCGCCACCACGGCGGGATCGACGGCCGGTACGGCATCGCCAAGCTGGCCTTCCACCTCTACCGGCTGGGCTCGTTCGCGGTGCTGCGGGCCACGCCCAAGGTGCTGGCCAAGGACCCGGGCAACCGGAAGCGGTTCACCTTCGACCCGTCCGGGCGGGCCGTCGCGCTGTTCGGCACGCACAGCCGGCCGGACTTCACCGACGGCTGGCGGCGGGCGCTGGAGTGGGAGCTGCCCGCGCCGATCCGGTGCGAGGTGCTCGCGCACGCCGAATATCTGGTCACCGAGGCCGACATCCTGGCCTGGGTCGCCGACGCCACGCTGACCGCAGGGCGCGCCGACGTGCTGCGGCTGATCCGCGGGGTGCCGGTGGCCGGCGAGGCGGCGCTGCGGGCCCGGCTGACGGAGCTGTTCACCGCGGCCGGTCTGGCGCCGCCCGATGCCGCCGAGATGCGCCGGATCCTGGCCGACACGATCATCGGCGACTGCGGCAAGGCGACCCTGCTGCCGACCACCGACGACCCGGGCGCCGACCGGTGGTCCATCATGGTCGAGGCCAATCCCGGCGGGGGCGCGCCGGTGCCGGTGACCCAGGAGGTGACCGCCGCCGGCAATCTCGCGGGCGGCAGCGTCAGCCCGGCCGGCACCGTGCTGGTGATCGACGCGGAGAACGGGCTGGGCGTGTTCTCCGCCGGCCCGCAGCCGAGCACGATCCAGGTCAGCTACGCGTACGGCTTCGCCGGCCCGATCGGCGCCGGCAGCTACGGGCGGCCGGGGCTGACCCCCGTGCCCGCCGCCGCCCAGCGCCGGGGTGGCGGGGCGATCGCCGCACCGGCCGCCGGCCCGGGCGCCGCGGTGTCCATCGTGGACAGCGCGACATACGGTCCGGTGGCGAACCTGACGGCCGGGCCCCGGCTGCTGCTGCAGGCGGACAGCGAGCAGCGGCCGTACGTGCAGCTCGGCGCCGACCTGGTGATCACCGCCACCGGGCCGGACAGCGAGCTGGTGATCGACGGCTGGTGGCTGGGCTCGCTCGGCCCGCGCAGGATCCGGCTCGCCGCCACGGCGCAGGCGAACTGGGCCTCGGTCCGGATCGCGCGCAGCACGTTCGACCCCGGCGGGCCGGACGCCGAGGGGACCGCGCTCGGCCCGGTCACGCTGTCGGTCGAGTCGGCGGTGACCGAGCTGGTGCTCGACGCCTGCATCACCGGGCCGATCACCGTGGCGCCCGCCCGCTGCGCCTGACCGACTCGATCGTGCACACGACCGATCCCGGCGGCACCCCGGTCGCGCTCAACCAGCCGGACGGCGAGCTGCACATCCAGGGCTGCACGGTGCTCGGGCGGCTGACCGCGCACCAGATCGAGGCGTCCGAGCTGCTCTGCACCGGGCTCATCACGATCGAGAACATCCAGGCCGGATGCGTACGGTTCAGCGCGTTCGCGCCGGACAGCCAGGTGCCGCGGGCGTACCGGTCGATCGAGATCGGCAACCCGCAGTCGCTGTTCACCTCGCTGCGCTTCGGCGACCCCGGTTACGGCCAGCTCTCCGACATCGCGCCGGCCGAGCTGGCCCGCGGCGGCGAGGACGGCACCGAGATCGGCGCGTTCCACCGGCTGCTCAACCCGATCAAGCTCGACAGCCTGCAGGCGAAGGTCGCCGAGTTCCTGCCGTTCGGTCTCATTCCCCTCTTCACGACGGAGACGTAAGCCATGGCCCAGGATCGGTCCCGTTCGGCCTTCGACGTCCGCGTGCCCAAGCACTGGAGCAGTGTGCAGGCGCAGCAGGGACGTCTGCTGTCCGATGACGACGTCAACGAAGCGGACGCCATCGACAAGGAGGACATCCGGCGTACCCGCTCGCAGGTCATCGGGCCCGCCGGGTCGCCGGACAACGGGTTCAAGGTGGCCGCGCCCCGGGTCAGCGCCAACCACATCGACTTCGACCTGCTGCCCGGCACGATGTACGTCGGCGGGCACCGGGTGACGCTCGAGGAGACCGAGGCGTTCTCGCTGCAACGCGACTGGCTGCAGCAGCTGCCGGCGGACCGGCCCGATCTGGCCGGCGGCGAGCGCATCGACGCGGTGTACCTGGAGGTCTGGCAGCAGCCGGTGACCGCGGTCGAGGACGACGAGCTGACCGAGGTGGCGCTCGGCGGGCCGGACACCTCGGTGCGGCTGCGCACCATGCGCCGGGTCCGGCTGCTGCCCAACGTCAACACGGAGAGCTGCAGCGCCGCCTGGTCCGCGGTGCAGGCGAAGCTCGGCCTGCTCTCCGACGAGAACGAGTTGTTCAGCGCGGCCACGATGCGGGTCGGTTTCGTGCCGAACGCCGGCCCGGGCGGCGACCTGTGCAGCCCGTCGACGCAGAACGGCTACCTCGGCGCCGAGAACCAGGCGATCCGGGTGGAGATCGGCAGCGGCGGCAACAAGCTGCTGTGGAGCTACGACAACGCCTCGCCGCTGTACCGGGTGCGGCTGGTCACCGAGGGCGGCGTACCGAAGATCAGGTTTTTGCAGCCGCCGAAGGACGAGGCGCACTGGCCGGTGTCGCAGCAGACGGTCGAACTGCTGCCCTGGTCGGCGGTGCTGCCGAACAAGGAGAAGGTGGCCGAGACCGGCGGCGGCTTCCTGGCCAAGGTGGCCGCGTCCTACGACCCGGACGCGCAGACGATCACCACCACGCCGGTGGTGCCGGCCACCTTCGGCACCACCTGGCAGAGCCGGGCCGACGCGGCGGCCATCAGTTCGGTCCAGAACAGCTTCTTCTATCTGCGGGTGTGGAACCGGGGCGCGGACACCGCGTTCACGGTCGGCACACCGGTGGAGCTGACCGGCACCGGTCTGACCGTCACGATGAGCGGCACGCCGCTGCGGCCCGGCGACTTCTGGATCATCGCGGCCCGGCCGGAGAGCCCGGCACGGGTGGTGCCGTGGCGGCTGGAGACCGGGCTGCCGGCCGAGGGACCGCGGCGGTTCTACGCCCCGCTCGGCATCGTGCACTGGCGGCCGGGCGGCGCGCACACGGCGTTCGACTGCCGGGCCACCTTCGTCCCGCTCACCAAGGACCGCGGCTGCTGCATCACCCTGTCGCCGAACACCAACTGGCAGCACACGCTGGATTCGGTGGCGACCGCCGACGACGTGTGCGTGTGCTTCCAGCCCGGTGACTTCGAGACCACCCGGACGCTGGAATTCCGCAACAAGAACGTCCGGCTGCACGGCGACGGCGGCGGCAGCCGGATCGTCGGGCGCGGGGTGGAGGCGGTGTTCCGGTTCATCGGCTGCACCACGGTGGACGTCTCGGACCTGAGCGTGCGGGCCGACACCGCGCTGCCGGCGCAGGGGGTGAAACCGGACCTCGGCGGCGCGATCACCACCCGCGACTGCGACCGGGTGGCCATCTCGCGGGTCACCGCCCGGTGCGCGTCCGGGCCGGTCACCGACGCGGCGGCGGTCTCGTTGCACACGAACTTCACCGGCCTGCGGGCGCTGCGGTCGTCGGCCCGGGTGACCGGATGCGATCTGGTGGCCGGCGCCAACCAGATCGGCCTGCAAGTGGTCAACTATGGGCGGACGGCGATCACCGACAACACGGTCGGCGTGGACCCCGGGGAGAACTCGAAGTTCCGCGTCGAATGGCTGCAGAACAAACAGTTCCTCCGCATGTTCCGGCGCACCCTGCTCTACAAGTACCGCCTTGTCGACAACGTCGCCCAGCAAACCGGCGAATCGAAAATCACGGTCGGCGGCGTGCCCCTGTGGATCAAGACTGACAAGACCCTGCAGGACGAGTGGAACACGGTGGCGAATTGGCGCAAACTGCCCGCCCGCCGGCGCGACTATCTGGCGATGGGCGATCACCTGCACGATATGGCGGAAAGTCTACTGTGGGGCATGGGCACGGTCGGGGTGCACAATTCGCCGGCCTTCAAGAAATTCATCACCCAGCTGATCACCGGCGCGACGGCGGCCACCGGCGTACGAATGGTCGCCGCCCGCGGAATCGTCGTGGGCGGCACGATCGCCCCGGAAGTGCGGATCATCGGCAACACCGTGCGCGACGCCGTCCAGGGCATCCACGTCGGCGTGAGTGCGCAGCGCAAACGCGATCCCGGCGTGCTGGCCCCGGTGGCGGACACCGCCGGGCGCGTGCTGATCAGCCAGAACGTGGTGAACGTCGCGCTGATGCCCGAGTCGGCGGTGGAACGGCACGGCATTTTCGTCGGCAACAGCACCAGCCTGTCGCTGGACGGCAACATGGTGAGCTGCGAAAAGATCGGCACGGCCAGCCGGCTGCAGATCGAGGGCATTCGAGCGTACGGATTCTACGGCCCCTCGACGCTGATCGCCCGCAACCATCTGACCGGCTTCAACATCGGCATCCGAACGGCCGCCCTCAACAACAAGATTGCCGGCCAGACATCGGTGTGGCGGGTTTCCGACAATATCGCGGTCGGCGCCGTGGCCTGCGTCGACCGGAGCCTGAAGTTCGGCACGGCGGACTTCGTCGAGATGGCCGGAAACAAGCCATGACTTGCCCGCGCGGAAGGGGTAGTATCCGGGGTACGGCCAGTAGAGCATTGGTGCTTGATCCGAGTCGTCGGCCATCGTGTCGCCTCACGGATAGGGTTCGAGTCCCGGTTGCTGGATAGATGTAGTAGGAAGTGAGGGTCCTATACGGACCCTCACTTTCTTATTGGGTGGCGACGGATCGGTCCGGGGCCGGGCCGGCACCACGATGTGCCCGCCCGGCCCGTTGAGTTACGGCGTTACCGGCGTGCCGCCGAAGGTCACCACGAGGTGGCCGTCCGCGGCGAAGGACCAGCCCAGGGCGCCGGCGTAGGAGGAACACCGGGACCCGTTCGTGCCGGTCCAGAACTGGTTCGAGCTGTCGGCGTCGCCGATCGTCTTGTCGTTCGACCCGCTGCTGCTGCGGCATGAGGTGTTGCTCCGGAACACCGAGGTGCCGGCGTCGAACGAGAAGTTGCGCTCGGCGTTGTCGATGCTGACGTTGTTCGAGATCGACATCGTGCCGGGGTTGCTGTTGTAGGTGAACCCGTGGTGGCCGTTGTGGTAGGCGATGCTGCGCCGGACGATGTGGTTCACCGCGATGCTGTCGCCGCCGAGCTTGTAGCCGTTGCGGTCGCCGTTCGCGTTCACGGTGCCGTCGCTGAGCGTGCCGTTGTTGTAGGACAAGGAGTCCTCGATGGTCACCGGCCCGATCGGCCCCGTGTCGGTCTTGGTGTAGAGGTCCCAGCCGTCGTCGATGTTGTTGTGCGACACGGCGTAGCGGAAGACGTTGCCGGTGCCCGAGGTGAGCTTCGCGGCGAAGCCGTCGGCGTCCTCGCCGTCGGAGTCGGCATTGTCGTGCGACTCCGCGCTCAGCACGAGATTGTTCGCCGGCCACTGGCTGCTCGGGGTGTCCGAGGCGATCCGCGAGATCTGCAGTCCCGAGTCGCGGTTGAAGCGCGTCACCGTACGCTCAATGATGTTGTTGCTGCCGCCCACGAAGATCCCGTTGTCCCCGGCGCGCTCCACGACGAGGCCCGTGACGTGCCAGAACGAACCGTTCAAGGCCAGCCCGCGGTTCGCCGGATCCTCGGTCATGGCCGAGAAGTTCAGCACCGGGGTCTCACCCGGGTAGGCGGACAGGTTCTTGCGGGCGCTCGAGGTGCCGTCGTTGCCCGCCGCGATGGTGATCGTCTGCGCGAGCGCGTAGGTCCCGCCGCGCAGATAGATCGTCCCGCCGGCCGCGATCCGGGTGATCGCCGAGGCCAGCGTGGTCGGGCTCGACTGCGTTCCCGATGCGGTCGCGCTGCCGTTCGGCGCCGCGTAGAGATCGCCACTCGACGGCGGGGGCGTGGTCGCGGTCGGTGTCGGTGTCGGGCTGGCTGTCGGGCTGCTGGTGGGACTGGTGGTCGGCACGGTCGGTGTCGGCGTGCTGCCGCTCCCGCCGGTGATGACCGTGACGTCGTCGAAGCCCGCGGAGGCGTACGCCGTCTGCAGCCCGATCCGGCCGGTGGCCGTGATCGAACTCGTGCCGGAGCCGACCGTGACGCCGTCCACGCTCCCGGTGATCGTCGTGCCGGTGACGATCAGGCTCAGCGTGTACCAGGTGCTGGTGGCCACGGTCCGCGACGCGGTGCCGAGCACCGTGACGCTGCCGCTGTTGACGGCCTGCAGTTGCGCCTGGTTTCCGGGCAGCAACGCCAGCCGGTAGAACGTGGTCGAGGTCTTCGCCCGGGCCAGCAGGCCAACGAAGCCACCCGAGCCGAACGAGAGCGGCTTGACCTTCGCCGACACGGTGTAGTCGGTCCAGCCGGCCTCGCCGGCGAAGTCGCGGGCGTTCTCGCTGTCCGCATTGGTCTGGCGCAGCGTCTGCGTGCCGTCGGCGACGACCGACCAGGTGCCGCCCGATTTCGACCAGCCGGTGGCGCTGCCCGACTCGAAGTCGGCGGTGAACACGGTCGCCGCCTCGGCGTTGGTCACGGTGACGGCGAACGCCGCCGTCATCAGGACGACCAGCCCGCCGACACCGGCCAACCGGCGCAGCCGACGGGCCCGCGGTGAGGGTGCCATGGGTATTTCTCCTTGTCGCAAATGGATGCCGCCGGGGGTGGGCAAGCGCGACACGACAGCCCGGCGGCCAATGCAACAAAAGGCCGTCGATTTGCAGGAAATATTGTTATGAGGCTGTCGTCACCGCAGCGTGCGGCACATCCTCGGGAGTGGGGGTCCGGCGGTCTCCGGGACGGGTATTCCGTTTGGAATCTTTCACCGCCGATATATGAGAGTCAATAAATATGATTTGCAGGTTTGTTGCAGAACTGCACGACCGCCGATCGGAAATCCCCATTTAGATCGAAGTCGGCGGCCGCATCGCACCCGCCGGGCGGCGCGTGCGATGCTGACCGGGTGATCGTCGAGTTCGCCGCCGAGCTGTGGATCTGGGACGCCCGCCGGGACGAGAGCTGGACCTTCGTCAGCCTGCCCGCGGACGCGTCCGAGGAGATCCGGCACCTGACCGGCGGCCGGCGCCGCGGCTTCGGCTCGGTCCGCGTACGAGCCACGATCGGCACCAGCAAATGGACGACGTCGATCTTCCCGGACAGCGCCCGCGAGGCCTACGTGCTGCCGGTCAAGCGCGCCATCCGCACGGCCGAGACGCTCACCGCGGGCGACGTGGCAACGGTGACCGTCGAGCTCATCGACCTCTGACGCCGGCGTCGGAGCTATCGCAGCAAGCCGAACACCAGGCCGGCGATCACCGCGCCGATCACCGTGCCCGCCACGACCTGCCCCGTCGTGTGGTCGCCCAGGCGTACCCGGGACCACCCGACCGCGGCGACCACGACGGCGGTGGCCAGCAGCACCGGTCCGAAGACGAGCACCAGGACCACCATCGAGCCGGAGGCGACGCTGGCGTGCACGCTCAACTTCCAGAAGTGGTTGACCACGGTGGCGACGAACCCGCCGATGAACGACGCCACTACAAGCACCACCAGCTCGCGGGGAGCACCGAGCAATGCGAGCAGCGCCAGGCCGATCAGCACCGACACCAGGCCCAGGGCGAGCGGCTTGGTGCGCTGTTCGCGCACGCCGATGTGCCGGTCGCTCAGCCGGCCGCGCCGGACCCCGACCCAGATCATCGCGTACGGGAGGATCGCGCAGAACAGGCTGGCCAGCAGGCCCCAGGCGAGCCCCGTCGACACCGTCCGGCCGGCGTGCACGCCGATCACGACCGGAAGCACGGCGGCCAGCACGGCCGGGGCGAAAACCTCGGTGAGCCCGCGCGCCGCATGGGTCAGGGCACCCGCGGACGGCGAGGCGTCGGCATCGACAGTAGGCATCGGCGCATATCCTGCCGTGCCGCCCCGCACCACGAGACGCCGGGCTCAGGCGATCAGCGTCTGCTTTGCCCGGATGACGCAGAACTCGTTGCCCTCCGGGTCGGCGAGCACGGTCCACGACTCGGCGCCGGTCTGCCCGATATCGACCCGGCGCGCGCCGAGCGCGAGAATCCGCTCGATGTCGGCGTCGCGGCCGTCGGGGCCGGGGGTGAGGTCGAGGTGCAGCCGGTTCTTCACCGTCTTGGTGTCGGCGAGACGCGGATGCAACCGCGGCCCAAGACACCGGGCAGACGCTGCCTTTGCGGCGCAGTTTGCCCAGCTCGTAGGCGAACTCCGCCACCGGACCCGCCAACGGGTCGACCGGCGTCTCGGTCCGCCCAACGAACAGTGTCACTGGGGGATCGTCAGGAGTTCTGCACCGCCTACGCCGCGTCGAAGTTCGGCGTCGAGGGTTGGATCGAGTCGCTGACCCCCGAGGCCGCGCCGTTCGGCATCCGCACGATGCTCGTCGAGCCCGGCTTCTTCCGCACCGAACTGCTCACACCCGAGTCGACGAGCTACGCCGAGCCGACGACCGACGACTACGCCGAGCGCAGCAAGCAGACCGTGACCGCCTGGACCGGCATGAACGGCCTGCAGGGCGGCGACCCCGCCACGCCACGGCACTTGTCCAGCTCACGAGCTCCGCCGAGCCGCCGGCGCGCTGGGCCGCCGGCGCCGATGCCGGCGGGGCCCTGGAGCAGAAGGCCAACACCCTGCTCACCCAGGCTGACGCGTACCGTGCCCTGTCCTCGTCGCTGGGGCACGACGACGCCTCCTGAACATCGCACTGGTGGCCCGCCGCAAGTACCGCCTGGAAGCTCTCGCCGCCGAGATCGACAAGGCGGGCGGCACCGCGCTGGTCGTGGACGCAGACATCACCGACCGCAGCCAGGCCGAGGCGTCCGTCCAGCAGACCGTCAACCGATTCGGGCGGCTGGACACCCTTGTCAACAATGCCGGCGTGATGCTCCTCGGCCCCATCGTCGGCGCGGACGCCGACGAGTGGGACCGCATGATCGCCGTCAACGTCCAGGGCCTACTCAACACCACCCGAGCCGCCCTCCCGCACCTGCTGCACGCCGCCGAACAGGGCCCGCGCCGGGTCGCCGACATCGTCAACATCAGCTCGATCGCCGGCCGCGTCGCCTGGAACGGCGGCGAGGTCGTCGACCAGTCGGCCGAGAAGCCGCGTTAGGTCGCGGCGGTCCGTGGCGGTCCAGTCGGCCATCGCGTCGGTGAACCAGCCGTGCACGACATCCAGGTACCGGCGGGTGATCCGCCGGCCCTGTTCGGTAAGCGTGATCAGCCGGGCGCGCTGGTCGTGTTGGTCGGTCACCCGCTCGACCAGGCCGCG
>Ga0307513_10010901_pt1 | contig 11353 bp, 16 predicted proteins | sample 15_EM_MG_FD_202174 | JGI IMG/M metagenome (GOLD analysis project Ga0307513, IMG submission 202174) | Populus trichocarpa ectomycorrhiza microbial communities from riparian zone in the Pacific Northwest, United States - 15_EM | ecosystem: Host-associated > Plants > Roots > Unclassified | place... | reverse complement strand
CCTGGGATCTTCCCTGCTTCCCCTCTGGGTTTCGGTTTCGTCACGCTGATTTCATGCAACGTAACACTTTCCTTGTTGTTCCGGGTCCTACGACCGCCAGCGCAGATGTATTCAGGCCTGTATTACTTAGAGGACAGTCTGCTGAGGACCCCATTATCGGATCGTCTGAGGGAGATGAGCCGGACACGTGTTGTTCCTGACCGGCCCCAAATGGCGGACAAGCGCGCGTGGTGGCTGCTCTCTCCTGCCCTCGGATGGGTGCAAGAGAAGAGAGAGGAGAGCGAACCGGACCTCTTGTCTCTTATCTCCCATCTCCCCTCTTCCTCTCTCCTCCGCCGCCCTCGCTCCAGGTTCCACCCGATTCCATAACAGTTGGGCGCCACTCACGCCAGACTTTCCCAAAACGCACCCCCAAATCAAACACGCGCACCGGCCCTTTTTTCTTTTCCGCGTACGACTCCCTTTGTTGCGCTGCAATCCCGCCCTTCTCCTACCCCGACAACCACCACGACCGAGCCCTGACGCACGCATACTCCCACGAATACATCCATGCTGGGCGACGTTAAACCGTCCGTCACCCTTTCTAAAGGTGAGCACACATGGATCTTATCTCACTTTCTCGGGCAAGTGGGAACAATGCTAACGAATCGGCGCCGCGTTGTCACCCCTGCTTTGCATTCCTTGTCTCATTCCACCTCCGTCTGGCCACGGTTTTTTCTCTTCCCTCCCCTCTCGACCCCTGCGTCCTCCGTCCATCCGCTGTCGTCATACCGGCATGGTTGTCTCTCCAGCGCCAGCCGAAACACCTTCTAGAAAAAGGGAACGGGAGATCTCCCAAGAACCTATGACGCCATCCGTGGTATGTCGTCTTGCCTATTCCGTTTCTTTCTTCGTCCACCGCTTCTTGCCCCGCCTATCCCTCCCCTCGCTCTGTTACCCGCTCATTCTTCGTCCACATCTTCTTTTTCGTTCTGGTGAAAGTGCATGGCTAACACGAGGATCGATCATTCCCCCCTTGCCCTCCGCCCTCATCCCCACCTCCCGCATTTCACTTTCCCCTCCCAGGAGTCTCGTTCTCTACTTGATGGAGAATCACCTTCATCTCCCCGGCCATCGTCCTCACGATCCACCCAACGGTCACCGAAGAAAGGCCGCCTCGACCTTGGGCCAGGCAACCTCGATAAAACTACCGAAGAGGAGCAACAAGATCTTGATCCGTCAGAGACTAGCAGTCGTACCCCGAGCACTGCGCCCATCTCCGCCACCGTTGAGGAAGATGGCGGGGATGAACACAAGATGGTGATTTCAGTCACTGGATCTCCTCCGCACGAGACTAAGATGAGACAGATCAGTGAGGGTGTTCATGGGATCGAGATGAAGAAGGCGGACGCGAGAGACGATGGTCGTGTGGTCGTTTCCACTCCGTTCCCCACCACGGAGGATGCTGCAGACGGGGACAAATCTACCAACTCCGAAGAACCTCCCGCTGTGCTATCAGATTCCGCCGTTCCTGACCTCAACCAACCCGAGGCTACTACATCCGCTGCCGAGTCATCGGCTGTCACTGATGAACCCCTCCCGCCACTTGATAGGCAGAAGCGCGTGTCTACTGATTACCTCCTACCGTTCCCCGGCTCGAGGAGGGGCTCGGATTCCTCGGTCGAACAAGAGAAAGGGTTGAAGAGGAAACTCGGGGATCGCGCGGTCAGCGAGAGCAGGGAAGCTGAATGTGTCGGCAAGAAGGCTCCAAAGAAGGACGTTGCGGACGCGGCCACTACATGTGCTGCTGGGGCCAAACGCGCTCGTGACGAGGACGATAAGGATCCAAACCCCAAGGAGGCGAAACGACCATCTCCTCCACCAGATAAGACCGCCAAAACAGAAACAGAAAAACCTCCTGTGCCATCCACTTCCAAGATGGTAAGTTTTCGTATCTCAGATCCGGTGTAGCCATTACCTAACTTTATATAGGTCGGCTTCATGGCATACGCAAATATTAAGCCGTTCATGTCCCCCAAGAAATCCCCAAGTTCCGAATCTACGAAGAGACCGAGAGAGGATGCCGACGAAGACGTAAATCCTCGGGAAACTAAGCGTCCCTCTCCACCGCCAGACAAGGAACCCGGTGAAGAGCCGAAGCCAACCACCTCGGGAGGCGGATTCCTGGCGTTTGCCTCTACCACATCTCCGTTCGCATCCGTTAAAGGCTCCAACATATTCGGATCCTCCTCTAATAAAACCACTGCCCCACCATCACCTTCACCCTCCCCGTGGTCTAGTGGAGTGCGCACGCCATTAACTCCATCCCACGAACAAACCCGACCTGTCTTTGGCTCCACATCTTCGCCGTATGTGCGTCCCGGATCTCCCGGCCCAGCGTTCGGCAGAAGTAACTCCCCTTCACCTCGAAAGTTGCATACCGTCGGAAGCACCTCTAAGAATACCACTACCGCATTCTCTGTTTACGCCGCCAACGGATTCAACGGGTTTTCTCCGGCCCCGAAAAGGACGAAGGCTGTTGAGGAGAACGGGAAGAAGCGAGAAGGGAGCCCTGACGAGAGCGGGAAAAGCGACGAGGAAGAAACGTCTGAGGAGAAGGAGAATATGAGCTTCCAGGAGCGCCTAAGGACACACAAGGATGACCAAGGCAGCGGGGAAGACGACAAGCCACTGTTAACGGAACAAGAAGGTATGCCATTCTACAGCGCTTAATGGGACATGATATGAAATGGCTGATCTTTTGTGTTTCATAGTGGTGACTGGAGAGGAGGAGGAAGACACGGTGTACCAAGTCCGAGGAAAATTGTTCGCACTCAGCGAGCAGAACCAGTGGAGCGAGAGGGGAACTGGGTTGATCAAGCTCAATGTAAGGAGAGCGGACCGTAGCGGCGCCAGACTCGGTGAGTGACGGCGCGTCTGATCCCCCTGAAATGACATCCCGTGCTCACGGATAATCTCCGTGCCACTCGTGACAGTGATGAGGAAAGACGCAGTGTACACCTTGCTTCTAAATGCGACCCTCTTCAAGGGTATGAAGTGTTCGTACGCACCTCAGGATCAACGATACCTGAGGTTTAGTACGTTCGATCGGGGTGGTTCCACGACGCATTACAACCTTAGGGTGAGTGCGGTCTTGCTTTTGGGCATTGTCCTTCAACAGTTCAGTACTGATTTATGCTTGTCCCTTTTACGCAGCTTGCTAACGCGAGGGTCGCTGGCGAATTGTTGGAGGAGATCAACGCACATATCCCCTAAATCGTCTCCGGATCCAACACTCATGGCAATATCTCCACATTATTTTCATCCTTATTTTCATCCTTTCTTGCTGGTTCTGGGACCATAGCCAATGTATTTACTTGCAGTCTGAAGATCTGGATATCGTCGCGAATGATCCGATGTCACGTGTATCAGTGACTCCGGGGTGCTTACCCCAATCAGTCGGGTTCCACCTCGAAGACGAGACGCGAAACTGCGGGGGCAACTACGGCCCTGACGTGTGTTTGCCAAAATTTTCGTGCCTGCTTTCGTCGCCTCTCCTTCTTTGTGTTTGTACGCGCGAAAGCTTAAATGGCCTGAAAACAAAAAGCGAAACTAAAGCAACGTGAGATTGGGATTACGTCGGTCTTTGAGCACGAGCGCCTTTTTGATCGATAGCGTAATTTCGGATGTTTCCCATCACACTTCGCGCCCTTTTCCTTCTTCTACCACCACGTCCGTCTTCGTCCTCGCCGTCCTCGCCGTCCTCGCCGTCCCCGTCGCCAGCGTCCACCGACCACTTACGGCTCCGGCGTCCACCCATGAACGTCTCCGCCCTCCTACAAGAATCGCCTTCGGGTGATCTTCGCAATAGGCAGCAGACACAGAAGCAACAACAACACCAGCAGCAGCACCAACAACAACAACAGCCCCAGCGCCAACTCACCCCACAGCCTCAGCAAGCCCACGACAGACGGACTTCCTTCGACTCCGTTCGAGACCATGATCTAAAGGACCGTGAGCGGGAACGGGAGTCTGACCTCCATCGCAACCGAGCCTCCAGCATCCCTTCACGGCAGCAGATCGACCTCCCTTTCCCAATCAGCAACTCAATGTCGAAGCTGAACCAGCCGTCGCATGGCCCGGGACTTGGAATTGGCTATCCCAACGATCACTCATCACGGGCGTCCCACCATCAATTGCCCCCGCTTACCGGAGACCTGCCGGATCCTGGTGCAAGATTGCCTCCTCCGAGGTGAGTTTTTGTACCTCCTGTCCCACCCCGCCTCTGGCATCTGGCGTATCACGGCCCCCCGCACGGAAGGGGTTGATGTACTCGGATCCAGAGATGTTGTCATCATTCAAAACCTTAATATTCGAACCTGCCCTTCTGGGTCACTGACGCGCGCGTGTGACACATCTGCCTTACAGAGATCAGCCGCCACCTTTCCCGCCTCGTGAACGCGAACGCGAGCCACCACCCCTGTTTCATTCACATCATGAACGACCCCCGCCTCCCCCCTCGAGCAGCCAACAGGGCTTTGGGATCGACGGTCGACATCACTCGTCACACTCGAGACCACTACCCCCGGACCGATCGCTCCCTCACTTCATGCCTCCTCCTTTGGATTACCCAGCCGACAGGAACCTGAAACCACTGCCGAAACCGATCAATGCTCATCCCGGAGGCTCGCATCCTCTGTACCCCACGACAGTCACTCCTCGGCAGAGCAACGGCCCTCCTGGATATCCTCCCTCAAGGCCCAAATCCCCCGTGTCGTCAAATTACTCAGAGCAGTCCCCGATGTTTGATGGTCACCATTTGCCCTTGCCACCCCCGCCACCCCCTTCGCATTCCCAGCACCCGAGATCGCGGACGAGCATTATTGGACAGTCGTCACACCCGTCGAGCAACCGCTCGTCTCCCGCCATGGGAAGTCTCCCGCGCCTGGATGATCACCTGCCTCACCCCCAGAACGTGGGAGCCCAGATGCCCCAATCGGGAAATCACGTCGGTCCGAGCTCCTCCCTGCCAGGCTTACACCATCCATCGTCGTCGTCGTCCCCCAGAACACAGAACAAGATGACCACTGGGCCGGCAGCCCCTGCGCTGCATAATCCGAGTTATTTCGCCAAACCTAACGGCTCGCCAACACGAGAACAGCGGGAAAGGGAACGCGAATACGAGAGGCGGGAGCGCGAGCAGAGAGAGCGATCTCGGGAAATTATGCAGGCCGAGCGGGGTGAGAGAAATTCGCGAAGCGGATCGACTCGTGGGGTGCCGGGGTACCCAGACTCGAATAGTGGCCCTCCACGTCAGAATGTTAGCCGGGAAGAACGTGAATGGGAGAGACACCGTGAACGTGCGGCGGCGGCGGCGGCGGCGGCGGAACGGGAGAGGGAGATACAGATGATAAAAGAAGCCGAGTCTAACCCTGGCTTCTTATCTCGGGGTGGACCCCCCACGCAACGCAATGAACACCTTCCAAACGATCACGCCCTCTCACGAGGTCAGCAACAGATACACCCTTCACATCTGCAACCCCACCACAGTAATCCCCAACAATCACACCTCGCGCATGGAGCCCACCACCATCACCATCGTCATCACCATTCCCGCGGATCGTCCTCGAAGGGAAAAAACAAGGACATAGGTTCACACAAGAATCAGAATGTCAACCCTATCGTTGTCGTTGAACCCCATCACCAACATTCCATACCCCACCGCCCCCCAGCTCATTACAATGAGCCACCATACAAACCATTACCCTCTCCGAAACCCGGACCGAACGACCTCCCCATACCCCCCATGAACGGGCCTGGACTCTCACCTCTGGATCACTACAATCATCACATGCATCACAATCAACGCACTACCCACCTCCACCACTCACAATCTCTCCCTATCCTTCCACCTCCAAACATCACTACCCGACCTTCCAGCCCACAAGTCTCCCACCCTATACACCTCTTCCCGCCATCAGCATCTGAGCCGCCTGTCCCTGGCGTTCATCTTGGCGTTTTTGTCTACCCAAGATTGCCTTTCCCATTCTTTGACTTCCCTGAAAAGGTTATCGTCAACGTCGATAAGGACGGCGAGTTGGTGCCTGACGAAGTGCTGATGAACGAGAACAATGACCCCGCCAAGGCAGCTATGCTCGAAGATATGGTGATCCTTGAGAAGGAAGTAGATCGTGAAGTCCGAGCTACTATCATCCTCCCTTGTGGTCTCCTCTATGACGAACTCCCGACTATGTTCTCGAAAGGCGAATCTGGTTGGAAGGGGTTGAATCTATGGGGTGGAGGCATCATTCCCCGTGGAGGTACAACACCAGCTGAAGCACAGTCGTCCGGCCCGACAATCGGTGGTCGACGTGTGTACACCGACGACTCGGATCTCGCGTTGTGCGTGTTGCACTCGGGTTTCGTGAACATGGGTGGTATGAGGAAGGCCAAAGCGAACAAGATGAGTATGAAGATTGAGGTGAAGTTGTCTAGGGAAGGAAGGTTTGTTGGAGGGTTTGGTGCCGCGTATCATGGGGGTCGTCCAGAGAAAGAGAGAGAGGGGTTAGAAGGTGTAAATGGGGCTGGTGGGAACGAGGAAGATGGAAGGAGGATGTTGAGTGGAGGGTGGGGGAATGGTCATGATGGAGCGGGACTGGAGATTCTTGCTATCGAGTTCATCCAGGTCAGTTGGTAAAATTTGAAGTCTTCCGGGTCAGAAGTTTATTGATGCACCCCCCACTAGGGCTTATCATATTCTGGGGGTCTGTGGAACAGGAAGCAAAGGCTGAAGGAATACGCAGAGAGGAGGCTCGTCGTCTGTCACTCTTCCCTTCCCTCCGTTGGGAAACGAAAACGTGCACAGTGCCGACGACTAGCCGTCCTTGGCGGCAAACCATACCGTGGACTGGATTCAAGAGTCTGGTATGATATCAGCGGGGATGACAATAGATGGATGGATAATAATCTGCTGGTCTTCTCTCACTCTGGTTCACCGACGTGCGTATATATCTAATCTTTCTTCCTCCTATGACTGACTTTCTTTGTCCAGATTCAAGTATAACCCCGCTGCACTTAAGAACGCACTACTCATAAAGGGCGACCAGCCCGTTTCACGGTCAAGAAAGCGACAGAGGCTTGATCTTAACGGCGTTTCGACTGACCCGAATGCTCCCGAAGATGATTCGGAACATGGTGTTATATTGGAGACATCAAAGGAGCGTTTCCTCGTTGTCCGACATAGCAGGAACTCTTGGTCAGCAAGCGTGGATGGGGGTGCTTCCCATAAGCCGGCGTTTACGATTTCCTTGATTCAAGGCGAAATCGAGGTCGCGGAAGGTGTTCTGGTGTCAATTCCGACCCTGACAGCGAAGTTGGAAGAGCTCACGCCCATTCCTGTGGAACAGGAACCGAAATCGCCACTCCCAGCACCAGAGCAACCTACCAAGGAGCCGTCACCTGTGGAGCCACTTCCTCCCGTCTCTACCCCACTGGAAGTGAAGGAAGTAGCCCAGGACTTGGAACGTGGACGCTCCACCTCGGTTGTGGACATGGAGCTCGACACACCTGTCTCTGTTACTCCAACTGCCACCGCGAACCCTGATATTCCGAGCACCGAGAAGAGCTTGCCCAACGGGGGTGTCCCTGAACCGGGCACAGTTCAGCAGAACGCGAGCCCAGCGGATGCTGACCGACCACAACCCGAGGGTAGTGTATCCCAGGAAGATGCTCCGTCGGCGGAGAACGTTCCCGTAAAGGTTGAGGCCGTCCCTCCGAAGCTCCCCTCACCGGCTTCGGTCACGACCACAGAACCGGCGCGTCCTGAAGTTCCTCCCCTGACCTCTGCTCCTGCACCCAAGGCTGAGGCACAAAGCCCACCTCTGTTTAAGTTCAAGCTTCAAATCCTACAGCGAAATGTTCGCGAAGAAGACCTCGTCTTTGGAGACGATGGTCTTGGTGTTCTCTCCGCCGATGTGGACCCCCTGGATAATACGAAAAAAGGCTGGCTCATAGAGGCCCCACGGTGGAGAAGGTATAATGGTAGAATACCGGACAGTGTCGCAGTTGATTAAGCTTGTGCTTTTTTCTGCTATTCTTATTGCTTATGGTAGTAATCGTAATGACCCCCAGGACGAGTTAGTGTGGGAAGATGGAAGGTGACAACAGTACACGGTCACGTGCAGAGTTGACATACGCCTCGTGTCACCAACATCGTCCACCAAGGGATTCTCCGTTCTCTCAACATCGCCACACTACTCTTTTCCGCCTCACCGGTCACCCCCTCGCCACAGCGGAGAACGGGGAGATGTCTTGGACGTCCACGGATATGTCGGCGACGACGAACACGGATGCGGACGGGAACTCCTCCGAGCTGAGCTACACATCGAGCTTGCAGTACCTAAACTCCCAGCTCATCGCGCACGGTTTCGCGCATGGCCCTGGGATCTCCCTTGATGGACTTTCGACCGCGAACACGGAGAGCGTGGTGAAGGTGTTACTTTCGTTGATTAACCAACGAGTGGTACGTTGCTCTCTCGTGTTTGTGGGTTGGGTTGACTGATGGCGTGAATCGGACTGTTTTTCAAAACTTTATTGGTGGCGTGGCGACTTGTGCAGAGGGATATGGAGAGGATTGATGACTTGAACACGAAAGTGAGGACCACGGGATATGATAATGATAGGCTTCGGTCTATGCACCAGAGCGCGGTTGAGGCAGCTGCAAACGCAGAGAGGGAGATGAATCTTTGGAAGTCTCGAGCGTCGTGCGTATCGTTTCCCGTTTTTTGGTTTCCACCGTTATTGGCTCACCCTTCCCAACTGTTAGGACTGCTGAGAAAGTGGCGGAAAACACGGAGAAGAAGTTCAAAGCCCTCACTCAAGAGAACCAACGCCTTCGAACGACGCTTCAAAGCGTTCGCCTCGGCGCGCAAAACGAAGTGAAGAGGTTCGAGAAAGAGAAGGATAAGCTCATGGAACGGCTCTCCAAGATCGCCGACTCGAGACAGATCACCGCTCAGTTCACTTGCTCGAATTTGAACGTCAGCGCGACGGAGAGTAGGTTTGAGAAGGACTATCTTGATATTGCTTTGGAGGACGCTGAGAACGCGAGGGTGAATCTGGCCGAGGAGAATGATGTTCTCAAGAAGTTGGTTGTGGACTGTGCGAATGGAGCTCAGGGGTTGTTGCACAGAATTAGGTATCGTGGCGATGAGCGGCATATGGTTGACGAGGTGCGAACTCCGTTATTTTTCTCAGTCGCTTCGGTGAACATAATTGACATTGACACTTTAGCCTATTCCTATAACTGAGGCACAGTTGTTCCCGTTGGCCCCGATGAACGCCGCCCGCGAAGCATTCAAGGGGATCTTGCACACCGTCGAAGGTGCCATCGAGAAGCGGTTAGAGAACGCCCTGGATTCCAACGCTTCACACGGCGAGGACATTGCCAAGTTGAATGCCATCGTTCGAGACCTGCGAACTGAACTCGGTAAGCTGCCATCCTTTACCGTATATCTGTATTTAGTCTAAAACGGGACGTCCTCCAGATCAAGCTAGGTGTCACACTTCCGACTACGCCAATCAAGCACGGTCGCTTGTGGACAAGTTCATCAAGGGCCAGGATTCGTCACGCGTTCTTTCGACTACGCCGGACGTGGACTCGGAGGCGATGTCTACGGAGAAGAAACGGTTACAGGCTCAGCGCGACGAACTCGAGGAAGATCGCCGTAGCCTCACTGAGGCCGCATTGAAACTGGGCAGGGAGAGGGCTGCGCTTGAGGTCCAACGGCTGGAGTTCCTGGAAGGTCGACGAGCGTGGGACGTCAAGAAGATGATTGATGATCTTCCACCGTCACCCAAAGCCGCGGGGACATCTACATCATCTACGGTGGATGTCAAGTCTGTGTTGAAGAAGAAGCTGGCTTCACCTTCCCGGAGGAAATCGAAATCCCCGATGAAACCGCAACCCACGAAACAGAAACGAAGATCGTCGATCGTGGTAGCCGGTAAGAAGGGACGGAAGAGTGTCAAGTTTAGTTCCCCTCCGAAGAAAGCGGTTCCCATGCAGACGTTGGATACCGAGCTCATTCCTCCTTCACCCCCTCCGCCGTCCAGGGAGACCATCGCCCGCATGACGAGCGTTGAGGACCTGTTGGCTTCGTGCGCACAACCGAAGGAGCTGGTGACGACCGAGTTCGTTCTTCCCCCACGTTCGCCACAGTCATCGTTACCTCCGCCCCCGAAACCCACAAGTCGTGCTCCTCCCCCTCCCTTTAAACTTTCTGCCCCATTCACCACTTCCGATTATTCGGCAGCGGACCAAATTCCACAACCTTCTACGAACAACGCACAACAACTCCCTCCAAAGTCGCCCGGACGAGCATTCCCCGTCGCTAAACCATTGGCCCAGCGGATGCTCCATGCATACTCTCCTGTTAGGCCAAGTCCACTCAGTCGGGTTCTTATGGTCGACAACGCGTCACCTCCGCACGGACCCCCAGTTGCCTCCTCTGGAAACATCGACGATCCTTTCGATTCGATGGCAGTAGACCCTTCTGTCGAGAAGCGGGCGCCACTCGCCACTTTGATGGAAGAGGACTGGGCCAAGCCATTGGAGGATCTCGAGAAAGGCAAAGAAACGGAGAAGGAAATGACGCTGGAAGAGGAACTTGGAATTTCGATGGAAGTTGACCCGGACCCTCCTTTGAAAGCCAGGAACACGCCGATGTCCCCGAGAAAGGTGAAACCGACCACGACCAAGAAGACGACTACTACTTCTGCGGCGCTCAAGACGAGGACGAAGGTCGAGGTCAAGAAACCGGTAACCACGACCACAGCAAGGGACAAGGGCAAAGCAAAGGATACGGAAAAGAAGCCACAAGAGAAGATCCCCGTGAAACCGACCACGAGGACGCGGACCGCTGCGGCCGCTGGGCTGGATAAAGAAAACACCATCACGAAGCGACAGAAACCCAATCCCCCAACATCACCCACCAAACCCCCGCCGCCGGCAGGCAGTCGAGGGACAAGTAACAAAACTACGACGACGAGACCTCCACCACCGTGGACCAGATCACGACCTGGGGCCAGCGGTGCTACTACGGGTAGTACCGCTCGGAGTACCACCACGACGACCGCTACTAGAACTGGAACGAGACGTGCTGTTGCACCTCCGTCGAAACGGTAGACCTGTTTCAATCTACTATTGCTCTCTCTCTCGCTTTCGATTCATTTGCATCGCAGTTTTTTCCTACAGTATATAAGCAGGTATTACAACCGTGTAACAGTACTAGGTCTTCTATTCAACTCACTCTACACCCCGACTCCGGGTCTGGATCTGAACTTCGAGTGAAGTGGCTCATCCTCTCATGGTTCT
>Ga0307513_10010900_pt1 | contig 11354 bp, 14 predicted proteins | sample 15_EM_MG_FD_202174 | JGI IMG/M metagenome (GOLD analysis project Ga0307513, IMG submission 202174) | Populus trichocarpa ectomycorrhiza microbial communities from riparian zone in the Pacific Northwest, United States - 15_EM | ecosystem: Host-associated > Plants > Roots > Unclassified | place... | reverse complement strand
AGGCGTTGAAGATCGGGCAATCGGCCTCGGGGTAATGGCGGCCGTCACCGTGGGTGTGGTGGATCAGCTCGTGCATGTTGCGGCCCAGCACCTGCTCGGTCGGCCAGCCCAGCATCTGTGCGCCGGCACGGTTGATGAAGGTGCAGCAGCCCTGGTTATCGATGCCGAAGATGCCCTCGCCGGTCGACTCCAGCAGCAGCTGCAGGCGCTGCGTCCAGGCGGTCGCGGCCTCCAGGCTGGCACCCGTGGACAGAAGCGGTGTGTCGGCGAATGGCATGGCGCTGACGTGCAATCTGCATGCCACCTTGTGGGCGCACGAGCGTGGCCGAGGAGGCGAGATTCCGCACAGATTCAGATTCGGCTCTGTGGCAAGCTGCCGTCTGAATCACGGCGCCAAACGGCGCGCACAAGGTCACCCCTCATGAGCACACGAATCGCCACTTGCAGCTGTGGGCAACTCACGGCGACGGCCGTTGAAGATCCGGTTGGTGTTTCGATCTGCCACTGTCTCGCATGCCAGCGCAGAACCGGAAGTGTTTTTGGTGCTCAAGCTCGCTTCAACAGGAAGAGCGTCACGATTGAAGGTGAATCCAGGCAGTACGTCCGTATCGGGGATGAGGGAAGCAAGAGCACATTCAGCTTTTGCCCCACGTGTGGCGCAACGGTGTGCTACGAAATTGAAGCTCGAGAAGACAGCCTGGTCATTCCGGTTGGCGCATTCGCCGAGCCTGGCTTCCCCGAGCCAAGCTTCTCGGTCTACGAGGAACGCAAGCACGCCTGGGTCGGCTTGCCTCCTGACATTGAGCACATGGCGTAGCGAACGCATGTCGAACCTTGGGCCGGAGGAGGAAGCCCCATGAAACGCATGTGGACGATCGATCATTGGCCTTCGCGATGTGCCCAGCAGCTTCACGTGGTACCGGTCGCTGCTTGGCTTGCCGCCCGTCACTTCGGCGCGCTCGCCATGGCCTGAGCCTCCCATCTCCAAGAAGGCTGAAACGCTCTCGAGAAGCTCGACGATTCCGAGCACGCAAAGTTTGCCTGGGTCATCGATCCCGAAGGGAGCAAGGCAGAACTTTGGCAACCGCCGTCGGTCAATGAGACAGGCCTGCCTGCTTTCACGAGGACACCTGCCATGCCCAAACTCAGAGTCGATCAGTGGCAACAACATGTCGGAACCGCGAACCGGTTGACCGGCCAGAACGATGGCCCGTACTCGCAGCTGGTTCTCGGCAATCAGGCCAAGCTGACCCAGTTTGGCGTGCACCTCGAACAGCTTCCACCCGGATCGCGTTCGTCCCATCGGCACTGGCACGAGACGGAAGACGAATTTGTGTTCGTGCTGTCTGGCGAACTTGTTCTCGTCGAAGACGAAGAAACGAGCCTTCGTGCCGGTGACGCCGCTGCCTGGGCGGCTGGAGCACCTGTGGCGCACTGCCTGGAGAACCGCTCATCCGATGTTGCCGTGTACCTCACGGTGGGCACGAGGGCCACCGCGGGTGCGGTGCACTATCCGGATCACGATATCGTGATGCAACACGACGAGTCAGGGCGGCGGTTCACCCGCGGCGATGGATCTCCGGTGGAGCCGAATACGCAGTCGAACTCGGGATAGTGGCGCCCGTCGCCATGGGTGGGGTGGGTCGGCTCGGGCATGTTGCAGCCCAGCACCTGCTCGGTCGGCCAGCCCAGCATCTGGGCGCCCGCCCGGTTGATGAAAGTGCAGCAACCGTGGTTGTCGATGCCGAAGATGCCCCACCAGTCGACTCCAGCAGCAGCTGCAGGCGCTGAGGCCAGGCAGTCGTCGCAGCCTCCAGGCTGGCGCCTGGGACAGAAGCGGTGTGTCGGCGATTGCATGGGTGGAGCTGTGCAATCTGCATGCCACCTTGTGGGCGCACGAGGGTGACCGAGGAGGCGAGATTCCGTACAGATTCAGATTCGGCTCTATGGCAAGCTGCCGTCTAAATCACGTTAGCCGTCATGCCGCACGTTCTTAACTTCTCAGAACTTCCGACCGATTCTGCATTCGAGGTCCGATCGCTTCTGCTCGGGTTGCCGAAAGAAGTCGAGACACGCTTACTTCCTCTGCCGCAGATTCTTGAGCGTGTACGCAGCGCATCTCATTTCTCGGAGCTATCTTCAAAACAAGACGAGCCTTGGCTGGCTGCAGCCTATCTAAGAGCTTCCTTGGCGGACTACTGCTCAATCGAAGAGGTGCAGAAGATTGATAGGCCAAACACAGCTCACATCAAACTCACGGATCTCACGAATCCTCTACTTCACCTCCTTGAGCTGATGAGACATCTCAATATTCACGTCAAAAGCAGCCAAGCAGAACGGGGATCTATAGCAGCGTCATTTGACGGCAGCCCGTTTGATCTCGGCATTCAAATCGTATCCAATCTTGAGGCGCGCGACTTAGGTGAACTCAGGAATGGAAAACACTACGCACCAACTGATCTTCGAGACATGGTGATCTGGTTTAAGAAGGCTCAGCTTCATTGGGGAGCGGGCTACGTGGTTCGTCTTGGTACCGAAGCTCTCGCCGAATTAATCTGCGTCCACCATGGTTTATGAGCAGTGGCCAAATGACGTCGAGAGGACGTACCGGCAAGCCGGGCCACGCCTCTTATATTAAACGTTAGACATCGATGGACAACTCTGAGCAACTAGCCGCGGCCTACTTGCGCTCGCTTGGATTCTCAGACATCGCGTACGAACCCGATGGCAACGTTCCTCCAGACTTCCTGGTTAATGGACGCATCGCCGTTGAGGTACGACGCCTGAATCAGAACGTCAAATCAAGGACAGGAGATACCGAGGGCATTGAAGAAGCGTTCGTCCCAATCTGGCAAGCGATGTACAACTATCTTCCAACCCTAGGACCAAACGCTCAGAGCGAATCTTGGTTCGTCAGCATCGACGTTCGCCGGCCTCTAGCATCTTGGAGCAAGCTCAAGCCGCTGGTTCGAAATGCCCTGCTGCAATTCATGAAATCGCCAAATCGGCAGGCTCTGAGTATCCAGATCACTCAAAACTTAAAGCTCCGTCTTATGCCTGCCGGCTCGCCTGCCTCTAGCTTTTTCCTCTTGGGTGGCGGCATAGATCTCGACGCCGGCGGCTTTGTCATGGCTCAGGTTCTACAAAATCTGACTATCGTCATTGCAGAGAAAGAGAAGAAGATTGCACCGTACAGATACAAATACTCTGAGTGGTGGCTGGTACTTTCAGATCACATAGGCCGGGGGCTGGATGCAGAGGATCGGCTTCAATTTAAGCAACTCCCGACGCTTGCACACTCGTGGGACAAGATAGTCCTTATTGATCCAAGCAACCCAAGTCGCGCGTTCGAGGTCTGACCCTTCAAGCAACCGTCGGTTATCTCAAAACGCCATAGTTCATCCAATGCCCGATTACGACGACCCTGAAGTTGAAGCCCGATGGATTGCCGAGAGGCGTTCGGAAGTTTCCGACTACCTGGCACGAGAAGGCGTTGTGCATGGCTCCATCGGCGCAGAGCCTGCGTGGCATCTCGCGCCCTACGTCTCGGTCTGGACCGTCGACAGCGTCGTGCAACCCGGTTCAGTCGGCTGGTGGGCCATTTCGGGGGACATGCCGAACGACTATGTTTCGGCGAGCCAAGCCAGCACACCACGCGAAGCCGTGAGCGCCATCGCATCGCTCTGGAAGGAAGCCGTTCAATACATGGCACGCGGAGAGCGGCACCCGACATTCGTGATTGGTGCCGGAGACCGCATGGAAGAACTGGCGCCCATGCTCGAATCAAGGGCCGGTTTGCTGCTCGAGTGGGTCGGCGACCCCGATATCTGGGAAGAAAATGCGTCCTGACGATCAAGGCGCCGCACCCCGGCGAGCCGGCTGACGCCGATCGTCTTTCGCATCAGGCCAAACTCCAATGCCCAAGCCGCCGCTCTATCGCAAGGTGAACACACAAGCCCGCGGCGTGCACCACCTCACGGGCGGCAGCTATCGGCACGAGCGGCACAGCAAGCGCGAGCAGCATTCAGACGCGCCGCGCAGGTCCATGCATGGCAAAGTGCGCCGCGGCCTGGACTACACACCTCTGTTCAAGTTCTTGTTGTCGAAGGTGGGTGCCGAGTGGGATGCGGTCTACGCGGAAGCGGTTGCCCGGCTGGACCGGGCGGAGCCGATCTTCCGGTTGGTTGCGCTCCATGAGGAAGATCGCAAAGCGTTCGTCTGTGTCGGCGAGTCGTCTTACTACAGCGGCCTCTATGTCGACGCTGAAGGGCGGCTGCAAAAGGTCAACCTGGATCTCGGCCCTTCAAGTTTGTTGCCGCAATGCAAGTGCTGCACGCACACATTCAATGGGCTGCGTTTCACGCGGCCGTTCGCCGGAGTTCTTCTTCCGGGCGTGCAATCCGCAGCGCGGCCCGGTCAATCCAATGACAAATTGACCGCTGCGTCAGACACTTCGCCGCGACCCGCTGAATGAAGAAGAACCTCCTCATCGCCATCGTCCGCGAATCGACCTGGTTCATGCCGGCGCTGTCTGCGGTGCGGGAGCTCGGGCTGTCGTCGTGGTGCATCGGCGCAGGGGCAGTCCGCAACCTGGTATGGGATCGGCTGCACGGGTTCGACACGCCCTCGGCCTTGTCGGACATCGACGTGGCGTACTTCGATGCAGCCGATCTCTCGCCGGCGCGGGATACCGAGCTTCAAGAGCGGTTGACGCGCCTGCTTCTCGGCCAACCGTGGGAGGTGACGAACCAGGCGGCCGTTCATCACTGGTTCGAAGGCCACTTCGGCCACCCGGTGGAGCCGCTCACGTCCCTTTGCGACGCCGTGGCCTCGTGGCCGGAGTACGCCACGGCGGTCGGCGTCACGCTGCGGGCCGATGGCATGGTCGACGTCATCGCGCCACACGGGCTGGACGATCTGTTTGCCGTCATCGTTCGGCGCAACCCGACGCGGGTCAGCGTCGACACCTACCGACAGCGCGTGGCGCAGAAGCGGTACGCGGAGCGTTGGCCGATGGTGAAGGTCGTGCCGTGTTGATCCGGCGATTGAAAGGAACACCGCCATGACGTCAAGCTCCCCCGGCCGCACCAAACTGTTCGGCACCGGCTTCGTCTTCCTGTGGTTCTTCATCGGCGGCATCGCGCATTTTGTGGCGACCGAGACGGAGATGCGTATCGTGCCGCCCTACATCCCGTGGCCGCGCGAGGTGGTGCTGGTCAGCGGCGTCTTCGAGTTGCTGGGCGCGTTCGGGTTGCTGTGGCGGCCGACGCGGCGTGCCGCCGGCATCGGCCTCTTGCTGCTGACGCTCGCCGTCACCCCGGCGCACATCTACATGCTGCAGCGGCCCGAGCTGTTCCCGGTGCCGCTGTGGGCCTTGTGGCTGCGCCTGCCGATCCAGGTGGCGCTGCTGGCGTTGATCGCGTGGTGCACGGCGCTGGGCAAGAAGGCGACATCACGCGGGCCCGGCGGACCCGCGTGACGGCTACTCGCGCGCCTGCCGTTCGGGGTCACCGGGCAGCAGCGAGGTCAGCACGTGGTCGGGCAGCGTGAGCATCTCTGCATCGCTCAACGCGCCCACGAACTTCCACCCCGCCGGCAGCTTGATGAACACGAAGCGGCTCGCCGGATCGACGAACACGTCGAACGGCCTGGCCGCGGCGGCCACCGGCGAGACGGTGGGTGGCTTCGACTGCGCGGTGGCCCAGGGCATCTGTGCGGCCACCAGCAAGACCGCAATGCCGAGTTTGGTGAGCTTCGACATCTGCATTCCCCTCAGGCCGATGCCGATGGCACGGCGGCGTAGCGCGGTGCCGGCTTCACACGCGACAGGTTCGGCACCAGGGCCACACGCGCAGCGTCGAGCCGCTGCCAGTCGGCCACGTCGGGCAGCGACGGGATGGTGACCAGCTCGCCGGCGTCCAGCCCGGCCAGTGCGGCATCGACCAGGTCGTCGGCCGTCATCACGATCTCCTGCGGCAGGTTCGATACCGGCAGGCCGGCGATGTCCCAGAACTCGGTGCGGATGGCGCCCGGCAGCACGGCCTGAACCTTCACGCCTTTGCCACCCAGCTCGTGGTGCAGCGACTGGCTGAGGTTCAGGACGAAGGCCTTGCTGCCGCTGTAGCTGCCATTCAGCATCTCCGGCGACAACGCGACGATCGATGCGATGTTGATCACCGTGCCGCCACCGCGCGCCACCAGGCCCGGTGCCACGGCATGCGTCAGCCGCGCGAGCGCCACCACGTTGAGCTGAAGCATGGCTTCGATCTGATCGGGGTCGGCATCGAGCAGCGGCGCGGTGGCACCGAGCCCGGCGTTGTTGAGCAGCAGCGTGATCGCGCTGTCGCTGCGCAGCCGTGCTTCGACACGGCGCAGATCGGCCGGCAGCGTGAGGTCGGCGACCAGCACCTCGACGCGGCGGCCGGTGTCACGCACGAGGCGCTCGGCCAAGCTGTCGAGGCGCGCCTTGTTGCGTGCGACGAGGATGAGGTCGTGGCCGCGGCGTGCCAGGCGGTCGGCATAGACGGCGCCGATGCCCGACGACGCGCCGGTGATCAATGCGGTGCCCTTGGAGTTTTGCGTGCTCATGGTGTGTTCCTGTGTGAGAAGTTGAATTGACAGGACTCAGCTTAGGTCTGACACTCATGTCTCGAATGACGTGTTTCCCTCGTTTTAAGACATCATGAAAAAACGCCTCGGCCTGCTGGTGTTTCCTGACTTCCAGATCCTCGACATGGTGGCCATCACGGTGTTCGAGCTCGCGAACGAGCTGTCCGGCAAGCCGGTCTACGACATCGAGCTGCTGTCGGAGCACGGCGGCCTCGTGCGCAGCTCGGCAGGCGTGCAGATCGACACGCGCGCCTTCGGCAGCCCGAAGTTCGACACGCTGCTGGTGGCCGGCAGCAACGACGTGGTGGTCTCTTCGCCGGGCCTGATCGCGTTCCTGCAGAAGGCCTCACCCAAGAGCCGGCGCCTCGGCAGCATCTGCACTGGCACCTTCGCATTGGCCGAGGCCGGCTTGCTCGATGGCCGGCGCGCGACCACGCACTGGGCCGCCGCGCGTGAGCTGCAGCAGCGCCATCCGCGCATCAAGGTCGAGGACGACCGCATCTTCATCGTCGATGGGTCGGTGTGGACGTCGGCCGGCATGACAGCCTGCATCGATCTTGCGCTGGCGCTGGTGGAGGCCGACCTGGGTAACGAGCTGTCGCGCGCGGTGGCCCGCAAGCTCGTCATTTATCACCGGCGGACCGGCGGGCAGTCGCAGTTCTCGGCGCTGCTCGAACTCGAACCCAAAACCAACCGCATCCAGGATGCGCTGGCCTACGCCAAGAGCCACCTGCACCTCAATCTGTCGGTCGACCAGCTGGCCGAGGTGGCGCACCTGAGCCCGCGGCAATTCAGCCGCGCGTTCCTGGCCGAGACCGGCCTGTCGCCGGCGCGCGCCATCGAGAAGTTGCGCGTCGAATCGGCGCGCCTGTTGATCGAAGGCGGTGGGCTCTCGGTCGAACGCATCGCGCAGCAGTCGGGCTTCTCCGACCCGGAGCGCATGCGGCGCGCGTTTCACCGCGCCCTCGGGCGACCGCCGCAAAGCCTGAAGCAGTCGTCGCGGGGGGCGGCGAGCTGGAGCGGCTGACGGGGGATGAGCGTCTCGCCGTCGGCCGTCAAGCCACCGGCGCCATCGCGCTGATGTTCGCTGTCCAGCATTCGACAAACCTGCCGTTGGCAATGCGAAGAATGTCGACGCCGACTTTCGTGAAGGGACTCGACTGGCGATCGGGCGCTGCGGCGCGCCCCGTCGCGCGCCAATACGCCATGACGGTGGCGGCACTCACCGAGGGGACGTCTTTCACGTCGTAGACCATCTCGTCGTTGTGTGACCGCGTCGCATCGACCCAGGCACGTACGGTTCTGGCGTCCCTGATCTCGACGTGGGGTTGCGGGCAATCCCCGGTCAGGTGAACGACGAAATCGTTTCCAATGATGTCGTCGGACAGTTCGAGTTCGCCGTTCCACATGCGCACCCACTGCGAGTACAAGGCCATGTTCTCTGTGATTCGGGTTTTCTGCTCCATGCTGCGCTCCTTTGATCGCACAGCGTACGAGCCGTCTGCTGACAACGTGGTGTCAGCAGCTTGGCGAAAGCGCGCCCTGCCCATCGCGTGGTTGCTGGCCGCCAGCGTGCTGCTCGCCAGCGCCGGGCCCTCGCGGGCAGCCGACAACAGCGCCTGGGCGATCGCCGGGCAGCAGGGCGTGGTGCGCTTCGTCATCGTGCCGGCCGGGCAGGCCGCGGACCGCAGCGCTTACGACCGCGAGCTGTCGCTGCTGTGCGAGCCCGAGCGCACCTGCTTCCTGAATTTCTACACCAACTCGACCGGCACACAGGCGATGGTGCCGCTGCCGGATGCGATCGCCAACGAAGCCACGGCGACCTTTCGCCGCTCGGCGAAGCAAGGCGCCGAGCGCTTCATGTGGAGCTGCCGGATGAAGCAGGCCGGCGAAGACTGCTTCTGAGCCGGGCTAGCTTCAGTCCGCGTAGGCGCCCGCCGCTTTGATCACCTTGGCCCAGCGCGCCATCTCGTCTTCGACGAACTTCTTGTGGCCCACGGGGTCGAGCCGGCCGTCGGTGACGACGGTGATGCCCAGCGCTTCCTGGCGCTTGATGAGCTCCGCGTCTTTCAGGGCTGCACGCAATGCGGTGTTGAGCTTGGCCAGCACCGCAGGCGGCGTGTCGTGCGGCGCGTACAGGCCGTGCCACACGGTGACGTTGAAGTCCGCCAGGCCCGACTCGGCGAGCGTGGGCACAGCGGCAAGCGCCGGCAGCTTGAGCCGCTGCGTGCTGGTGACGCCGTAGACCTGCACCTTGCCGCCTTCGATCTGCGGCACGCTGTTGGTGGCTTGCTCGCACATCAGGTCGACCTGGCCGCCCATCAGGTCGGTCATCGCCGGGCCGGTGCCCTTGTAGGGCACGGTGGTCAGCTCGACCTTCATCGCGTTCTGCAGCATCAGCCCGCACAGGTGCGAGGCCGAGCCCACGCCGGCGTGCGCGAGGTTGACCTTGCCCTCGTTGGCTGCCATCCACTTGCGCAGCTCCACGAAGTTCTTGGCCGGCAGGCCGGGCTTGCTGATCAGCGTGGACGGCGCTTCGTTGATGAGCCCGAGAAACGCGAAGTCGTCGACCGCGCGGTAAGGCAGCTTGCGGTACAGCGCCGGCGCGGTGGCGAAGCCGATGTGGTGCACCAGCAGCGTGTAGCCGTCTGCTGGCGCCCGTGCCACCTTGGTGGCGCCGATTGTTCCGCCGGCACCGCCGACGTTCTCGACCAGCACGGTCTGCCCGAGCGGCTTGCGCAACGCCTCGGCCAGGTCGCGCGCAATCTTGTCGCTGGGGCCGCCGGCCGCGAAGGGCACGACGAGCGTGATGGGTTTGTCCGGGAAGTCGGCGTGTGCTGTCGCGGCGAACAGCACGAGGGCCAGAGCGGCGGCTTGCTTGAGGACGATGTGCATGGGGTTTGTCTGCTGTTGTGGATGGTTCGGTCTCAGGCCGAGAGAACCTTCATCTCAGAGTAGAGGTCGGCCTTGCCCTCGAAGCCGATGCCGGGCAACTCGGGCAACCGGACGATGCCGTTGTGGACCTTCACGCCATCAGGGAAGCCGCCGTAGGGCTGGAACAGGTCGGGGTACGACTCGTTGCCACCCAGGCCCAGGCCAGCCGCGATAGCCAGCGACATCTGGTGCCCGCCGTGAGGGATGCAGCGCGAGGGCGACCAGCCGTTTTCTTTCAGCATGTCGAGCGTGCGCAGGTACTCGACGAGGCCGTAGCTCAGCGCGCAGTCGAACTGCAGCCAGTCGCGGTCGGGGCGCATGCCGCCATAGCGGATGAGGTTGCGCGCGTCCTGCATCGAGAACAGGTTTTCGCCAGTGGCCATCGGGCCCTTGTAGTGCGGTGCGAGCTCGGCCTGCAGCGCGTAGTCGAGCGGGTCACCGGCCTCTTCGTACCAGAACAGGTCGTACTGCGACAGCGCCTTGGCGTATTCGATGGCAGTCTTCACGTCGAAGCGCCCGTTGGCATCGACCGCGAGTTTCTGGCCCGGGCCGAGCAGCTTGAGCACGGCCTCGATGCGTTTGCAGTCGTCGGCCAGCGACGCGCCGCCGATCTTCTTCTTGACCACCGAGTAGCCTCGGTCGAGGTAGCTGCGCATCTCGCGCTCCAGCCCTTCGAGCCCCTGGCCGGGCCAGTAGTAGCCCCCGGCGGCGTAGACGAACACGTCGCGGTTCGGCTTGCCGTTGCCGTAGCGGTCGGCGAGCAGCTGGTACAGCGGCTGGCCCTCGATCTTGGCGACGGCGTCCCACAGCGCCATGTCGATGGTGCCGACGGCGACCGAGCGCTCGCCATGGCCGCCGGGCTTCTCGTTGGTCATCATCGTGGCCCAGACCTTGTGCGGGCAGAGGATGCCGCGCTCGTCGATCAGGCTGTCGGCCGGTGCTTCGAGCACGCGCGGGATGAAGCGCTCGCGCATCAGCGAGCCCTGGCCGTAGCGGCCGTTGGAGTTGAAGCCGTAGCCCACCACGGGCCGACCGTCGCGAATCACGTCGGTGATCACCGCGACCAGGCTCAGCGTCATCTTCGAGAAGTCGATGTAGGCGTTGCGGATGTTGGACTTGATGGGCCGGGTGATCTCGCGGATCTCGACGATCTTCATGCAGTGTCTCCTGGTGAACAATGTGCCACCTGATTAGTGACATTCCTCAGGTATGTCACAGATCAGTGATGTGCCAAGTCTCTGCCACTTGGTGACGTTCGGCCAATGCCGCTTTCTTCTCCTTCGATGCCGTAAAAGCACCGCGAATGAACCTCACCTGGCTCGACGACTTCCTGGCGCTGGCCGCGAGCGGCAATTTCTCGCGCGCGGCCGAAGAGCGCCACATGACGCAGCCGGCCTTCAGCCGCCGCATCCGCGCGCTGGAAGAGTGGCTGGGCGTGGCGCTGTTCGACCGCAGCTCGCAGCCGGCCACGCTCACTGAAGCGGGCCACTGGTTCCGCGAGGTCGCGCAAGACCTGCTGGCCCGCGTGAACCGCATTCCGCATGCGGCGCAGGCTGTTGTGCAGGCCACCTCGGCCACGCTGCGTTTCGCGGCCACGCATGCGCTGTCGCTGACCTTTCTGCCGGCATGGTTGCGCGGGCTCGAATCGCGCACGCCCATCGGCCCGATCCAACTCGTCTCCGACGTGCTGCAGGAATGCGAGACGCTGATGCAGCAGGGCCGCACGCAGTTCATGCTGTGCCATGCGCACAACCAGGTGCCGGGGCGGCTGGACCCGGCGAGCTTCGTGTCTAGGAAGGTCGGCACCGACG
>Ga0307513_10010899_pt1 | contig 11354 bp, 14 predicted proteins | sample 15_EM_MG_FD_202174 | JGI IMG/M metagenome (GOLD analysis project Ga0307513, IMG submission 202174) | Populus trichocarpa ectomycorrhiza microbial communities from riparian zone in the Pacific Northwest, United States - 15_EM | ecosystem: Host-associated > Plants > Roots > Unclassified | place... | reverse complement strand
CGATCCTCGCCTCGCAGAGACTCCTTGCGTCTGCGCTTCCCCAGGTCAGCGCACTCTCAGGCGGGTAAAAGGACATGTCAGGCATGTCGGTGGATTCCCGCCGTCGGAGAGACGCAGATGAGAATGGTTGTATGCCGAGACTTCGGCGCAGGCGCGCGTTGTATTTGATGTACCCGTTGGAAAGAGTTTTGCGCGGAACTGGGGGTGGGCTCGTGCGCATGGTCGTGCGACGAGAAAACGAATTGGGTGCACGGGACGCCCGCATGGTGGAAGACCGTCCAAGGTTGAGCAAAGTTGTGCTGGGGATGGAGTCGGTACTTGAGAGCTCGGGTAATGTTCGGGCACTATTATAGTTAAAGGCAGCTAAGGGGAATTTAGTCCTCAAGACAACAGACAACAAAAGAAGAACGAAATACCAAGGACGATGAGTGCAGATATGCTGAAAGGTATAAAGTCCGCAGGTATCGAGATAAATCTAGCGCGAGGAACCATGGTGAGTAAATCCATCAGGAGAAAGCTAAGCGACCGAGCGATCCGGATGTCGAGCAGTGCATGGATTTTGTCTTTCGTTTGAAGGAAGGCCGGAACTAGTAGAAAAACGAATCGTGCAGTAACGTAGACTTCGAGAAGGAGGTTGAGGAATGTTGCGATAATAGAGGTTGTGACATAGCTTTGCAAGGTTCAGTTTCAAGCGACGAGCGAGAGGGCCGCGGACGTGCTCACTGCCTGCGGTAGCAGAGCGCGATGTTCCGCAGCTCGGACACAGAAACAAGGACGCCACTGCTCAATCCGTTTGATACGAACATGAGGACTAGACAGTAATTCAGTATATGCTTGGAATGGAAACTACCAGGCTCACCTAATGAGGCGAACAAGAACACCCACATTACGTAGAGTTCCCATCGACGGACAGACAGAGCTTTGAGGTCCAAACTGAGCCTTGTGAGGCCGGCAGTGCGCATGGACTGTGCTGACATGTCTCCCCATGCGATTACAAATGCTAGAGTTTCCGTCACGGGTTGCCGGTAAATCGGCATTTGAGAAGTACTCACCACAGAGTGCATCATCACCTCTCCCAGGAGGACGAAACGTGAGAAGAGATCCATACATGCTGAGGCTCCCCACGGCGGCGAAGACTGTTAAAGCGAATACAAGGTTTAGAGGGTCGGCGTCAACATCATCGTCTCCCAGGAGGGTCTCCACGAGCCAATTTCGTAGCTTGGTCTCTCCATCGTCGTTGCCTTCGACTTGTTCGAGAGACTTGGCCGGCTTGGGGAACACCAGGTCGACGCCAGCGGACAGCCGGCGGCGCAAAAATCGAACAGCAGGCGATTTGGAAAGGTAGATGAGGGATACGATGAAAACCCATCCAACGAAAAATGAGGAGACTGTACGCCTGTCTTGTGGTTAGTGGGCGTCACTGGCCGGAAATCAAATGACAGCCCGGACCCACAAGGAGGGATTGGCCCGGAACTCGTCCGCAGAGGGAATTTCCAAACCAGAAATAGGCATCGACATCAATAAGGGTGTAGTTTGCGGCAATAGCTGCACGAATGATAACCTGGCTTAGGAGCAGGTACACTTGACGCCCGAGATGGCAACGTTGTGGTGGGTGAAAAGGACCTGCCTGATGCGAGACCAGCCCCCAAAGAAAAGAAAATAAACCGAAGAGATGAGCTAAGCAGAGTTCAACCCGTAGCGTGGGTAGGGTACAAACCACGAAGAGCTGACCCCGTCGGCAGCAGCTTATTCACTGCCACAGCCACCCAACCATCGCCGCGTTACGAAGGGGAGTTCTATTGTATTACAGGTCGCCATATTCGGCCGGACCGAGAATAGAGTCCGTGCCTAGTCTTCATAGGCGTGGGTGTCCGCGCCCAGAACGACCGCGGAGAGTGGAAACCGCAGTATTCATTCACCAAGGACCATCCTGACCTCGTCGGACGACTTGCCATCTATGTACAACTCCGCGCCTGCAGCTAGCGAGTCAATGAGTAGACCCAGCCTTGATTGCGACAGACTCGGTTCCTGGATACGTCAAAAGTCTCAGTATCGTGGTATATCAGGGTAACGGACATCCTATACCTTCTGAATCTTTTCCAAGTCGTCCTTAAAGGCATCAGCAACAGATGCCATCCAGAATTTGCGAAACTCTTCGCGAAGTTGGGCATCGCGCTGCTTCTCCTCGTCTGTGGTAGGATGTAAAGTCACCAAAGGAGGAATGGTTGGGTCGGGAGGCGAAGGCGATCGGCTTTGTGGGCGGCGCGTGCCAGCTCGTTGAGGGCTCTGCATCCGGGCATCCCTGCCGTCGCGTACAGATTCCGCGTCTGAGGCAGAGGAAGTAGAATTCGAATCAGATAGTGACGACTGCTCGGAGTGTTCCGACTCCGCTGGGGCCGTTGGAAGGGCGGCGGGCGACATGGTGGCTTTTGGAGTACTTTGCGACTCAGATTCCGAGTCGCTCGAAGATGAAGAAGACGAAGACGAAGCCTGTCTTCGCTTTCTTTTGCGTATGCGCCGCTTCCCGGGGCCTGGCTTGTTCGAGGGTGGCATTGGTCAAGGTTCAAATTAAAGGTTCAAATGAAGTGGCTCCTAATATTCATTGAGATACGGGCTACAGTGGGCAGTATACATAACATGACATATTGGATATCAGAAAGGCGAAATAAGTAAGAAGGGAGCGGACGGGCGGAATCAGATAATGATAGCATCATTCTTCACCAGTCCTCCCCTGAAGTTCCGCATCATGGTGGAGGCTTTTCGACCTTTACGTTGCATCTCGGAGAATGCAGCACGTATGTGCTCTGGCTTCAGAGCCGATCGTGGTTCTGCAGGAGGCAGGAACAAAGGGCATACCGGTGCTGTGAATTCGTGCTTCGGCCTCTTAGCCGGGGGCTCTCCATCTACACCGGTGCTGAGATTAGCAGCGGACGGGGCCTCCCCGTTGATGAGTTCAAGGCGCGACTTGATGGCAAGGGCATCCACGCAGAGTGAACGCACTACCTCAAAGGCAAGGAAACCGAGAATGTCGATGGTGTCGTCATTAGCTCGCAATTGCATGTGTAGAGGTAGGTTAAGGAACTCCTTGAACCGCGCTGCTTTGCGGTGGGTGAAGGAAGCTTGGCGTTGTTCCGTGTACTTGAGATACTCATCCTTGGTCATTTCTCGCGTGGCTTCATCAAGATGCTGTCATGGGGTAAGGTTGTGGTGTAACCACGAGCACCAGCCAACTTACCCGGAGACGCTCCTCCCGTGCCTCGGTCATTTCCTCGTCCTCCTCTTCCTCCTCAGCTAAGCTGTTGTCCCATAGTATTCCCAGGTACACTGTCTTGAGTTCCCAGGGTAATTTGACTGTCATCATTTGCCCCTTGATAGCCTCGTCTGCCAGTTGTGGTGAGGCTACGGAACGGCCCTGTGAGCATGGCAAATCAAGCTACACACCTGGCTTGTCTACGTCATCGACTATGTCTACGTCATCCCCGCCCCCTTCTCCCGACTCTTTGGCAGTCTTGCGAACGTCCTTCCAACTCAAATACGTACGGAGACGGTTTACTTTGTCGCGGTCATGGCGTAGGATAAATACCAAGTCCTCTGCCTTGAAGTGTTTCTGGCCCCTTCGTATGGCATGTGCCCTCGCTTGACTTATCTACAACGGGGCTCCACAAATGAATAATGGCGATGGAGTGGCAACGGACTCAGACACACTATCTCGACTATCTGTTCGCGAACAATCTCTTCGACCAAATTGACGGTCTCTTGATGCGGTTCTGACACCTCTCCAAAGACGTAGAGCTATGTAACTAACTGTCAGGCCGGAAGGCGACGGGGTTAGACAGAAACCAACCATGCTCGATATCTCTGCTGCGTAGACATATCGTGGTTCGGACCCGTCTAGTACCGCGAGCTTCCGTTTACTCATCTTTGAGTTCCTGCCAATGGAGTGACAAAGGTCAAAAGGGGCTCTTTGTTAGGGCGCGGGACTTAAAAGGTAGCCTGAGCCTCTATGCTGTGGGCTTAAGTTCGTCTTATAGCACATACACCACCTTTTACGCAAGCCTGTCCCTTTCAGAGTGTGCCACTCTTGGCTTCCGCCACTCCGATCCAATGTCAACCGACGAGGCGGACGAAGCCGCTCCGAGTTATGAGATTCCTCAAAAGCTTTTTTATTCAATCGAGTACCCTGGCTACGTCCGTCCTGCATCCGTTCCACGAGCAATCGCGCGTCTAGGAGGGGAGAAGATAGTGTCTGAGGCCTTTCGCAAGAATCTCAACGTCGACTTGAAGCTACATGACCCAGGGAAGCGACCATTTGCACACCCACCGAGTGGGAAGACGGTTGAAGTTCAGAATCTGGTGCTCAAGGTGACTCGGAGAAAGAGAAAAGTTGTCGTCCCAAAAAGGGAGCTAGAAAACCAGGGGAACGACGCAGAAATGCAAGATGGTGACACAGTCGGAGAGCAACGCCCACCGCCTCTCGGGTGGGAGGGGATGCCATTCGCCAATGCCCTCAGAGAGGCAACGACTTCGAAGGGCGAATTCAAGATCGAAGTGCTCGGACGGCTGCAGAAGACTATGCGTTTCCGAAGTAAGGAGTTTGCTCTGCGAAGTCAGCGTCCTGAAAAGGCTTTTAGCACCTGCCGATTTCCAGTACGAACCCCCTGCGGATGATCCAGTGGTGGAGCTAAGGGCAGCCATGGGGCGTCTGGATTGTGAGTGGGTTGGTATTGCTATCTGAGGTTGTTCGACAAGGGTCAGACAAGGCTATTATCGATTATCGAATGCCCACTGGGGACGACAGCGAACTATGTACCGCACAAGAGCAAATGGAGCGAGGCTTAGCAACTAGAAGTAACTTGAGAATCATACCACCGCCGTTGTGGACACAATACAATTACCCCTTACAGTACCGGTCCGTTGTACTGAACGCTTCATCGTGGCTGGCATTGATGACCCCGTAGGTTCAAGCAAAACCCTATGTCGACACCGCAGACTGTCATCGATAAATATACCGGACAGGAGGTGACGAGGGTGATCAACAAGGGACGGATGCCTAGCATTGCACCTGCGAGCGCGAAATTTGGAGACCCTGTACGGCTATTACACATGACCTTGCTGATACTCATGAGGTGTCACAGATACCTACGGGTCCTCCCGAAGGCCGAGCTGAACGCCTTCCAGCTGTCAATCCTGAGGTCGTGGCGCGGGTCCGGGAGGTAGGCTTTTCGATGCATTATGACGTACTTGTGACCACATCGCGATTCTAGCTCTTTGAACAACGGCCGATCTGGACCAGGTTGGCGCTACTGAGCCAACTCACTGTTGAAGAAGCGAGAGAAGTCACCAAGTATGTGCTCTGGATTGGTTATAGCTAGTCTTCTTAACCAGTACCAAGCACGAAGAACATCATCCCACTATGCAGCTATACCTTTGATACAGGGCCCTGGAAAGACACCTACCTTCGGTTTGGATATGACCCCAAAGCGAATGCCGAGGCAGCAATGTACGAAGACACACACTGACACATACTCTACTGACGTGGTTCTAGATATCAGGTCCTTTCGCTGCGGCTCAATGCGGGCAGCGGAAACCGGCCGTCTGTCATAGCGCCGGGCAAGGACGGCGGCAGTGGGATGGTGCACAAGAACTCGTGAGTTAGCATGAACGTCAGCATTATTGTGGTTAATCGCGCCTTAGACAAATGCACATCTTTGACGGCCAGACACTGCCGGCTGGGACATGCACGTTCCAACTTTGCGATATCACGGATCCACTGATTCGCTCTTACATCGATGACCCTGCTCACCGCATAGGGGACGTGCATGTACGTACCTGTGCCTAGAAGGCCCCACAACTTCTGTCAATTGTACAATAGCTAATGAAGTGCGCACGTCACAGGAGCGGAATGGGTGGTTCGACCACGTCACGATGGAGCGGATTCGACATCTTGTGAAACGCAAGTTGATAAGACTGATGAAAAGGGGTGTGCCGTGTACGGATGAAGACTGCGGGGATCTGCTCGTACCGGACGATGTGTTTGCGAAGATGATCAGTGGGAACTGGGGAAAGCACAGTGGGGGGGGTCCTGTGCGGAAACGAGCACGACACAAGGCGGCGACGATTGACGAGAGCGCAGCAAAACGGCTGGAGAGGGCGATCCAACAACAGGGTGGCCGGTGACGATACTGTATACTACAGAGGTCTAAGCTTGGTTGAAGTTGATTGGTATTTTCCTGTGTTTGGGCCACCCGGAATGAAATATTGACGTACGTGCGTGTCGACGTCATAAAGAGAAATCTCGGTAGAAATACCTCCAAGACGACTCGTCGGTGTTCGTACTCCAATCACTCGCCACACTTGCCAACGGCGTTCTCATTTGCAAGAATGCCGTCACAAGTCATGGACGCTTTCAAGAGTCAGTACTCTGTTCGCTTGTCGCTCGTCTCATCGCACCATCAGTCCAATATTCGCCCTATTCGCTCCAATCGAGCTCCCTACTCGACTCGTTCTCCCCCTCATGTCCACCTCGCTCACCTCGCTCACCTCGCTCACCTCGCTCACCTTGCAACCCTTTGCAGACCTCATCCGCCACGGCAAGCACGCCCGGACCGCTCAATCAGCGGACCACCCCCCGGCCGATGGTCACGCAACAAATGCACGAGATCAACGCCATGATCAGCAGCCACCTGACCGTCGCGAATGGGAGCGTGCGGTCGAACGCGAACGCGAGCATCACGACCATGCCAAGGACAAGACCCAGAATAAGGAGATGGCAGAGGCAATCGTCAAAGAAGAAAAGGCAGCAAAGGAAAGGATGCCGTATATCAGGGGTCTTGAGCGATTCAAGCTCCTTGCAAAGATGGGAGAGTGCGTCCCGTCCCCGTCCCCCGTTAGTACTCACCCTCATCCATCCACAGCGGTGCATTCTCACATGTATACAAAGCCCTCGATACACAAACCGGCCAGAAAGTCGCCAGTGAGTCGCATAGTTCTACGTCATACATCCTCCGTAACCAATCCTAATCCGCGCTTTCGAATAGTCAAGGTAGTTCGCAAGTACGAGCTCAGTGCATCTCAGGTAGGTCTACTTCACCATTGTCTGCTCCCCCGCCCTCCCAGTTCTGTAGGATACTATTCTCACTCTTTTTCTTTTCTTTTCTTTCCCGTTTCTCCTCTGCTTCGGTTGCCCGCGGTGGATTCGATGCGCCCCTTCGTCCCTCATACCCACTTGCATCGGTTTCTCCGATGTAGGAAGGGCATAAGCATCTCAACCCCGAGTTGAAAAAGAAAAAGCCGCGCGCAACCGAGGTGAGTTCTGCAATGGCTTACCTCGAAGCGCCTGCATCTGCTGACACTCGTGTCTCCCTTCCCGTGATAGCGCGCCAACATCCTCAAGGAGGTCCAAATTATGCGGGGGATTGATCATATGAGCATTGTAAAACTCATCTCATTCTCTGAATCTGACGAGCACTACTTCCTTGTCCTCGAGCGTATGTGTCTCATCTTCCCTTTTGTTTGCAGTGCCCTAACGCACCACAGTCTTAGAGGGCGGCGAGCTCTTCCACCAAATGTGCGTACATTGTGTTGCGTCATGGGAGCCCATACTGACCCCTCTCAAGCGTCAAGCTGACGTACTTTTCCGAAGCCCTCTCTCGTCACGTCATCCTCCAAGTCGCCCATGGTATCCACTATCTCCATGAGGAGCGCGGTGTCGTTCATCGTGACATCAAGCCTGAGAACCTCCTTTTTGAGCAGATCCCCATCACCCCTTCGAAGCAGCCCATACACAGGCTCTATGACGAGGAGAAAGAAGACGAGGGCGAATTCATTCCTGGCATCGGTGGTGGGGGTATCGGCCGCGTCAAAATTGCCGATTTTGGCCTCAGCAAAGTCATCTGGAATGAAGACACCATGACTCCGTGCGGTACCGTCGGCTACACTGCTCCCGAAATCGTCAAGGATGAGCGCTACAGCAAGAGTGTCGATATGTGGGCTCTTGGTTGCGTTCTCTACACACTCCTATGCGGATTCCCTCCATTCTACGACGAAAGCATCAATGTATTGACGGAGAAGGTTGCTCGCGGCTACTATACATTCTTGAGTCCCTGGTGGGACGACATCAGTCTCTCTGGTATCTCGTTGCTTTGCTTACTTTGCGAATGGGGCTTACAATTTTTGTAGCGAAGGACTTGATTACTCATTTACTATGCGTTGATCCCGCCCAACGCTACACTATCGATGAGTTCCTCGCTCACCCTTGGTGCAATGAGCAGCCTATCCCTGCCCCGACGCAGCCCATACCCATCCGTGTACGCAACGATATGCACATACCCCTCGATTCGCCCCTCCTGCAATCTGCACGCGGCTATGCCGGTATGCGCTCGCCTGGTATTGCGACACTCAAAGAAACCTTCGATATCACCTATGCGGTACATCGTATGGAAGAGGAAGGAGTACGGCGAAAGGGTCGAGGCTTCCTGCAAGGTCTGAACGAGGAAGACGAGGATGAGGATGGCCGTGATATACGAATGGTCGAAGCTGCCAAGAAACGCGATGCCGAACATCAGCATGCTCAGGGTGGTCGACCTGATCGCGACGCAGCTAGGGACCTGCTTTATCAAGGCGGTCGGGCCGGTCCTCGCGATCGGGGTGAGGGCAAGATGCAGTTTGAGCTGAATATGGGCGGGGCAACTCTGCTCGGGTCAGTGCCCTTGACTTGAATTAATGAGTTAACTCTGCTGATGCACCAAACAGGAGGAGGAAGGGGTCTGGGGCTACCTGAAGCTCTGTTGCGGCTAGGGCAGCTGGGGTAAACAACTCTTGATGTTGCGACGCTCAGTTGCACACCATACTATGCGGCCTAGGATTCCTCTGCATTAATGTATTTCTCGCGACTCACCCGGACTCCCCGAGCTACAACGCTACGGCTACCAACCATGTCTGTCGATAGTACCTTTATCAACCAAGGACCAAGAGCCCGGCTTGTTTATGCCTGCCTTTAACTCAGGCTGAATCATGTATGTTCGGATTATGTTAGTTTACTGTGAAATACACGTGTGTCTTGCTGAGCTGAGCTGAGTTGATCTGCTCGCTCATTTCTTTCGGTTTCGGACGAGCTTAGGCCCGTCGGCGATACTCGGCTTATGGTGGTGCTCGGGGCTTCGGGATCTGAAATCCAGCTGTCCGACGATTCCTTGCATATATCGACTGCTGTTCCGCTCGCTACTCGATCCCCGCACTCGTTCTTCCCCCGACCCGGATATTCCTACCGACCGGCACCATGGCTGACGCAGTTTCTCACGTCTCTCCACCACATCCACGTACGCTCTATGACAAGATCTGGGACGATCACGTGGTGTACGTTCGCTCGAATTGCAACCTCGGACGGACGACTGATCCGCATCGTACAGCGACACGCAGGAGGATGGCCCGACTCTTATCTACATTGACCGGTTCGTCGATCGTCCCTGAGCCTGTCTATAGCCACCGATCGCCGACGGATTGAAACAGACATCTAGTCCACGAAGTTACCTCACCCCAGGCTTTTGAAGGACTGTGAGTCCTTCTGCTATCCGCTCTTGAATCGCAATTGTAGTTCTGAAACATCCCCCTGTGCGTAGCCGAAATGCTGGAAGGCCAGTCCGGAGGCCAGATTGTACTCTTGCGACTGTAGATCACAACGTGCCGTGCGTACCGTCCAACTGGATCTCCGAGGCTCATCTTCACGTACTCACCGTGCTTTGTACAGTACCGTTTCGCGTAAAAACTACTCTTCCGTCAAGACGTTCATCGAGGAGCCAGATTCGCGCGACCAGTGTGTCGCCCTAGAGGATAACGTCAAGGAGTTTGGGTTGACATACTTCGGGCTCAGTGATAGACGCCAAGGTACGCGCTGTCGTGCAGCCCACCTTCGTCTTTTTTTTTTTTGAAACTAACACTGACCTTTGGCCGTGATTGAATAGGTATCGTCCACATTATTGGACCTGAGCAAGGCTTTACTGTACGTGTGACTTTCAATTCAGTGTTGGGTTAGAAGCGATCATCCTAATCTCTTCGCCTTGTAGCTCCCCGGCACGACTTGCGTCTGTGGTGACTCCCATACTTCAAGTGAGTAAACTGCTCATATACTGGGTTTATTATAACCCAAAGCCCAATTCTGACCCACGTTTTCCCTCTCTTATTTGTTCAGCCCACGGCGCTTTTGGCTCGATCGCCTTCGGGATCGGCACGTCCGAAGTGGAACACGTCCTCGCCACCCAAACAATTCTACAAAAGAAATCCAAAAACATGCGTATTACCGTCGACGGCGAGTTGCACGAGGGTGTCACCTCAAAAGACGTGATTTTGCATATTATCGGTACGATCGGTACCGCCGGTGGTACCGGCTGCGTTATTGAATACGCTGGTTCGGTATTCCGCGGCTTCAGCGTGGAGGCGCGGATGAGCGTGTGCAATATGAGCATCGAGGCTGGCGCGCGGGCGGGTATGGTGGCTCCCGACGAAATCACCTTTGCGTACCTCAAGGACCGTCCCCTGGCGCCTAAAGGGGAGGAATGGGACCGCGCTGTCGAATATTGGCGGACGCTCACGTCGGATCCTGGTGCAAAATTCGATCACGAGGTCTTCATTCGCGCTGAAGACATCGAGCCCTGCGCTACCTGGGGTACCTCACCACAAGACGTCGTCCCTATCACTGGCAAGGTTCCAGACCCCGCAACCTTCTCTGATCAGAGCAAACGGGCGAGCGTCGAACGGTCGCTCAAGTATATGGGGCTGGAACCCAACACACCCATGGAATCTATAACCGTGGACAAAGTCTTCCTTGGTTCCTGCACCAACGGTCGTATGGAAGACCTGCGTTCCGCTGCGAGGGTTGTCCTGGCGGCTGGACCAGAGGCACGCGTCGCCCCCAACGTGCACGCCATGATCGTACCAGGTAGCGGCCTCGTCAAGCAGCAGGCTGAAGCCGAAGGGCTCCACGCCATCTTCATCAAGGCCGGGTTCGATTGGCGAGAGGCAGGTTGCTCGATGTGCTTGGGTATGAACCCCGATCAGCTCTCTCCTGGCCAGCGTTGCGCCAGTACCTCGAATCGAAACTTCGAAGGCCGTCAGGGTGCTGGGGGCCGTACGCATCTCGTCAGCCCCGCGATGGCTGCTGCCGCCGCTTTGACCGGCAAACTCACCGACGTGAGGAAGTTGGTGAAGAAGGATACGGATACGGGTACTGCGGGGACTACCAGAGAGGCGGGTGGTGAGCAAACGAACGTCCCGCTGAAAGAGCTCAGCCCGCACGACTTCCTGACCGACGAGGTCCTTCCTCCTCCTGAGCCCGTCAAAGTCGAGAAGGGGGAGTCGGA
>Ga0307513_10010898_pt1 | contig 11355 bp, 9 predicted proteins | sample 15_EM_MG_FD_202174 | JGI IMG/M metagenome (GOLD analysis project Ga0307513, IMG submission 202174) | Populus trichocarpa ectomycorrhiza microbial communities from riparian zone in the Pacific Northwest, United States - 15_EM | ecosystem: Host-associated > Plants > Roots > Unclassified | place... | reverse complement strand
CTGCTCTCACTCGCCAGTTATTACAAGCACGGCATTGCTGGCAGCCCGGTCAAGATCGATCTCACCCAGGCGCGCCAGCTCTATTTCCAGGTGGCCTCCACCTTCGGCGTCGCCGAGGCGCAGTTCCAGCTGGCGCAGATGATGCTGGCCGGCGAGGGCGGCAATGCCAGCCCGCAGCAGGCCAAGAAATGGCTGAACCAGGCCCGCAAGAGTGGCCACCCCGGTGCCATGGCGGTCTTCGGCAATATCCTCTTCGAGGAAGGCCAGTCCGCCCGCGGCCTGGCGCTGATGACGGCGGCGCTTGACCGCTGCAAGCCCAAGGATTGCAACTGGATGGAAGCGCTGCAGGAGCAGGCCTTCTCGGTCGCGAACGAGACCGACCGCCGCACGGCGGTATCGCTGTCACACACCATCGCGACCGGCTCCGACGACTGAGGCGAAAAAGCCTCAGGCCGCAAAATCGAAATAGGCAACGACGGGTACGTGGTCGGACGGCTTTTCCCAGGCCCGCACATGTTTTTCGATCGCAGCCGAGGCCATCCGGTCGGCAGCCTCCGGCGACAGCATCAGATGATCGATGCGGATGCCGTTGTTTTTCGGCCACGCACCGGCCTGGTAATCCCAAAAGGAATAGAGCTGCGTCGCATCCGTCGTTGCGCGCACCGCATCCGTCAGCCCGAGAATTTCGAGCCGGCGGAAGGCTTCCCGCGTCTGTGGCAGGAATAGCGCATCGTTTGCCCAGACCTTGGGGTCGAAGCAGTCGTGCGGCTCAGGGATGACGTTGTAGTCGCCGGCCAGGATCAGCATCTCCTCATAGGCCAGCCGATCGGCGGCGAATGTCCGCAGGCGCTCCATCCAGGCAAGCTTGTAGGGGTATTTTTCCGTTTCGACAGGATTGCCGTTCGGCAGGTAGAGGCAGCAGACGCGCAGGATAGGCATGTCGGGCAGCGTGAAGACTGCTTCGAGGAAACGCGCCTGCTCGTCCAGCGGATCGCCGGGCAGGCCGCGGTTCACTTCGGAAGGCGAGTTCTTCGAAAGGATTGCGACACCGTTGAAGCCCTTCTGGCCATGCGTCTCGACGTGATAGCCGAGCGCCTCGATCTCCAGCCGCGGGAAACCTTCGTCGACCGTCTTGATCTCCTGCAGGCAGACGATGTCGGGGTCGGAATCCCGCAGCCATTGCGTGAGATTATCGATACGCGCCTTGACGCCGTTGATGTTCCAGGTCGCGATCTTCATGGCTCTGTCCCGTTGCGCTTCGTGCGCTTCTTGTATCGCGGTCTTTCATCGGCGGACAAGACGATAAACCGGCTGAAAGTAAATCTTCAGCCGGTTCGATGGGGACAAAGCCGTGCGTTCAGATATTCAGATCGAGAAGCTGGTGCCGCAGCCGCAGCTCGCCACCGCATTCGGGTTCTTGATCTGGAAGGATTGGCCGAGCAGATTGTCGACGAAGTCGATTTCGGAACCCGCCATGTAGACGAGCGACAGGCTGTCGATCAGCACCTTGGCGTTGTTCTTCTCGACGATGATATCGTCGTCCGCCGCGCTGTCGGTGAGATCGAACTTGTAGGAAAAGCCCGAACAGCCGCCGCCTTCGACAGAGACGCGCAACGCGCTCTTGCCGGCTTCGGCGCCGACGATCGCGGCGATACGCTTTGCCGCGGCATCTGAAAGGGTTACACTCGTATCCGTCATATTTCCTCCTGCCGGGGTCAAGATCCGGAGAGAATGGGTTTTGGCGCTTAAATATTCAAACGCCTGATATCAAAAGAACTTATCATGATCTTCGCGAAAAGGCCATGATGGGCCGAAGCGGTTAAGAATGCGCTTCTTTGCCGTTTCCTGCGGCTATAGGTATGAAGAGCACAAAGCGGCGTCAATGGGCAGATGCCGTAACATGCAGAACGACGGTGACGAATGACGATCGATACGCGTGCTTTGGGTTTCGGCAACAGTGAACGGGCGGTCTATGCGGCGGACCCCTGGACGACGCGCGGGCGCCTCTATCATGAGGACGGCAGCCCGACGCGCTCCGATTTCCAGCGCGACCGCGACCGTATCGTCCACACCACCGCCTTTCGCCGGCTGAAGCACAAGACTCAGGTCTTCATCGCCCAGGACGGCGATCACTACCGCACCCGGCTGACGCATACGATCGAGGTGGCGCAGATCGCCCGCGCGCTCGCGCGTGCCCTGAAGCTCGACGAGGATCTGGCCGAGGGTGTGGCGCTCGTCCACGATTTCGGCCACACGCCCTTCGGCCATACCGGCGAGGATGCGCTGCATGAGGCGCTGCTGCCCTATGGCGGCTTCGATCACAATGCCCAATCGTTGCGCATCGTCACCAAACTGGAGCGGCGTTATGCCGAATTCGACGGCATCAACCTGACATGGGAAAGCCTCGAAGGCCTCGTCAAGCACAACGGCCCGCTGCTGACGTCTGATGGGATCGGCACGCGTGGCCCCGTTCCGCAGCCGATTCTCGACTACTGCGAATTGCACGATCTCGAGCTTTCAAGCTACGCCAGCCTCGAGGCCCAGGTCGCGGCGATTGCCGACGACATCGCCTATAACACCCATGATATCGACGACGGTCTGCGCTCCGGCTACCTGGATTTCGACATGCTGGAGGAAATCCCGTTTCTTGCCGGGCTGATGGCCGAGGTGAGGGGGCGTTACCCGCATCTGGAACCGAGCCGCTTCACTCACGAGATCATGCGCCGCCAGATCACCCGCATGGTGGAGGACGTGATCGGCGTGGCGCAGGAGCGGCTTTCCCTCATCCGCCCGCAGAGCGCTGACGATATCCGCGCCGCCGACCGGGTGATCGCCACCTTCTCCAGCGAGATGGCCGAGACCGACAGGCAGATCAAGGCGATGCTCTTCAAACGCATCTACCGCAACCCCGATATCATGCGCATCCGCGCTGGCGCCGCGCAGATCGTCACCGACCTTTTTGCCGCCTATATGGCCAATCCCAAGGAGATGCAGAGCCACTACTGGGTGGATCATATCGCCGGCCTTTCCGCCGCGCCGAAGGCCCGCCATGTCGGTGATTATCTCGCCGGCATGACCGATACCTATGCCATCAGCGCCCACAGGCGATTGTTTGACCACACTCCGGATTTGCGATAGGCAGCGGTCGCCCCCGCCAAGGGCCGATTTGCGAACTTTGGCACAGCCTATGCATGGAAGAGTGCGATGAACCTTTTTACCGACTTCGAAGCCAGGATCAAAACCGCCCTTGAACAGATCGATCTGGTCAGGGAAAAGCGATCCGAGCTCGATTTCGGCCGCATCGCCGTCGAGCCGCCGCGCGATACGAGCCATGGCGACGTCGCGACCAATGCTGCGATGGTGCTGGCAAAGCCGCTCGGAACCAACCCGCGCGCGCTGGCCGATGTGATCATCGCCAAGCTCAAGGAAGATGCCGACGTCGCCGATGTCTCGGTCGCGGGTCCCGGTTTCATCAACATCCGTCTCGCCGTCGGCTACTGGCAGCGCCTGCTCGCCTCGATGATCGGCACCGGCACCGACTACGGCCGCTCGACGCTCGGCAAGGGCAAGAAGGTCAACGTCGAATATGTCTCGGCCAATCCGACCGGCCCGATGCATGTCGGCCATTGCCGCGGTGCCGTCGTTGGCGATGCGCTCGCCAACCTGCTCGCCTTCGCCGGTTATGGCGTCGAGAAAGAATATTATATCAACGACGCCGGCTCGCAGATCGACGTGCTCGCCCGCTCGGTCTTCCTGCGGTATCGCGAAGCGCTTGGCGAAAAGATCGGCGAAATCCCCTCGGGGCTTTATCCCGGCGACTATCTCGTGCCCGTCGGCCAGTCGCTTGCCGCCGATTACGGCGTGCGGCTGCACAACATGCCGGAAGAGCAGTGGATGCCGATCGTCAAGGACCGCACCATCGATGCGATGATGGTGATGATCCGCGACGATCTGGCGGCGCTGAACGTCCATCATGATGTCTTCTTCTCCGAACGCACCCTGCATGCCAACGGTGCGGCCGCGATCCGCACGGCGATCAACGACCTGACCTTCAAGGGCTATGTCTACAAGGGCACGCTGCCGCCGCCGAAGGGCCAGCTTCCCGAGGACTGGGAGGATCGCGAGCAGACGCTGTTCCGCTCGACCGAGGTAGGCGACGATATCGACCGGCCGCTGATCAAGTCGGACGGCTCCTATACCTATTTCGCCGCCGACGTCGCCTACTTCAAGAACAAGTTCGACCGCGGTTTCGACGAGATGATCTATGTGCTCGGTGCCGACCATGGCGGCTACGTCAAGCGCCTGGAAGCGGTTGCCCGCGGCGTGTCGGACGGCAAGGCGAAGCTGACGGTGCTGCTCTGCCAGCTCGTCAAGCTCTACCGCCACGGCGAGCCGGTGAAGATGTCGAAACGCTCGGGCGACTTCGTCACGCTGCGCGATGTCGTCGAGGAAGTCGGCCGTGATTCGGTCCGCTTCATGATGCTTTACCGCAAGAATTCAGAACCGCTAGACTTCGATTTCGCCAAAGTGACGGAACAATCGAAGGATAATCCTGTTTTCTACGTACAGTATGCGCATGCCCGCTGCATGTCGGTCTTCCGGCAGGCGAGGGAGGCTTTCCCCGACCTCGATGTTTCGCCCGAAGATCTTGCCGAAACCGTTGCTGGCATTGGCGATCCGGCCGAATTGCAGCTTGTCGCCAAGCTCGCTGAATTCCCGCGTGTCGTCGAGTCGGCAGCCCAGTCTCAGGAGCCGCATCGCATCGCATTTTACCTCTACGATCTCGCAAGTTCCTTTCACGCGCACTGGAACAAAGGTAAAGATCAGACAGAATTACGATTTGTTAATGATAAAAACCGAGAATCGACTATTGCCAGACTTGGGCTGGTGTACGCCGTCGCATCGGTTTTGAAGTCGGGACTTGCCATTACAGGCACTGCCGCGCCGGACGAAATGCGATAACGTCACCATTTCCCCACAATGCGCTGGCATTTGAGCGTTGGCGTTTGCGAGTGGGAATAGGCATGGCTGATAAACAACTTGCGTATGATACGCGCGGAAAAAACGACCTGTTTGCTGACGACGATCCGTTGGCTGAACTTGCCCGTATCGTCGGCTTCGAGCCGCGTGTTGCGGCGAACACGGTGACCGAGACTGAGCGGCGCGAGCCTGCTTTCGATCTCGAGGACGAGCTTGGGCGCGAGTTCGACCGTTACGACGCGCCGCGTCCGCTTGCGGAACTCGACCGGCCCGCCGAGCCGATTGTCGACGACATCGCTCCCGAAGATTACGTCGAGCCCGTCCTTGATGCTTCCCCCTTGGCCGAGGACGTCGAGGTTTCCGAACCGGTTTCCGTGGCTGCTGTTGCCGCAGAGGAAGCGCCGGAAGAAGAAGCGCAGGCACCTGTTGCCAGGGATTGGGACGTGCTTGCCGACGCCGACTGGGAGGCCGGTCCGCAGGAGCTTTCTGTCGAGCCCGATTCTGAGGCGCCCGTGCAATCCTCTGCTGGCGGTGCGCGCGACCTGATTGAGGAGCTCGAACTGTCGATCGGCGCAGCACCGGTTTCTACGCCGGTGCAACCTGCCAAGGCGCCGCAATGGTCGGCCGCCAGCATCAGGCTCCCGCTTGCCAATTTCCATGCCGCGAGACGCGAGGAACCGGTTGTTTCGCCCGAGCCTGTGGGCGAACTGGTCGCCGAGCCGGTGGCTGAAGCGCCTATCGTCGATCTTCCTGTGGTCGAGCCGCAGCCTGTGATCGAGCAGCCTGCACCCGTCGCCGCTGTCGAGCCTTCCGAGGAATTCGAATCCGCTTCTGCATCGCTCGGCTTTCCCGCCGAGCTCGATCGCCACGATGAGGTGGCCGCGTCAGAAGAGATCGCTGAACCTGAAGCTGTCGCTGAAATTGAGGAATCCGTCGAGTTTGAGGACGAGCTGGAGAGCTTTGAGTCCGATGCCGGTTTCGATCTCATCGCCGCTGCCGCCCAAGGCGATATCCAGGCCGATGCGGCGCTGACCGAGGTCGTGCCTGATGTCCCGCACACGGCCGGTACCTTCGATCTCGATGATCTGCTCGCCGACGTCTCGCGTTATCCGGTGCCGCAGCGCCCCAATCAGGCGCCCGTTCCGCCGCAGCCTGCGCCGATCGAGTCCGCAGCTGTTGCTACCGCCCCCGTGGCGGCTGCGCCTCTCCAGCCTGAAGTGATCGCTCCCGCGCCGATCGCCGCAGCACCTGTCCGGCCTGCGCCGGTCGAGCCGGCTCCAGCCTATGTTGCAGAAGCCCCAGGGCCGATCGCGCCGCCACCTGTCGAATTCGTGCCGCCGCAGCCTGCGGCAACGGCATATTCGCGCGCGCCGCAGCCGGAACCGGAAGCCGACGACCCCTTCGCCGGCCACGATTTCGAGCTGGATCTAGCCGGCATCGAGCTGGAGCTTGCCGATCTCGATTTCTCCGACTCGGCTGAACCGGCGCCGCAGCCAGAGCCGCAGCCGGCAACCCCTGCTCCCCAGCAGGTCGCCCCTGCTTATCAGCAGGCAGCCGCCGTGTCTTCGCGGCCCACTCCTGCCGTCGCTCCCGAGCCGCCGGCTCCGGCTTTCAGCTGGGGATCCGTCGCGGACCCGGCCGAAGACCTGCCATTCGATCCGGCGATGATCTCCGATCCGGAAGATCGTCCTGAGGCCGTCGACGAAATGCATGTGCCGACGCTGCCGCCGGTCGAGCAGCCCGCGCCGGTCGCGAAAACTCAGGATTTCGATTTCGACCTCGATGCGGAGATCGCCAGCTTCTTCGAACCAGCCAAGCCGCGGGTAACGCCGGCGCCGGTCCGGGATACGGCTGCTGCCGCGGCAAAGCCGGTCAAGCCCACCATCGCCGATGGCCTCGATGATTTCGAACGGGCGCTGGAGGAGGATTTCCGCCGCAGCGTGCGCGAGCCGGTCGAGCGGCGCGACACTGTTTCCGAGGTTCGCATCGAATCGGCAAGCCAAGCCGCCGATTTTAGCCGTGCGCGGTCGATGCGTCGGCTGCTTGCCGGCGCCGGCGTGCTCGTGGTCTTCGCCGGCTTAGGTTATGGCGTCTATTCCTCGGTCTGGAACGGGCAGGGGCTCGGTGTCATGGCCCCCGGCGAGCCACGCGTGATCGCGGCCGACAAGGAGCCGGTCAAGGTCGTTCCGGAAAATCCGGGTGGCAAGACAGTGCCGAACCAGGACAAGGCCGTCTATGACCGTGTTGCGGGTTCCGCCGAAGAGCCGAAGCAGAAGGCGCTGGTCTCCTCCGACGAGGCGCCTGTGGATGTCGTTCAGCGCACGTTGACACCGGAAGCACTGCCTGAGGACGACGAGACCGGCAGCGCCGACAATCTGGTCACGCCGACTGCCGTCGGCGAGACGGAAGATCCGCGCCTGCTGCCGAACCAGGACAACGCCGACAACGGTTCCGCAAGCGACGCCGACAACACGCCGTCTGTTTCGCCGCGCAAGGTCCGCACGATGATCGTCAAGCCTGACGGCACGCTGGTCGCCCGCGAGGAGATGGCGCCGGTCGACCAGCCGATGCCGTCTGCGCAGGCGACATCGTCCGCCCCGGCGACACAGTCTGCTCAGCCGACGACGCCGGCTCAGCCGTCACTGGCTGCCCAGTCGACGCCCCCGGTGCAATCGACCCCGCCCGCGCCGCCGGCCAGCGGAACGGCCGCAAGCTTCCCCAAAACTGCCGAGGTTGTTTCCGCCGACGTTCAGGCTGCAGCGCCTGCCGAAACCGCGCCGGCACGGCCGTCGCTTGCCGGGACCGTCGAGACTGAGGCCGCAAATCCTGCCCCCGTCGATCCGCCGGTGCGGCCGGTCAAGACCACGGCGATCACCGATACTGCCCCGATCCCAACCGCGCGCCCGGTTGAACAGCCCGTCAATGTCATCGGCACCGTTACCGAGAAGGGCAACGTCCGGCCGCCCGCACAGCAGCCGAAGACGACGCAGGTCGCGGCCGCGACGCCGGTCGCTGCCAAGCCACAGCAGGCCGCATCTGCCGGCGGCTACGGCATCCAGATCGCTTCGCTGCCGTCGGAAGACGAGGCGAACAAATCCTATGCCAGCCTGTCGAAGAAGTTCGCCGGCGTGCTTGGTGGTCGCAGCTATGAGATCCGTAAGGCCGATATCGCCGGCAAGGGCACCTTCTACCGTGTCCGTATTCCGGCCGGCTCCAAGGACGAGGCGGCTGCCCTCTGCGAACAGTATCGCACCGCGGGCGGAAGCTGCCTCATCTCGAAGTAAGATCAGGTTCTTGAATATACAGAGCGGCGGGCCGGATCGGCCCGCCGCTCTTTTTTGTGCATGGCGCCCGACCTTGCTCGCATTTGGCCGGGCGCCGTCTATGATTCGGGTATGACCGAATCAAAAGCGATGATCCTTGGCTGCAGCGGCCTTGCCCTCACATCCGAAGAGAAAGCCTTCTACCGGGACGAACGCCCCTGGGGCTTCATCCTATTCGGACGCAACATCTCCGAAGCAGGGCAGATCGCCGATCTAGTCGCCGAGATGCGCGAAAGCGTCGGCTGGCATGCGCCGGTATTGATCGATCAGGAGGGCGGCCGCGTCCAGCGCATCCGTCCGCCCATCCTGCCGCATTATCCCTCCGGTCGCACGCTCGGCGACCTCTATCGCCGCGACCGCGCACTCGGCCTGCGTGCCGCCTGGATGATGTCGCGGCTGCACGCCTTCGATCTGTCGAGCTTCGGCATAAATGTCGATTGCCTGCCGGTGCTCGACGTGCCGGTCGAGGGCAGCAGCAACGTCATCGGTGACCGCGCCTATGGCGGCGATCCTCAGACTGTCATCGCGATGGGGCGCGCCGCCGCCGAAGGGCTGAAGGCCGGCGGCCTGCTGCCCGTCATGAAACATATGCCCGGCCACGGCCGCGGCTTTGCGGACTCGCATCTCGAACTGCCCGTCGTCACCGTCTCGCGCGATGAACTGGACGCTCATGATTTTCCGCCCTTCATCGCGATGCGGGACGAGCTGATGGCGATGACCTGCCATGTCGTCTTCGCCGCCATCGACCCGGACAATCCGGCAACGACCTCACGTAAGGTGATCGACGGCATCATCCGTGAGCATATCGGCTTCAAGGGCCTGTTGCTCTCCGACGACAGCTCGATGAACGCGCTTTCCGGCACCATCGGTGAACGCGCTGCGAATATCATTGCGGGCGGCTGTGATATCGTGCTGCATTGCAACGGCAAGATGGACGAGATGCGCGAGGTTGTGGCAAATGTGCCACCGCTTGCCGGTGCATCGCTTGCTCGCGCGAAGGCGGTGGAGACAGGCTTCCCCGCGCCGGATACGGCCGATCCAGCGGAACTGAGAGCGGAATTCGAGGCAATGTTTGCGACGGTTTGATCGTAAGGGAGCAGCAAGGTGAACACGGTCAAGGGCACGGAACGGTCGCAGGCGGGAACGCCGATGGACAAGCTGTGGCAGGATAACGGCGCCGAGCGCGCCAGCCACGAGCCGGCGCTGGTGATCGATGTCGCCGGCTTCGAAGGCCCGCTTGACCTGTTGCTCTATCTCGCCCGCAATCAGAAGGTCGACCTGTCGCGCATTTCAGTGCTGGCGCTCGCCGAGCAATATCTGCAGTTCGTCGAAAGCGCCCGGCGCATCCGCATCGAGCTTGCCGCCGATTACCTCGTCATGGCCGCCTGGCTCGCCTATCTCAAGTCGCGGCTGCTCATTCCCCAGCAGGTGAAGGATGACGGCCCCTCGGGCGAGGAACTGGCGGCAACGCTCGCCTTTCGTCTGAAACGCCTCGAAGCCATGCGCGAGGCGGCAAACGGCCTCGTCAACCGCAACCGCCTCGGCCGCGATATTTTCGTGCGCGGCGCGCCCGAGCATATTCCCGACCGGCAGCAATCCGCTTATGCGGCGAGCCTCTACGATCTCTTGACCGCCTATGCAGCGCTGCGCCAGCGCCAGGCCGTCACTCAGGTGACGATCGAGAGGCGCACCGTCTGGTCGCTGACCGATGCTCGCGAGCTGCTGACCCAGATGATCGGCGAGATCGGCGACTGGACGGTGATGGAACATTATCTGCTGCGTTATCTCGCAGCACCCGAGGAGCGCGTCACGGCGATCGCCAGCGCCTTTGCCGCCTCGTTGGAGCTGGCGCGCGAGGGCAAGCTAGAGATCCGCCAGGATGGCGCCTTTGAGCCGATATACATGCGCCGCGGTCCGAAACACGCCACGTTGCAGGTGGTGGAACAGGAGCTGCCGGCTTGATTGACCCCAAGGGCGAAGAGGATTTCGAAGGCAATTTCGAAGATGGAGGCCGCGACCTGCAGGCCGAGATCGAGGCCGAGCGCATCGCCGAGGCGCTGGTCTTCGCATCCTCGCAGCCGGTCTCCGAGGGGTTCCTCACCGAGCGCCTGCCTGAGAATGCCGACGTCCATGCGATCATGCTGCGCCTGAAGGAGCAATATGCCCCGCGCGGCGTCAATCTCGTGCAGGTCGAGGGCGCCTGGGCCTTCCGCACCGCCGCCGACCTGTCCTTCGTCATCCGCCGCGACGACAATGAGGTGAAGAAGCTTTCGCGCGCCGCGCTGGAAGTGCTGGCGATCATCGCCTATCACCAGCCGGTGACGCGCGCCGAGATCGAGGATATCCGCGGCGTCCAGACCTCGCGCGGCACGCTCGACGTGCTGATGGAGGCGGGCTGGGTACGTTTCCGCGGCCGACGGCGCACGCCGGGCCGGCCGGTAACGCTCGGCACGACACGCGATTTTCTCGACCATTTCGGCCTTGAAGAGCTGCGTGATCTGCCCGGTCTCGAAGAATTGAAGGGAGCGGGTTTGCTGTCGGGCCGCATTCCTGCGAATTTCAACATTCCATCGCCGTTGATGAACGACGAACTGACCGAGGACGAGGACCCGATCACCCAGATGGATCTCGAGGAATTGGGGTTGCTGGCCCCGCGCGGCACCTCCGAAGATTGAGGGAGTTGCGTCTTGCTTTTGCCACGCATGGCGAAAACAATGGGGCTCACCACTTTTCGATAGGTCAATGACTTGTCACAAAGGGCGATACCGTGACATTAAGCTCAATTCAAAGGGCTTGATGTTGGAAACGGTGTCGAAAATTCTTACATCAGGGAACATCGCAACAGGGAGTTAGCGTAATGGGTTCTTTTAGCATGTGGCACTGGCTGATCGTTCTGGCCATCGTGCTGTTGTTGTTCGGTCGTGGCAAGATTCCGGAACTGATGGGCGATGTTGCCAAGGGCATCAAGAGCTTCAAGAAGGGCATGACGGACGACGACGCGCCGGAAACAGCAAAGACCGTCGATCACAAGGCCGACGAAACGAAATAACCA
>Ga0307513_10010897_pt1 | contig 11355 bp, 12 predicted proteins | sample 15_EM_MG_FD_202174 | JGI IMG/M metagenome (GOLD analysis project Ga0307513, IMG submission 202174) | Populus trichocarpa ectomycorrhiza microbial communities from riparian zone in the Pacific Northwest, United States - 15_EM | ecosystem: Host-associated > Plants > Roots > Unclassified | place... | reverse complement strand
TATACTCGATCCAGCCGGGATATCGGACCGACATTCTGCTCCTCATTCTGTTCCTCCCTCTCAGGAAGACTTTGATCATGGTTCTCTTCCGACAAGGTCACTGTTCCAGCGTTGCGTGGTACTTCATGGTTAGTGGCATAATCACTATCATCTGCAGATTGAGCTTGGCGAGTTGCAGAAGCAGGAACTGGGGGTGGAAGCATCGGAGAACAAGCGCGTTGACGGTTCGTAGCACCAAGACGAAGGCGCTCAATAGAACGAAAGGAACCCCCGAGGTGCGTACGTTCGAGTGTGCCAGGACGAACATCCTCAGCGAGTAAGACTGAATTTCGACCACGAACCCCGTGATGGAATGCGCGATGAGTAACATGCTCGACAGCCAATGCACCTATTTTAGAGCCATGGGTTCCCGGTATGGGGTGCGACGTCGCGAAGGCGTGAGGCTTGTTTGCATTAACATTGATTCGTTCTGCGAGTGGAATAGCGGCATCGGGCGGCGCGTCAGTGGAACTCTTGTTCACGCTTGCTGCAGGATGGTATTTCGTTCTATCCCTCTTGGACTTGACAAAAGTGAGGGCGGTGATGCTGCCCATTGGTGTGGTGTCGTCGAGAGCCATGGCTGGTCCTGGTACGTTGGCAGGTGGACGAAGAATCCTTTCAACTAGCCAACTAGAGGGTGAAGCAACGGAAAATTCCTCTATGGCTCCGGGTGGAATGACGCCGTAGGGGAGCGAAGATCCTAAATCGTAACGCAGTTGATCCTCGGCGTTCGAACTGCGAATGTTCGGTCGATTCTTCTTGTAAGACTTATACAGGAGCTAAAAAACAATATGTGAGGTTGGAGGCGAGTCCAAACTTGCTTTCGTCCTCTGCCTATACATTTGAGGTCCCTGCCAGTGCTTTCCACACCGTCAAATGCTATACATCACATACTCCCCCTCCATCCTTGCAGACAAATGCCCGCAACACGTCTTTCCAGCCCAGACTCGACCACCTCTCAACCATCCAGGCTAGAAACGCGATATCTCTACGCGTCCTCCCCAGCCCTGCAGAAGGAGTCTACAAAGGCTTTCAGAACCGAAGTGAGGAACGCGCGGATTGTTCGATGGCGTCGTCTTGTTGTCAATCTTATGTGCTACGTTTGCTTCAAGCGCGCTTTGGTCTCATTTCTGGATAGTAGTGCAATGGGGAAACCTAGAAAAATGTAGGGCAACAATCTCTGCGACCGCTCTTGAGCGACAAACCTTGGAGATTCATCTCTTGATTGAAACCATCTCAAACAAATGGTTCCTCGCGCGTTTCGATAATAGCAGACCTTTTTCATAGTCCAGCGGATTGGGGTATCGGTTCCGAGATAACGTGTAGGCGTTGTTTGGGTTCCTACGAGTGGCTCGATATCCTGAAACTGTGGTTCGTAGTGTGCAGGGGATTGGACTAATAACAAGGGGGTGTATAGTATCCGTCCGCGTTGAGTGAGTGTTACTTGATTGATATGAGAGCTGTTCATTGGGTACTTCCCACTAGTGTCTGTGGTGTGCTACTGCTCGCATTGATTCGGTGCCAAGGTTGCAAATCCCAGGCACGCAGGGGTGCGATGAGGGCTTCAACGTGTTCCTTCGAACTTCAATTTTTATTTTTTGTATTCGATGTCTGAGTGGTGATTGCACGAGTTGCACGACGCGGGAACGGGGGACGGTGACGAGTTGATGGGACGCTTAGTAGTAGTAGAACGTAGAACGTAGAACGTAGAACTATGTACCGCCATTGATGTCTGCTACGACCACGACGAGCAGCCCTGCTAGGTATGGCGGCACGGCCACTGCCGCCGGATCTTTTCAGCCCAGCACCCCGCCACTCGTTCTCGTTTGGTCTCTACCACTCCTGACCACTCCCAACCACTCCCGACGACGCTCTTTCTTCCTTCCACAACTATTATTTTTGTCATGACCTCGACGGTGGACACCCCGATGACTGCCCCGAAACCCCGCAAGGAATTTCTCGCTCCCTTCAAGTCGCTCGTCCGCTCCATCTCTGGTAACAATCTAGCCGCCAAGAACAAGAAACTCGAAAAAGCCACCGCGATGCCCGTACCTCAACGCCCGCGCCCCGAAAAGCTCGTCAAGGGCCGACGTCGAGCGAGCAGCTTTTGGTCAAAGAAGGTGCGCTCGGCGGGTGCCAGAACGACAACCAACCATAGACAGATGCTGACCCATCATGCTCGTGCAGCCCATTCCGCCATACTATGGCGACACTCAGGGTCTCGGCTCCTCCTCAGCCGACCAGCTCGCCTCAACTCTCCGCGAGTCGTTTGTGCGTGCCCTGCAGCCTCTCGTCCTACTCGTATCCTGACTATCTTCCCAGCGTGCCGTGGGCTTCCAGGATGTCACCCCTTATGACAACCCTGCTCTCGGTTCGATCTCTCGCCAGTCGTCCCGCAGTCGGCTTAGTGTCCACCCTTTGGCCACACCGAACCTGCCTACAATCATCTTCTCCTCAACATTGCCAAGGTCACCACACACCCTCTCTGCTCCATCTCCTTGGCCCCCGCCATCGCCTTCGCGCTCTCGACCATCCTCTCGTCCCCCATCGCGACCCGGTACACCCGGTACGATGGAGCTCCGTTTCGATGTTCCGGCTTTTTTACCACCGCCACGACCACACAGCCGAAACGGTTCGATTTCCTCCTCGGACTTAGGCTCGCTGCGCGGTACACCACAGGGTTCCACTGTATCCCTCTCACACCACCTCAGGAGCTCTGGGGTCGCCGGCGCCAGCCCTGTGCAGTCACCGGTTCACGCATCGGTATCGCTTCCGTTCCTCAGTAACCGCACTGCGTCTACGATGAGCATGAGCAACGTGCCTCCCAAACACCCCGAGTACGGCTCTTCCATACGGATCGCTGGTGGGAACCAGGAGCCCAAGGCCAACTCGGTTTTGGTGCTCAATAGCCCGGTGAAAGCGGCGTCATCGCCGTTACGTGAAAGCCCCATAACCGCTTCTCTAACCGATTTTGTTCCTCGAGCGAATAGAACATCAGAATCAGAGCAAACAGAGGTGGTACCCATGTCGCCGTTGGCAAGACCCCAGTTCCCGATCTTGAACGACGATGGGCGACCGGTTAGCCTCGCCGGGTCGGAACTTTCCGCGCCTGGGCTGAACAAGATCTTAAACGATTTTGACGAGGTCGATGCACAACTGCAGGACATGATCACCCAGCGCGCGCGGGACTTGAACGAGTCTGTTGGCGACCCCGAGGCACCTGCGAGTCCTATCAACATCGCTATTGCGGTTTGAAGACGATCGTTGTTGGACTCATGAACGAACGACGGACGCTGGTCATGGCACTCACGAACTCTGCTCGCGATCAAAAAAGCACCACCCACTTAGAGGCAAGAATAGATGGATGGGATGGATACCTCACCTATAGGAAGTTGGACCGATTATCTGCACTACAAACCGCACAGTTCTTATACCCCCGCCCCTTTTCAAATCTCTCGTCGCGAATCTCAGCTTGCACTTTACTCTCCTTTCTACTTTCCACAGACACTTTATAGGCTCTTTATTGACCATAGTCACTTCTCTGCCATTCTTCATATTATCCTACACCTAGACTTTCCTTTTGCTCATGTCCTCCCCGATGCTGTCCTCCGTTGTCGTGCACAATCGAGTATCATTTATCCACGTCCACGCATTGTACAGGCTGCTTATGAACACCCGCTATTTTTGGGTACTTGGTTTTTTCCTACCTGCAGGCACGCCCAACTCAGGGGGGACCCATAGAGATGGGCAGCAGGACGTTTCTTCTCAGCATTATGCATGGCAACTCAGGGGGACCCATAGGGAGATGGGCAGGAGGGCGTTCCTTCTCAGCACTATGCATGGACCTCCGGTGTCCAATGCCAGATGTCAGTTGGGAGACCCCGTTGTTTCCGGAGGTGGCGTTTGTGTTTTGAGCTCAGAAGAGACCGTTTTGCTCGAAGGTGGCAGGCATCAAATGAATGGTATTCAAGAGAGTGGAGTCATGTGTGACGTTAAAGAACATCTGTGGAGCCTGTCAAGGTTGCCACCCTACAATCGTAGACAAATTCGCCGCCCCAGTTCGAGAAGCCTTAGGGAAGACCAGCCTGTACACGACGGTTCTGAGAGTCTCTCAGTATTTACCATACATCCTGATGTTTTTGAAGTCCCAATAAGCCTCCGTGAATGCTTCAGGGTGGTTGTCCACATAGTCTGTCGAAATTTCGTTCATTCTACCGCGTGCGGCTTCTGAGAATCACTGTACGTACTGACACAGGTAGACGGACAGCCCGATCCGGCGTAAACATCTGGGTTTCCTGCCCAGTCGCCGCCTGGAAGGATGGCTTCGTCAGAAAATGCAATAAATCGGTGCATAGTACTGAGACGGAAATTGATTGAAGGGGGAGTGGTGGAAAATACGCACAGAATGTGAGATTAATAATGACATTCTCCGGACCGAACTTGTGGGCTATATCACATTCGGAATTGGTAAACCGGGCTATAGGAGTACCCCATAGGGATGTCTCGACAGTAGGGTAGCTAGGAACAGTGACCCCGAAAGGTGCGTAGCCAGTGTCGATCTCCTAGACGTTTGTCAAGGAACGGAATGAATCGAAGCGGGGAGAACAAAATAGAGAGAGAAATGTACCTCGCGGGACCAGAACCACACCTTGATTTCGGTGCGGGTTCGTTCCATTGCGTAAATACCACCCCCAGCCGCATTGAAATCAGGACCATAGGAGTTTGGTTTACCCGTGGAGACACCGCAGCCAGCATTGAAATTTGTATGCCAGTCACAGTTTGTCAGCTTGTCCGCCCTAGCAGTATTTCTTTTGGTCAGTCTCAGTCTCAGCGTAAGGGGGAGATTGTTTACCCAGTCTGGTCGCGACCAGGTGCCATGGTGCAATTGGCGGTCGTATGGAGCGCTATACTATTCGGGCTGACGTTGTTGACTCCCTCGACTATGTCGATTTCACCATGGGCTGAACGGAACAAGCACAATGAACCCACTAAGGCCTCAGTGCGGATGGGAAAGCATGTAAGCTTACTCGGCCAGTTCACCTCATCGGTCATCCACAAAGCGGGCCAGGTACTGAAGCATTAAAGTCAGTTCGACCGGCAAGCAGGGGAAGCAACGATGGGGTGAGAGAGGTTTACGCGTTACTTACCCACAACCCTGGGGCATGTGAAGGATATCCGCAACGAGTACTGTGTTGTGGCTGAACTGTCTGTGGGACCGCACTCTGACACTTCTGCGGCCAGGCCCAGTAGGGGAGAGCTTGCTTGTTGAATCGGCCCCGAGAATGATATGAGGAGGCCGGTCATTCGTAGTTGCGAGTCTTAAACGCTTGGCAGTGGCGCGGTCCACGTATCTACCCGACGTCAGAAGCGGGTTAGAGAAAGGGCCAAAAAATTAGCGCGGTATTGTAGCATACTCGACGCGTCCATGGGTGGGGTCGTCGATCTCTTCAAATGAAAAATTATCCCAGAACGAAGTGCCTTGCCAGTTATCCGTCAGACTGTAGAGAGCGGCGAGGGCGACAGGGTATTGCGCAACGAGGGCGAGAACAACGAGGGTAAGTATCACCATTTGTAGTGGGTATGGCTAGTAGAGCCAGGAAAGAGTTTGAGAAGGAGCAAGGTTGTCTGGAATGACTTCTCCTGTCGGGGTTTTATTGCTTGCAGGGGCTCGCCTATCTTCGCGCCGTTCTGGGGGAAGTGCGTGTACGTTTGGGACTCCCCCGTGAGGTTACCATTGCAAGTACGTCTTATGCCGCTCGAGGAAACCTCCGCCGCCACATATGAATACAGCCCATCGCATTTGCTCATGGACAGGTGCCGAAGGTCCGTGGATCCGTTTGTGTGTCCCTATGGATCAAGACACCACTTAAGTAGGTTTTAAGCTAACTAGTAACACGAGCGAACAAAGAGTCCAATAATTGAACGGGCGTGTTCCTTTTGCCAACAACATGAAATAGGACGCGGCAGCCAATTGTTGTCACCGGAGTTGTAGGATGACCCGTGATGACTGGCCCCTTGAGACTCGAGCCAGGTCTCTGATTGCGATTGCCTTGCAAGGGGTTCGACGAGGCGATCTGCAAGGCCAAATCAAAGCCGTGAGATGTCCTTCAAACACATAATTTCCTTCGGTTGTCAGTAAGAGTGGAGCACCATAGGCAAGCTTTTCTCAGCCATGAGACTTCGTCCCCGACAGTGTCACGACTTTTATAGGGTGAAGCTCCAGGCTGCTGTACACGACTTCACAGAACAGCCATGACATTCAGAGAGGCGAGAAACGGTCTTCCGGATCCTTCGAGAAGCTCAGAACCTCCAAGTCGACTGGTGACTGGTTGGCATACAACCCTTGAAGCTGCCCTCCACACCATATTAGCACCAAACACTCGCATCTAGGTGTCTGGCTACGTCTCTAGGATCCCAAACCGACGCACCTCTTTTCCACGCGGACGACTTCTCCGTAGTGGGAAGTATCACACGCGATATTTTGACACCTTGCCTTCTCCCCTGCACGGGGCTTAAGCGCTCGGCGATTCTTCTCCGACCCAATCAGTACCATCGGCGTCTATACATCAACGGACTCGCATCGGCAGCGTAGACGCCGTACTTCTCTATCTTAGTCCTGGCACGACTGGCATGCGAGATCCCGCTGGAAAACGACCAAAGGATCGCCCCTTAGACTACTACCTCCCGCCTTCTCGTCTAGACCAGGCCCAACGGTCTTCGTGGCAACCACCAGGCGGTTGGCAACCACCAGGCGTTTTCAACTTATCAATCACCCAAGCATCTGGCAAGTTCCTATCCGCCGCAGACATGTATCGTCAGGATTCGACTACCAACGGGTATCAGCAACATCCATTTGCATATGCAAACGCACAAGCAGCAGCGCCGCGCTCAAATCAGCCTCCACGATCGCTGGCGTGGCCCACGACGCCGCCGGCGCCGCAACCCCCAACATCAACCACACTCGACCGTAGGCCATCCAACCGCTACCTCAGGTCCCACAGCCAGGCGGATATTAGACGATCCCCGAATAGTCCACTCCCGCCCCTTCCGACCTCTACATCGCCCACGCCGCAACGGGATCTCCGTGTGCAAACCGACTTGAAGCGACCTATAACAGCAGACAACACGAACGGTGTATCCAACGAACACCTGAGTCCAGAAGGGAGGCCCTCATTGGGCTCCCCTCCCCCTCGCCAGCGGACCATCTCGCAGCCCAACAGGGAATACCTACGTCCTCAGAATTCACCTCCTCCGCCCCAACCGGATCCATACAGCATGATCAGTTCATTCTCGAGGCGACCCAACTACCCAAACCCGAGTGATCCATTCAGTGTGGTTGGGCCACGGGGTATTCCGCTAAAGCAAACCAGATCGAACACTACAGAAGGCTCTCACAGAGGATCCACACACGCCTGCGTGAGTCTGTAAGTCCTTCACTATGACCTCCCAAAGTCGACCATTTTACTCTCTCTTACGTCTTGGACAGGAATCGCACCGACAGGATGCGAATGATCAGATTCCCCCCCAACGTTGTCATGGCTGTGAAAGCGGTGATCGAGATAACTTGGCCGCGTGGGATACAGAGTGAAAGGCAGGTTGCCTTGGGCGCATACGAGTTTCAGCTCAGGGGGAGTCCATGGACCGGTCAAGGGGACGAGTCGGTTCCGGCTAGGATACTAATGTGCGTTTTCAAACGGGATTGTGCTCCCCTAACGTGTTCTGACAAGTCGTCACAGGTGTGAGGTTCTCTCCACAATCTATCACCACGGCTGGGAGCTACGCATGTCCACGGACATCTCGCAAAAAGCTCAGGACAAAGACCTTTTGATCTATCGCGAGGGCCCTCTCCCTCCGCCTTGCCAATTTCTCGCTATATCCTTCAACGATAGCGACCGCTTGCGTATCATTAGTGGCAGTAGTGGTTCTTCGACTTCCAGCGGCCCGCCGTATGACGTGATTAATGGCATCAAGAATATCTGGGGCGTGTATGTCCAAAAAGAGCAGTGGAAAGTCCAGGGGGTCGCCTGGGAGTTTAAATTGGCAGGGTCAGTCTGTGATTCACAAGTATATTTGTACTTATTTATGTTTTCTGACTTGGCCCGTAGGAATCCCTGGTGGGCGTCGGGCGAGGAGTCTATTCAAGTACGAATGTTGCTACTCAGCATGCTCGACCAGTTGACGGCGCTAGGGTGGGAACCGCACGCGAGCCTGGACATGACCGCTGGCCCAGGTGGGGCGACAAGAAACGCTGGGTGAGACACGGCACTTCTCGTGCTTGCCAGAGGTTACTGATTCTTTATCCTTTGATAGCTCTGACACGGATTGTTGGATTCTTAAAAAACTACGCTAGTACTTGTTCATTGAGGTCACCTTTCTGTTTGCCTGAGTTTGGTTTCAGCACCCCTGTTGTGTTCCAGGATTACCCCTCAATCATTATCACAATTTGTTGTTGTGCTTCCATATTTATAGACATTCATCCCAAACCCAAAAAGCCATCCGAGCCAAACGATTTGATCTTTGGACCTTGGTCTTGTTCCAAGTTCGAAATAGAATCTTCGTCGCGACCACAAGCAAAATTCAAGACAGGCCATGGGCGAATACCGTTTCACAAATCAGCGAGTATATTGATGCAAGTCTGGCCCACCAAGCTACATTGTGGTTCTTCGTCGTCAGAGTCGAGCGTGATTGTACGCCTAGTCGGCCTTGCCTTCAAGTTCGTTTATACATACGGAGGAATTATGGGGGACTGGAAGGCTAGAGTTGCAGTGGTTGATAGTGTTCGATGTTTTAAGGGACGCAAGCAGCGGAGGTGAGATAGGTTGGGGATCACTACCTCCCGCCTTCTCGTCTAGACTAGCCGCAACGGTCTTCGTGCCAACCACCAGGCGTTTCCAACTTATCAGCATCTTGCAAGTTCATATCCTCCTCAGACATGTATTGTCAGGATTCGACTACTAACGGGTATCAGCAGCATCCATGTGCATATTCAAACGCACAAATGTCAGTGGCGCGCTCGAATCAGCCTGCACGATCGCTGGCGTTGCCCACGACGTCGCCGCCGGCCCAACTCCCAACATCAACCACACTCAACCGTAGGCCACTCCATGGCTACCTCAGATTCCCCAGCCAGGCGCATATTATACGAACCCCGCATACTCTCACCATGCCGCTTCCGCCCCATACACCGCCCACGCCGCGACGGGGTCTCCGTGTGCAAAACGACTTGAAGCGACCTATAACAGCAGGCAACACGAACGGTGCTGCCAACGAACGCCCGAGTCTAGAAGGAGGCCCCTCATTGCGCCCCCGTCGCCGTCGCCAGTGGCCCATCTCGCGGTCCAACAGGGAACACCAACGTCCTCAGAATTCACCTCCTCCACCCCAACCGGATCCAAACAGCAATGTCAGTCCAAACCCGAGTGATCCATTCAGCGTGGTTGGGCCACGGGGTATTCCGCTAAAGCAAACCAAATCGAACACTACAGACAGCTCTCACAAAGGATCCACATACGCCGCCGTGAGTCTGTAAGTCCTTCACTATGACCTCCAAAGTCGACGGTTTTACTCTCTCTTACGTCTTGGACAGGAATCACACCGACAAGATGCGAATGATGAGATTCCCTCCCCACGTTGTCATGGCTGTGAAAGATGCGATTGAGATAAATTGTCCGCGTTGGATACAGAGTGAGAGGCTGTTTGCCTCGGGCGCATACGAGTTTCGGCTCAGGGGGAGTCCATGGACCGGTCAAGGAGACGAATCGGTTACGGCTAGGGTACTAATGTGCGTTTTCAAACGGGATTGTGCTCCCCTAACGTGTTCTGATAAGTCGTCACAGGTGTGAGGTTCTCTCCACAATCTATCACCACGGCTGGGAGCTACGCATGTCCACGGACATCTTGCCAAAATCTCAGGACAAAGACATCCTGATCTATCGCGAGGGCCCTCTCCCTCCGCCTTGCCAATTTCTCGCTATATCCTTCAACGATAGCGACCGCTTGCGTATCATTAGTGGCAGTAGTGGTTCTTCGACTTCCAGCGGCCCGCCGTATGACGTGATTAGCGCCATCAAGAATATTTGGGGCGAGAATGTCCAAAAAGAGCGGTGGAAAGTCCAGGGGGTCGCCTGGGAGTTTAAATTAGCAGGGTCAGTCTGTGATTCTACAAGTATATTTGTGCTTATTTATGGTTTCTGACTTGGCCCATAGGAATCCCTGGTGGGCGTCGGGCGATGAATCTATTCAAGTACGAATGTCGCTACTCAGCATGCTCGACCAGTTGACGGCGCTAGGGTGGGAACCGCACGTGAGCCTGGATATGACCGCTGGCCCAGGTGGGGCGACAAGAAACGCTGGGTGAGATACGGGCACTTCTCGTTCTTGCCAGAGGAGGTTGCTGATTCTTTATCCTTTGATAGCTCTGACACGGATTGTTGGATTCTTAAAAAACTATGCTAGTGGCTTAGGTTTAGTTTCAGTCCTGTTGTGTTCTAGGATTACCCCTCAATCATTATCACAATTTGTTGTTGTGCGTCCATATTTATAGACATTCATCCCAAACCCAAAAAGCCATCCGAGCCAAACGATTTGATCTTTGGACCTTGGTCTTGCTCCAAGTTCGTAATAGAATCTTCGTCGCGACCACAAGCAAAATTCAAGACAGGCCATGGGCGAATACCGTTTCACAAATCAGCGAGCATATTGATGCAAGTCTGGCCCACCAAGTCACCTTGTGATTCTTCGCCGTCAGAGTCGAGCGTGATTGTACGCCTGGTCGCCTTTGCCTTTAAATTCATTTGCACATACGGAGGAATGATGGGGGAATGAAGGGCCAGAGTTGCAGTGGTTGGTATTGGTTGATTAGTATTCGATGTTTTAAGAGACGCAAACAGCGGAGGTTGGCGGGGAAATAGGTTGGGGATCTGCGGGATAGCCTGAGGATAGGTCTAGTGAAATTATTGGAGAAGGTATGAGAGATACCCACTTGGCATGGAGTCTGCTTGTGGTCATGGACCTCCCGACCAGGAGGGATTTGAGGCGGTTGAGGAAACGATGGGCGAGAATGCTCCGTGATATTGGCATCCTGTGAAGAGTCAACCATTCCATCTGTGTTCTTGAGTGATCTCGAGCTATGAAACTGAGTGAGATTTGTTTTCTGCTTTGCAAGCGGGCACGGCGTCGGGACCGGGGAGATCTGATTGTTCAGGTTGTATTCAACTTGAGTAGGAGTGAACAGGATTGGGCACAGCTGTGGAAGAGCAGTTGAAGAGCGCGCCGTGGGTACTGCAGAAGGAGGCTCATCAACACTCTCATCATCAC
>Ga0307513_10010896_pt1 | contig 11355 bp, 19 predicted proteins | sample 15_EM_MG_FD_202174 | JGI IMG/M metagenome (GOLD analysis project Ga0307513, IMG submission 202174) | Populus trichocarpa ectomycorrhiza microbial communities from riparian zone in the Pacific Northwest, United States - 15_EM | ecosystem: Host-associated > Plants > Roots > Unclassified | place... | reverse complement strand
TATAAACTTCCAACAAAGCAAACTAAACATAGCAATACGATAGCATAGCCTATCTGACTCAGAGCCAGTGGCGGAGCTGAAATCAAATCAAAATAAACCAAATATAAATCAACTAAACATAGGAGATCCTGCACTGCCCGCTCCTGTGTACCGTTACCGGAACATGTACACATGTTACAATGCCCAATAAGTGGATCGGGTGAATCCACAGAGGACAAGTTGGTAGAAGATGGAGTCCGAGGGAAAATGCCTATAGGTACGATCCCGAGGACAAGTCATGTAATGCCAGAAGACCAGAATACGAGATGCAGTTGCATACCGAATTCTCGACGGAACCAACCCAAGAAGAATGGCCATCTTCTGTCCAGCGAGTTAGACTACCCTGGACAAGTACGAGGGCAAGATAATTTGTAATCATTGCTGTCAACGGATAAACGGATGAGCTGACACCTGACGTGGTCTCCACACCATCAGGAATAATGATTAGCGCAGACCGATAAGTTGGCCATGGGAGCTAAAAAGGTGTGGTAGAGAGTTTTCAGGGTCTACGAGTGTTCGCACTCAGGTGAAGTTCGCAAAGTTGCGGGCAAGGTACTTAGTTAGTATAGAGTTAGCATGTATACCGCAATTGCTCAGACGCGGAATATAAATATCGAAGCATCTTGGCTGCTATTAAGAACAAGCACGGAGAAAGGCTCTTATCAATATAATAAGTTATTTTATACTTTTATATCGTTACCAATACTTCGACGATCTATACCGAAGCAAACCATTATATCTAGCCTGCATTACTCGTGTCTTCTTAACGAGTTCTCCGATATAATTACGATCACGGTCCTAGCTGTCGGAATACCTCACGCCGAAGCTACCACCTAACACCTGCAGTGACTGGTCAGTATTGGCCAAATTGAAGGATATCCTTTATGTATTTGTCTTAGGGACAAAGTTCGCAAGCGGCTCAACCTATCCTACACTTACAATGCAATTACCATACTATCAGTTCACTCAAAACAAGCTCCACCCACTGATTCAGGCAGAGCGGAACAATTCTTCAGATGAGGATTCTGAGCTTGATTCAAGAACATCGCGCTTACTCTGGGGTGCAGCCGATGAGGTTTATATGAAGCTTAACCTCTACTGGCAAAAGACAGATAACCATAGCGGCCAGGCTGTAGCTACGATGCTAGACCCACGGATGAGGTTGAAGGTATTTGAGAACCTTCACTGGGACCCGGAATGGATTGACGATGTGAAGAAAAAGTTTCACAGGGTCTACAATGACTACTATGCAAGCAAAGAGCATAGTCTGCCTGATACGGGTAGCGAGGTTAATATGTTGGAAACCCGGAGTGTGGCTTCAGCAGTACGGCTTCAAGTGGGACTGGACAGGCCAGGAACTAGTGGTAGTTCTTCAGCAAGGGAGGAAGAGGTTGGGTTTGATGATCTCGTTTTTGGTCTGCCGGTCAGTCCAACAGACCAATCACAAATGAGGTCGCTGGTGGACTTCTACCTTGAGGAAGACTGTGCAGACCGTCGGGCAGACCCGGTACAGTGGTGGAAGTTGCATGCACATCGATTTCCCTCACTTGCCCTCATGGTGCGCGATTACCTTTCCGTTCTGGCTACAAGGTATGTTTGTGATACTACCTATCACTCTGACATACCTAATTACTAACTATAGTGGTATGGGCCATGGTGGGGATACCAAGTGTGCCATCCGAGCAGGCTTTCTCTGTTGCCGGCGATATTGTTACAAAAAAACGCAATCCCATGGTAGGTAGTACTATTAGATTGCTCATGCTAACCAAGGCATGGCTTGGGCTACCGGAGGTGGAAATGTGGGAAGAGGCAGAGGAAACCCGTGGAGAAGATGGGAACTACGAGGCAGACACAGAAGGAGATGATGAACTTTCTTAGGCATTTGACTCGGTGATTGTGGGAAGGTCCTTTGGCTAGTTGTATTTATTTTCAAGTTGCTATATACAAATGTTGGTTGTTTTGAATGATAATAGCAGTGTGTAGACTTATCATGGCCACTCTAGATTCGAGCTCTCATGAACAACACTACGCCAAGCCTCATGGAGGCTCGAGCCCAGGTCTGGACTCCGCTCGAGCCGGCTCGTGAACAACACTACCCCTGCACTCTCGGTTCATGTTCACGCAAGCTTGGCATGCAAACAACGAGAGCACTTGGCGGTTGTTTTAACACAGCAGCGTCTATTGGAAGGACTGTCGATGGACCATATATGACGTTATGAATCGCAGTCAGTCTATATATTTCAATATGACAACTAATTCTATGCCTGTCGCTCTACTGGCCTCAATGGGAGTTAACAAGCATGTAGCATTGATTTGGTGTGAGCATATGCAAGGTATTTGTCGGTTACTACCAAACTTAGCACCCGAAGGGTTAGCAACGGGATGTCCCGCTGTGGCCGGAGCGTGGTAATCCTGCAGACTATGGATCTTGAGCGAGGGTGGTTGGGCCTTGAGGCTGTCTAGTCCTAATGGAGATATGGTTCACGCTTACTTGTGTACGCCATTTTCTTAGAATCTCCTCTTCAGCCGAGCTGATATTGCACCTTTCACCTTACTTTACCGCACTTGTATGATGCGATGTTCAGCCTACCCGTATTCGAGTACAAGTACCCGGGGATATGTTTTTGTACATTACAGGGATAGTTAACAAGCAGAATAATCCCTGTCTTGTGCGATAACATATTCGTGGGTACTTGTACATTTTCTCTATGTTGGTGATATTTCCACATCAGGAATTTAAAATTTCTTACTTTGATGGTGCAACCTGAATTCATGATCTAGTTCTCACTATTTCAAAACAGACGACTGGGTTTTGCGGGACAGCTGCGGCGTGCTTGGGGGTGCAAATTGGGATTTTGAAATTCTCTCCACCACCACTTTCCCCCATCGCTCCGTGGCGCTTCCGACTAAAGTGAGAAATCAAAACTTGCGCCCACACCGAAACCCAAGACTCAGGCACCCATTTCCTCCGTTAAGCCTTCGACAACTCTGGCAAGTGTGCGATCCATAGCGCGACACATACCATCCACCCGAGCAATCGAGCAATCCCCATCCCAAATTCATAACAAAAAGACCAAAAAGACACAGTCCGGTAAACCCGCTCGACGACAACTCCACTAACCAGCGACCCAGAATATCACCTCCCACCATGACAAACCCTTCGCCAAACACCCTTCAGGAATAACTCCCAAAGCACAAAATTCACCATCCCGCCAAGGGAGAGGAGTATAAAGCTCACTTGGAGGACAAACGTGAAGACAAGGGCCCACTCGTAGAAGCAGACGCACACCGCTCCGATTAGGGGCAGGACTCGTACCTCTTGCTTCCAGATACATAGGCAGAGGATGGCTACGATGAGGACGGCCGTGGTGACTTCTGCTGTCTCAAGTAGACATTCGAGGGTTTTTCCGATGGCGTGGTAGATTTGTGTGCCCAGGCGCCAGTTTGGGGGGTCGAGGGGGGTGGTGTAGAGGTATAGGTAGGGGATGGAGGCCATTTTTTGTTGTTGTTGTGCGCTTTGCTGTGTTTTTGGTTGGGTGGGGGGAGGAGTGGATGTTGTTAAATATGCAGTTAGGAGGGAAGGAAAGAGGTAGTCGTGGGGATAGTTCGTGCGGGTCTGTGGTTGATAGTCACGGGTAATCACTCGGGGGTTAGGTCTGTGTTTGTTGGATATCATCGGTAGCCAAAGCTTCGTCATAAGGCCTTCCTGGTTGTCATTGGTTGTGGTGCTCGCTTGTCGTCTTTGCTCTCTCTTTCTTTTCTTTTCTTTTCTTTCTCTTCACTTTTCTTTTCTTAATGGTTCTCTCTCTCAACCATAAACGAATGTAATGAAACTAGTCTCAACATAACTCTTGTTTAGCCTTTAATCTCTCTCTCACTCTCGCCTTCAGTGAAACTCTCTCCGTACTTTCTGCACTCAATAAGCGGTCGCGTAAACCCTTTATTCGGCCCGCTGCTTGGAGAGTCCGGCACGCCAGGGATAATTTCTAACAGTTTTTAATGTTGGAGAGTCCTCCCACATCTAGCATCATCGGCTATGGGGGAGTACGTCAGCCGGTAAAGTGGCAGGTGGGGCAGTGGGTGAGCCCGCGTGAACCTGGGAAAATAGTGGCTGGTGCTTTCCTGTATAGATAGCTGGGGACGCCCCCCTTCGTTTCTTCCTCGATTAGCCTCAGTCGTTTCAACACTTAGCCATGTTGGAAGTGTAGAGGATGCGGCTTTTCCCCTTAGCAGGGAGGTTAACCGTAGTGGGGAGTTTATACAAGACCGGTGAGGCTTATGTATGATACTACTTGAATCCGTTTCAAGTGCCTGTGGGGCAGAGCAGAGCAGAGTAGGGTCCATGTCTCGCAAGCAGGACGAGCAAGTGAACAAGTTAAGTTATGCGCAGGAAAAGGGTAACAATTCAAACACGGGGCTTTAGTGAACCCTTCTATGCGGCGCCGCGCAAACTAAGCTATGATCCAAAGATCGCTCGGGTTTTGGTGTGTGACCGGTATCATTTCATATATAAATTTGCGCGCAAGCATCATAAATGCATGGTTAAATCCCAGTAGGGCCCTTGGCAGACACTCCGCGGAATCCCGCTGGTCCCCACCTCCAAGCGAACATGCACCATACTATCGGGGACTTTGCGGTTGTGTATTTGGGGAATGATACGTAGATTGGGTCTATAGTATATAAGTTAACTGTTACGTATGATGTCGTACCGGATCCTCCGTTTCGACAATGAAATGATACCACACGATTTATGTTCGCATAGGGTGTTGGAGATTAACCCCTTTAGGCTGCTCACCATATATTTTCCATTCCCACTGGATGGGAAACGCGACTACGATTAGCTATAAGCCTAAAACGAACAATGGCTTCACGAGTGTTCCACCACTATTAGCTTCTTACCACCTAACACCCTGACCCTGCATACCTGGTGCGACATCACCAAACACCGATCCACCGACGATGAAACACAAACACCAGCAAGAGCCGAAAATCCATCCTCACCCTCGGTGACCGACCCTACCCTCGGCAGGTGGCGTAACACTACCCTCGGCCACGATACTTCTACCTCGGATATGAATCGGCACAACGCAAAAGAAGGACGACCTAGGGACGGAAAGTGGGAGAAAAATCTGGCACGCGCTGGAAGTGTGCTGGGAGGAAGGTTTTCACTTGAGGAGGATATAAGATAGCCTGTTCTCCCCTTTGTTTGTTCGTTATTAGTTGATCATCGCATTTTTCGCTCACAGTCCTACGGTTATCTCTTGTCTTGTCAAAGTCATTCGTTATTGTATAAGATCTCTTTATTCTTTGGTTCTTCTCTTATATCTTTTGTCTGTCACCTTTATTCGCACCAATAAAAGTGTTCGCACCGTTCGGGAAACTAAGGATTAGATCCACTGCGCCCTGCCGCCTATTAGTTGTTTAAAATAGGGTCCCTAGGGAACCGGGCAGAGGCCAAAACACACCAAAATTGCAGGTTTTCGAGTTATTATATTTCCAGACATCCTGAAACCCAACTTTGGGAATTTTCTGGAAAAAATATAGCATCTTTCAAAGTATTATATATATTTATATCATGCTTTTGTCTGGAGTTTTGTATAGCCAGAGAAGTAGACATAAGAACTAGGTAAGCTATGTCGCAATATATCTTACCCATATCATACAAGTTACGGGCATATAGTACCCGAACGCTAGCCAGCAGCCCCACCGCAACATTTGGAGGGAAATGACCCAAGGGCATTACCAACCCTAGACCTACCCCCCGGCAAAAAAGTGGTTCGCCGAGCATTTTTCAATGCTCAACTACTCCACTGCCCCCCGGATTCGAACTCGTGATGGTCCCTGTTTCAAATTAGCCGACCAGTCTCCTAAGCCATTAGACCATAGGAACTGGCCGAGAATACTCTTTCTTCTTGATCTTTTAACTGCTCCTTCGGAAAATAGATGGTTTAGGCGCCTGATACTTTATCATTGGTAAAAAAGAACATCGGTATCTAATCATAGTACTCTCTCATAATATCGATAGAATGAGGAACGGGGGGGGTCCGGTGTATATCTGTGCTCTCCCTCTGAAAGGCTCGCTTTCTTTGTCAGAGGACAAATGTTCCCCGAATTCCATGGCTAGTATCCCAGATGTAACTACTCTTTTGTACAAGAAAGGACCGGGATAGAACTTTTGTATGGTAAATTACCTATGCTTGTCTGATCGCCAATACAAAATTCGGACCCAAGTGTTCGGGTCCTATATGCCTGTAAATTGTATAAAAAATCTTGATTTCGGCAACTACGATACCCGGATGGAAACCACATTCACTCCTCACTACTCTTGGAGAATTGAAGGAAGAAAAATAATAATCCTGCACTTTGTGTGGGCGCTATTATAGGAAATTACTTTTTGAATGCTTTTTCCATGGCATTTCAGCCTATGGTGGCTGGATAATGATAGCTCGAAAACCTGCAATTTTTGTCTGCTTCGGCCTCTGTCTGGTTACCAAACGACCCCAGCTGTTCGGAAGGGGTGAATGCGGTATTATGTAGAAAGGGGAACAGTGGTAGCGCACGTTCAAAAGCTTGGTTGCGGACTATCTGGGACGGAAAAGCTTGTGATATAGAGAGAACCGGGGGGGGGAGGTTGAGGGGGATCTTGGCAAAAGTTCTCACCGCAATTCCTACTGCGCTGAGAGGGTTGGGGCTCTGCAAACAACCTCGTATGATACTGGAAATCTGCGATGGGACCTACCCCCCCGGCTTTGGACATGGAACGTCTTGGATATATGTGTCTAATGCATATTGCGGGTTGAGACTGGGGAAGATCCGGATCTCGACGGGGTAGGCGTTTTTGGCCTCCGGCGTTGCCCGGGGCTGTCTCGGGAGGGCAAGGATGTATCATAGTGGATATCTCACTAGCGGGAGAAGACGTCCATCCCTAACTTATGGAGCAAATATCTCAGTCCAAACGGCGCTTCCTTCTCCGTATCGGCGGTTTTGGTGGAGTACCGGTAGCTTCTCTCCGATGACTTCTTTGCTTGGTCAGTTTAGATTAAATTACTTTGTGCACGGTGCGGACCTATTTATTCTACGTGGTAATTCTCTTTACGGGGGGATTTTTAACGGGGGGATTTTTTTGTTCTCTCTTGCTGATACCTGCCGAGTATTAATGGTTGGCTTATTGCTATTTTTGTGCGGCGGGTTCTATTTGCCTGTATGGGCGGACGTTTTTAGACGGTTAACGGCTGAGCTCGACGGAATGTGATTTGTGGGTTAAACTTTAAGTCTAACTTATCAGATCTCCGGCACGAAAATCACAATTAGGAAAAAAAGAGGCCAGAGGGCGATCTCGTGGTAATTGCATAGAATTTCTTCAAGAATATTTAATATAATATTCCCATAGCTTATAATATTCCAACCAACACATTGACCCATTGCCTCATCCACTCGATCATTCGATCTGTCCGAGTGATCTCTCATGCTCAAGATCCGCTTGGCCAAAAAACCCTAAACCTATTCAAGCCAGGCCTCCCCTCCAAAGAGGGGGGCAAAAAAACAAAAAACAAGAAAGGGCAGAAATAACGCAGGTCCGTAAACATCAATCACTAAAGGAAAGGAGTGAAGGATGAGGAGAGGGGGGGAGAGAAGCAGGGTAGATTAATCGCTGGCAGCCCCATTCTGAGCAATGAGATTTGGAGTACCAGCTTTAAGCCCCACGACATGATTCTTTGCCGCAAGGGCTTGGATTCTTTTAGTCACAGCGGTGGGCCCACTGAGGCCTTCTTTAGCGATCAGGTAGGCCGAAAGACCAGTGACGTGGGGAGTTGCTGTGTGCACATATTAGAGTCTATAAGGCATGGAAGGTGAGTGGGGGGAGGCTTACCCATGGAAGTACCGCTGATGGTACGGGATTTATTCAGACTTGTGCCACCGGGGACGTCAATCCAGGCACTTGTGATATTCGTCCCGGGGGCAAGGATGTCGACAACTATGGTTATTAGTTTGTTTTTCTCCACTGCTAGTATTTATGGGGGAGGGCTTACGATTCCCATAATTGGAGTATATGGCCTCAGTATCGCTATCTTCGATAGCTCCAACGGTGATAGCAGTTGGCTCTGAAGCTGGGGAAGTAGTTGCGGCGGGTACCTGAATGTTTGAGAGATGTTAGTTTGGGATATGTGGGTGGTGGAAATGGTAGGAGAGAAAGAGGGAAGGGGGGTATGTGCTCCATACATTATCGTTTCCGGCGGCTACACAGACGGTCATACCCATACGGACGACGGCTGCGACCGCGTTGTTCACCGCTACAGACTTTACCCGTGAACCGAGTGACATGTTTGCGACCTGTAATATTAGCATAGCTTCCGTGGGGGGTCGGTAAAAGCAAGGGACTTACAGATGTGTTGATAGCGCCAGCGTCCTCGGCATTTTCGGCAGCCCACTGAAGTCCAGCAATAACACCGGAGTTGCTTCCTGATCCGTCATCACCCAAGACCTTAACTCCAATGATTGTGGCCTTCTTTGCAACACCATATTTGGTCCCACCGATAGTGGCAGCAACGTGTGTTCCATGACCATTCATATCGGTGTCTGAGGATCCCGGGACAGCGTTATGTCCAAAGGTAGCGCGGCCGCCAAAGTCCTATACATGTTAGCGAAGCACACACCCCCCCCCAACGATTTGAGTAGAGGCCAACCTCATGGCCGGCTAGAATGCCGGTATCAATGATATACGCCCTTGCTCCCTCCCCTGCGGAGCTGTCGTAGGGGTATGAAGTCCTGGTATCAGGGGTAAGTTTTTTGTTGTGTGAGATGCGGGCGAGGCCCCACGATGGGGCGTCGTTTTGAGTGACTAGGTCTTGGGTATAGACTTTGTAGTCTGGCTCGATGAAGTCGACCTACAACCCTTCCCGTTAGTAGGCGTTGGAACTCTGGAATTTCCGGAATACAATACCTCTTCTCTGGTTTCAATCTCATTTTTGGAGTCTTCGTCAAAGCTTCCGGCATAGCCGTTCCAGGTCGGGAAGTTATAATGGTGCAAAACTCCGGTAGTCTCGGGCGCCTCGCTGTCGGCTGAGCGGGCACTGATTCTTTGGGCATGAAGTTCGGTTGCCCATTGGCAATGCTCTTGACATCTCTCCTTGGGGACTTCTGACTTGAATACGATGATGTACTGGTTGGGGATGATGTGTTCGGCCATTGTGTTTTAGGTTTTGAGAAGATTGTAGTTTTAAAGTATCAAAAGCTTTAGATTCTTGCTCGGTGTGTAGTCTCGGATTTTTTTTGTGGTGATTGAATCCGAAGGGGTGGAATGTCGAGGAGGTTATATAGTCATTTGGGGGGTAGGAATTTATTTTATTATTCTTAGGTTCCTTTTTATTGTGCTGTGTAAAACCGGTTTCTTAATTTGGCCGCGTAAAGCATCCCCGGCGCAGCGATGCCTGGTTGAACAAGTGTCACCGTGGGCGCTCCATGGTAAGATCAATGATTGATGCTGAGGTGTGGTTGTTTCATTCGTAGGGAGATCAGTCATATTGTTGAGGTTTGAGAGTAAATCGGTGAAATATGGCAGGTGGATGCTGTATCATATGCTGGCTAACGCTTTGGATTCGAGAATAGTAAGGCTAAGGGAAGTTTCTTTTGCAGGGCATACCCTTGCACTCTAGGTTCAGGTTCACGCAAGCCTGGTACAAGTATGCCTACTACGACAGCGCTTGGCGGCTGTCTTACCACGACAACAGCGTCTATTGGACGGGCTGTTGATCGACCATGTACAGTATGACGTCATGAATCGCAGCCAGTCTATATATTTCCATATGAATACTAACTCTATGCCGCTCTATCGGCCTTAAAGGGAGTTGACAGGCATGTAGCATCGGTTCGATGTGGGCATACTATGCAAATATTTGTCGGTTAGACTACTACCAGACTTAGCACCCGAAGGGTTAGCAACGGGAGGCCCGCTGTGGCTGGAGCGCGGTAATCCAGTAGACTATCGATCTCAAGCGAGGGTGGTAGGCCATGAGGCTGTCCAGTCCTAATAGAGATATGGCTCACCCTTACTTGTGTACGCCATTTTCTTAACATCTCCTCTTATCTTCAGCCGAGCTGATATTGCACTTTCACCGTACTTTACCGCACTTGTATGATGCGATGTTCAGCCTACCAGTATTCGAGTACAAGTACACTTTCTCTATTTTTTGGTGATATTTCCGGATCAGGAATTTAAATTTTCTTACAAGGCGCGAGTGGATGGTGCAACCTGACTAGTTCCCGCTACTGTACGAGTATCGTACTTCAAAAAAAACGACTGGGTTTTGTGGGTTAGCCGTGGCGTGCTCGGGGGCGTAAGTTGTGATTTCGAAATCCTCTCCACCATCGCTCCGTGGTGCTTCCGACTAAAGTGAGAAATCAAAACTTGCGCCCACACCGAAACCCAAGACTCAGACACCCATTTCTTCCGGTAAGCCTTCGGCAACTCCGGCAAGTGTTTGATCCATAGCCCGACACATGCCATCCACTCGAGCAACCGAGCGATCCCCATCCCCACCCCATATCAAAAAGACAGAAAAGCCACAGCACGGTAAACCCGCCCGACAAGGTAGCAGTGTGTAGCACGTTCAAGGGCTTGATATTCTGGAAATGTATTATGATTGAAACTATCGGGACGGAAAAGCTTGTGGGCATGGTCTGGGAAGAACGGGTGAGGGATGTTGGGAAGTTTTCACCCTAATTCCTACTGCGTTCAAAGGATTGGGGCTTCTCAATGTCATCTGCTCCGGAAACGACCTCGTATCGGAAGGGTGCGATGCAACTTACCTCCTCCGCTTCAGGCATGGAACTTCTTGGATATATATGTCTAATGCATCTCGCGGGTTGCGGCTGGGGAAGATCCAGATCCCGACCGGGCAGACGTTTTTGCCCCACTGGGGTTGTTCCGTGCTGTCTCCAGAGGGCGGGGATGTAGTGAACATCTCAGTCCAAACGGCGCTTCCTTCTCGATATCGTGGCTTTGGTCGAGTACCGGTAGCTTCTCCGATAATTTCGCTGCTTGGACAGTTCAGGTTAAATTATTTTGTGCTCGGTGTGAGTTTTTGTTGCTTTTTTTTCTTTTCTGCTGTGGCGATTCGCTTAATCGGATAGCTTTTGGGGGGGGGGATTCTCTTTTTTTGTTATTCCTTCCTCCTGATCCTTGCGGGGTACTGTCACGGTTAAAATTGAGCTTTCCTAAATTTTACTTTTCTTGCTTATTCACGAATAAATTCTGCTTCATAAATAGCTAGTCACGATCACAAGCTTAGGGTAGAGGGTTGTTGTATTGCTGAAGTG
>Ga0307513_10010894_pt1 | contig 11355 bp, 15 predicted proteins | sample 15_EM_MG_FD_202174 | JGI IMG/M metagenome (GOLD analysis project Ga0307513, IMG submission 202174) | Populus trichocarpa ectomycorrhiza microbial communities from riparian zone in the Pacific Northwest, United States - 15_EM | ecosystem: Host-associated > Plants > Roots > Unclassified | place... | reverse complement strand
TGAAATCGAATTGGTTCAGATCGATGTTAATGAGCGAGTCCAGGTCGTTTCCTGCGTCGGACGCGCTCTGACTCGACGTGGGGTGCCTCATGTACATGTTGCTAGTCAAGATGATGAGTATGAATGAGTATGAGGGATGAGTCCGAAGTGAAAAGTGGCGTACAGATAATTGTCGTCGTTGGGAAGCATTGAAGATGTGAGATGAGGAAAAGTGACTGTGGAGGGGATCAAAGGAAGCTGCGACTTGCAAAGTGGATGGTGGTGGTAGTGGAAAGAAAGAGAGGGAGGGGATCAGTGCCGATTTGGGGGGTTTACTAGGACAGAAACCTGTGCAACGCAAGCTGCCGGCGATAAGGCAGGAAAGCGGTGAAGGACTGGCGGAGGCTGACGTGCACGAGTCGATGTGACTCTACTTATATGATGAGGCGCAGAACCTCGGTGCAGTCGAGTACATAAGTAGATCATCAACGTTGCGGCTACGCGCAATGACCCGATGATCTGATGCTGAGATGCCACTGAAGCGCAGAGGTTAGAATTTCCGGCGGTCCCGTTGATAAGTCACTCACCCCTTGAATGGTTCCGCACGCAGTCCTTGCGCATACGCAGGTAACATGAAGACCGATAATGTGGGGGATAGATTGCGCAGCGGTTAGGTAATTCCGAGCTATGTGGGAACCAGACCCCTCAAGCGAAAAGGTCGTGGCCTTGTCGTGGACGTGCCGTTTGTTCTTCGCACCCATTTCCGGCCACGTCCCCCACACAGCTCAATATGAATGCGAGCGGAAGCACAGCCAGGAAAGCGCGCCCAGGCGGCACAGCCATTTATGGGTTTAAGCTGATTGGTCAGCCCTCCGATGTCGTGGTCCACCACGTCTGCCGGCATGGCTGGTGCATGATGAGCTTCGCGGGTATAGAACACGAAAGAGACTCATCCTCTTGATGTGAAGTGGGGCATGGTAGACGGATGAGGGCTATCAGCAGAGATGTGCAGGCGGTGATTGTGCCGCCCAGTGAGAGTTTCGGCTGTGTGGATCACGTGTTCACCCTCGTCTCTTCGTCCTTAAAGTTAAACCGGTGTCCGTCTGCATGTCTCTCGCAGACGCCCTCAACCCTCAGGTCTCCGAGATTGCCCCCGTAGACGAGGCGTACTCGATCCACGATGTCGACCATCCCGCCTCAATCGACCAAGACGAAGAGATGGATGACTTGTTTGACGAGGACGCGGTAGTTGATCAGGCAGAAAGGTATTCTATTTCTCCTTCTTCCCCGTATTGCTGTCTATTCATCGACGATACGTGGGAACTCTCTCACAGGAACGCGTCTGTATCGGACGGCGGGCAGGCAGACGCGATCTCTGATGCCGAACAGCGTCATCGAGAGGCGATGGAATACGCGGAGGAGGAGGACGAGCCGGATCAGGACGCCAGCCATGCTCTACTAGAACAACGGACCGAGGCCACAGCATTGCTCCCGAATATCCCTTCCCCAAAAAGCTCGGATGGTCAGGTGTGCACTTCTCCCAGCTCCCTTGTCAGGTTTCCACTTACGTGCCCCAGAGTTGGGTCATTAGGATGCCCAACTTTGTCAAAGTGGATTCTAAACCATTTCATCCCGATACTTACGTTGGTCCGGACCAAGAGGATGAGGAGCTCGCCGGAGTGGAGAACAGCCGTGAATCTTCGATGAGCATTAAACTCAAGGTGGAAAACACCCTACGTTGGAGGTGGGTCAAGGATGAGGATGGGAACTACGTGAGTCTCCCCCTCCCATGCTGCTCTCGTTTGTTTACAGATTTCCACTGCGAACGTTAGAAACGCCAATCTAACAGCCGTATAATCCGTTGGTCTGATGGGTCGCTCAGTCTCCTCCTGGGAAAAGAGTTGTTTGACATTTCCCAGCAATTGTATACGTCTCTTGCCAACACTAATCCAACCATAAGCGGAAGCCAACCATCCCAACCTCAGGGAGAGCCTTCACAACAGTCCCAGTCCTCGACAACCACAAACCAGGGTCTTACGTATCTCGTCGCTCAACACAAACGTGCAGAAATTCTTCAAAGCGAGGCTCTCATTACTGGTTACATGCAATTGCGACCCACGGGCATGCAGAGCGAGACCCACAGAATGCTGGTCCGCGCAGTTGGACAGAAACACAACAAGGTTGCTAGGTTAAGGATGGCCCCAGATCCTACCCAAGACCCTGAAAAGGAGAAGATGGAATTGATGAAGCAGACCTCTAAATCTAAGCCTAAGCGACAAAAGGCCGAGGACGACGGTTTCGGAAACCCCAGGGCGAAGCGAAAATCTTACTCACGCAAACGAAGTGGCGACGGCGTCTGGTCCGACGACGAAGAGGAGGCAGCCTACGAGATGTATGGCGGCGAATCGGACGAGGATCAAGATCTCGATGGCGGTCCTGGACGGCGCGCTGGACGCAAGGGTGGTGCTCGACCAAGTGGCGATGCCAGGAAGGGAAGCGAATATCAAATGGACGACTTCGTCGTATCTGATTCTCCCTCTGATGACGCTGATTCCGAATCGGGGAAGAGATCTAAGAGAAAGATTGTGGATAGGGGACAGAGCGATGAGGACGACCTGGACAAACTGGATGCCAAGATCGAGCAACAGAAGGAGGCTGAACGCAAAAGGGAGAAAGGCGGCATGGAAGAAGATTACCCAGAACCGGAGGAGATGGATGTGGAGAGCGAGGAGCCGGACGAAGACGATGAACACCAGGTGCGGAAGGCCGGTGGCAAAAGACGTCGGCTTGCGGTGGACTTTGACGAGGAGGAGGAATGATTATTTTCATATCGTACATATGTACGTAATACATATCTACAATAAGGAAAGTCGTGGTCCAGCAGTAGATCAGGATGGTGGCCGTGGTAGAGGACGAATCTGGTCGACCAGTCTTTGGTTTTCTGCGTTACCTTCCAGAAGGTTGTGGAGGGCGAATATCGCGTGTTCTCGGAGGTCTGGAAAACGAGTACAAGTTGTCAATGGATGGGAGGAACCGCAAGGCACAGGCGAAAAGGTGCGAAGCACAGCAACTGGCTCTCCACAGGGAGATCAAGGTACACGTAAGGTTTAGGGGACTTACAAGGATTCCTCTCATCCACAACGCACAGATTCATGACAACAGGTATACCACCACAGGCTCGGACCCGATCTTGAACAGCACTTTTCCCTGCGCACAGTATCCCCAGTAAACGGACAAGATCTCTCTTTACGTAACTGAACCCCGCTTTTACTGGACCATCGTCCTCTGTGGCTGGATCCTTGGGAGGAGTGGCCGAGGTGTACCCTGGGTGTGGTTGGTGACTAACCCCGGGGGGTAGTGAAAGGGTGGACAGATCCACAGGCTTCCCGAACATCACCCTTGGCAACAACCTGTCGAATCTCTGCAAGAGGTCTTGGGGGAAATCGTCAATCCATCATTTGGCCCTGAGCAGAGCTTTGGAACGTACTGATGATGATTTCCGGCATACCTATGCCTTCTTCAACCATAGCGGCATTCAGGAAATCTTTAGGGTTATCGCCGGGTGGGAAATTAAAATCTTGGTCCTCGGATGTTAGGGCGAAAGTGGTGAGGCACTGCGCTATGAGGACCAATGCTTCGCAAACGCTGGGTATGAGCACATCCAGTTCCCCGGAAGTGAGTGAGGCTTCAGGCATTTGTGCTGGAGCTGGATATATGCGACCGAAAGATAGCTCTGGAGGTGTCAGGAGTGGTGACGTAGACGAATCCGTACCTGAGGAAGAGGAGGAGAGCGGGGGTGGGGCGGATGTGGGTGATGAAATATTTGGTACAGCCCGGTCGATAGCGCTTATGCTGTACTCTCCCAAATCGAAAAACGTGGAGGCAATCATTGGACAAAGTTGTTGGCACATCTCCACCGTGAGATGCACTGTCTGGAGGTAGGAATCCAATAGCTTTAAGAGGACAGTTTGGTGAGGGGTTATAATCTCATCCTCCCTAACTCGAGGTAAGGTTGATCGTGTGAATGGGAAGGCAAACGTCACTTACATGGATATATGGGTGTATAAATCCGGCAAGAGACCAAAGTCAGTCAGCCTCGAGAAGATGCTGTACCTGCGGAGGAGTGAGCGTTTGAGCCACACTTCTACCAGTGCCATTACCCAATCTCGAAGGCCTGCCCTCCATCGCTGAGTTCCTCCACATCATGTAGCGACACCATGCGATCTAGGATAGTCACGATGATCCGTAGACCCAGCGGAGTTGTAGTAAAAAGTGTTCTGGGGGGTGAGTGGGTTATCACGGCAGGCCGTGCCACACGAACGCTCGGACGTACGATCTTTCAACGCTTCCATGAACACAATTCAGGATCAATACAAGAGCAGATAAGATTGTACGCGTGTCTGGAGAACCCAACAGGCGCCTGGCCGGTCGTCAAACTGAGCCTCGGTCGCGGATGCGGTTCTGACGCACAAGATTATCGAGAAACTTTCAGGAACATTCATCCAGGTATCCCAGAACCGGGTGAGAAGGGCTTCATTGCCCGTTACCATGTTCGATATGGATTGAATGAGAAGTATGGTCGCCCTATAATCTGCGAACGTGTCAACGAACCAAGGAGGGCTGGTGAGGTGGACACACTGGATTCATCTTGGGTAGTGTAATAAGATGTGTATGCGAATAGGACACCCCTGATCAGTGGCTCGTTGTCACTGTTCAAACAAGGTTAGCCGAGAATCTGTATCCTGCAGAGTGAGAGACGTACAAGGCTTTTGCCTGATTTTCTGGCACAGCAGCGACGAGGTTACGGGTGAACTTTGCGAGACTTGCGATCAGGTCTCGACTGGAGGGATTTTCCACGTCAACCGACTTCCAGAGATTATTGAGCCCCGGCCAAACGGAGGGACTTGCTTGCCCCATTCGTTGTCTGACGTGAATATCCTTCCCGAGGTCGTCAGCGATCTCGTCAAGGATCTGTCTCGCCGTGTCGGGCGTTATAGAGCAGAACAGGTTGTTCATGTTGGACTCGGGAGTGGCTGCGGCGAAAGTCGAGCTCATGGTCGTCAACGTCAAGGACAGCGACAACGTCGACGGTGTCGGCCTCGGTGCGAATATCTCGTTCACTCACGACTTGGCCGATAGGCTCGAGCCGCTCAAACGAATTCTCCCTCCCCACCTTGCCGCTCCCATCCCATCGTTGCCGCCATCTCCGCCGCCTTCAACGACTGCGACGACATCCATTCTAACCGTCCCTTACTCTCTACTTTACTCAATCTCGAAATGGACCAGAACGAAGGATGGCGCAGCTGCGTTGTCAGCAAATTCGCTCAACCCCCGTTCGTATGAGATGGTTTCGCTGCTCGCAGGGTCAACCACGTCGCCGGAGCGCAGATTCCCACCTCACAAGGCAGAAACCAGCGACCCATTGGCAGACAGACGACGGGAAATCAACGACCGGAAAGCAGTCGTTACATTGATCAATGCACTCCTCAGTATTGGTGGCTCTGGGGCGGCGACCTGGTACGCTACCGGCGTAGTTGGCTGGAGAAATGAATGGGTGCGCATACACTCGTCCTACTCAATGTTTCCTCCCAACTAATGCCACCCTTGAATCCGCAGCGGGCACTATTTTCCCTTTTCTTCGCCCTGCTTGTTGCCATCGCAGAAGGCGTTCTGTTTGTCCTATGGAATTCCAGGCGATCAACATCTAAGGGAGGCCGAGGCCGCCCCCGTCGTAATCCTCGCATGCTAGGTGTTGATGTAAAAGTAAAAGTAGAATAAACAGAGCAAGAATGTAAATGTGTGCGGGTGCAAAATGGGACTTTTGGGGGATTCCGTGTTCCATCAAATCATCTCTCGCCTTCTCCCTTCTCATCCGGCCTGGGGTCGTCCCCAGCGCTCCCTTCCTCGTCATGTCTAGCGGTCCAGACGTCCGAAAATCTACGGGTGTGGGTCCGGCGTCGACAGGTGGAGGCGGCGGCGGCGGCGCAGCCCTCACTCTTGCTGGCGTTCTCTCCTCGTATACCTCAACACCGAATCCCCCAGTGGCCGCCCTCGAGCAGGTTATCTCTGAGAGAAATGTATTATCGTCTCAAAACTCTCAGCTCTGGAAACTCGTCGAGAAGCAACGGTCAGGCTACAGCCAGATCTTGAAGGAGTTGGAGCGAGTTCGGTCGGAGAGAGATACCTTCAAAGCAAGATTGACTTCTCTTGGCGAAAACCCAGACCAAATTCTCAAGAAACAGAAAGCAAGCAAGGGAGGCCAATCTGGAAATACGCTCAAGCCCTCTTCGTCTCATTCCGGTTTGAGGTCGGATGACCAACCCAAGGCGGCGACTCCGGAGGATCCAAGACAGACGGTGGCCAGGCATCAATCTGAGGACTCCGGTATGCGTTTCCACCTGGGTACTTTGACGAACCATGCTCAATATTCCCTTTCGAAAGTGCCGCGGACCCGCATGACCCCTTCTCCTCAGGACCCCGCTCGACCGACCGCGCCAATCCGTGCTAATTCTCTAGGACCATCCCCGGCCCCGCCAATTCTACATCTTAACACTGAACCCTATAATGGGTCCCAACCTTCCAGCTCTGCTCCTACCCTCTCTCCTGCGTCGTCTGCTGTTTCCCCCGCACTCATGCCGGCCCAATCGTTCACGACCGTTGTCTCATCACCCTTTATGTCCACATCCGATTCGTCTCTCAATATACCCCCCACGACATCTAGCGACCTCTTACAGCCCAATCATCTTACAAACCTACCAACGCAAAATGGAGACCCTCCACGGCCCTCTGCACTTTCTCGGGAGTCTAGAGTATCTCTGCCGGAGGAAGCGAAGCGTTACATGTCTACAATTGGAGATTCTCCGGCTCCTAGCCCCCTCACTTCTTCCTTTAAGTCTAGATCGGCCGACGCCAGGTCCGAATCACCATCGCAGGTGTCCATTTCGGAGGCGAAAGACGATCAAACCCAAGCTGATAGTACCGAAGGGGAGTTTCTGGACATGGATGATAGCGCGGGCGACGACAATGGAACTGGTAGTGAAAACTCGCTGTCTGACGGAGAGTTCGAAGAAGACAAACCCTCTTCGCAGGGTGTAGAGGACTTCCCGATGCCCCCAACTTCGCACCCCCCAGTCGCCCCCAGCGTCTATTCATTGTCCACTGTGCCAGACCAAGCAAGCGTTCACTCGGGATACACGGCGAGTGGCACGAGCGCGAGAGTAGATCCTACCGCGAGCACAACATCCTTCCAGTCATCCAATCCCCCTAGCAATAATTCTCAGCCCAAGCCACGGCATAGGCAAAAACAATCTCTCGAGTCTCCGGTCTCTGTCCAACCCCATTTTCGACAACTTCCTCTCCTAGTTTCAGACTTTCCGATGACAAGGGTCCAGGTTTCGCATTCATCGGTCCGCCCTAATGACCGAGGCAAGGAGGTTCTATCGTTTGTGATAGTTGTGGACCCTGGATCTGGGAAGGAATCCTGGAAAATCGAGAAATTGTATTCTGATTTTATCTCGTTGGACCAGAAGATCAGGTCTGGGAACCGAAATATTGCCAAGAAAATGCCTTCTTTGCCGGATAGCAAGTTGTGGCGAGATCACGCCCCCGCCAAAGTGGATCAACGAAAGGCAAGTCCGTATATCCATGTAGAGTCGGTTTAATCTCATGCTACCCATCCGTAAAGGTTGCGCTGGAAAACTACCTTCAGACCATTCTCTCGCTTCCGCTCAAGGATCGGAATGAGGTCACCGCGTTTTTCACATCCGATATAGTTCGTGCTCGCCAACCCGTTGCATCAGCTGGATACAAAGAGGGTTATTTGACCAAGCGAGGAAAAAATTTTGGGGGGTGGAAACGGAGGTATTTTGTTCTCCAGGGTTCCGTGCTGGAGTACTATGAATCGGTAAGGCACTCTTATCGTAAGTGGTGTTTGTAAACCTAACGGTTCATTCAGCGGGGTGGTGCACATCTTGGTTCGATTACAATCACCGGAGCACAGATCGGGCGGCAACAGCGCGCAGGCACCTCCCAGAGCGTTGACGAAGACAACGAATACAGACACGCTTTCTTGATCATCGAGGCGAAGAAGGGACAACCAGGCGCTTCGAATCCTCGGCACGTCCTCTGTGCAGAGAGTGACCCGGATCGTGACAGCTGGGTGGATGTTCTGGTTCGATATGTTAACGGTGGCTACTACGATGACCAACAAACTCTGCCGTCGTCGTCGTCGTCCACCCACTCCAATGGACTTTCGCCGATTGTGACGTCCGTGGCTTTGGTTAGTGGCCTTGATTCTGCACAACCCCGTTCCAGCACGAGCTCAGTGGGATATTCCGAACAAACGTTAATTCCCAATAAACAGCGTGGGCACTCACGGGAAGATACCGGACATCTAACACATGCACCCCTCCAGGAGGATGGTAATAGTCCTTTGGAGGCTCATATTTCATCGTCCCTGCCCTCCTCTTCGCCGTTGGACGGTGATAATCACGCTCTCTCTGTCCCTCGGTCACAATCATCATTGGGTCACGACGACGGTGGCTCTGATGTTAAAGGGACACCATCTCGGTCCCACCGTCCTCCAACCAGCAACCCAATTTCATCCCCGGACCACCACCGATCAAAGGATAGAGATAAGAGGCGCTCTGTTCAGCCCATCAAGGTGTCCTCGAGTGTTTCGAAGCCTTCCCTTGATGGCAGGTCGACCTCTCCGGATATCCACACACCGAGGGTCGACCAAAATGGGAAAGTCAAGATCTCCGGCCCCATTGGTGGGGCACTGATTCCAGCAGGATATAAATTTGGGGCCAGCGGAAAGGACAAGGAAAAAGACGCTGCGGAACAGTCAACTCCAGGGAGCGACCGCAGAGAGAAAGCGAAGTCAAAGATGTTCTGGGGTTTTGGACGACCTAACGGTATGCCTTTCTTTGCCTTTGCCATTGGTCCTACGACATCCTCAGTTGATGGTCTATGGATGATCCTCAGAGAAAAATGCTATACCCGCTCAACCTCAACCTTCGCGTGCGGTATTTGGGACCACGTTAGAAGAGTCACTTGAGGTCGCCCAGATCGCCAACCTGCCCGCCATCGTTTTCAGATGTATCCAATACCTGGAGTTGAAGGAAGCCGATCAAGAGGAAGGTATTTACAGGCTCAGTGGTAGCTCTGCAGTCATTAAGAGCCTTAAAGACCGCTTCAACTTTGGTACGTTCGCCTCCCGTGCTCGCTGTCGAAAGACTCAATCCTGGGCGCAAACCGATTTACAGAGGGTGATGTTGACTTGCTCGCTTCGGACGAGTACTGGGATCCGCATGCCATCGCGGGATTGCTCAAGACATTTATGCGTGAACTCCCCGCGAGTATTTTGACCCGTGAGCTCCACACAAGGTTCCTCTCCGTGATCGGTAAGCCAGAGTTTTTGGCGAAGGTTACATGACTTACTGGCGACCTTCATAGACTTCGTGGATGCTCAGGAGAGAATAAAAGAGCTGTCGTCCCTGATATCACAACTCCCTCTGGCGAACTACTCGCTCCTTCGGGCACTCACCGCTCACTTGATCCTCATCGTTCAAAACTCGAACGTAAACAAGATGACGATGCGAAACGTTGGAATTGTGTTTAGTCCAACACTGGGAATCCCTGCGGGAGTGTTTAGTCTGATGCTCGGAGAGTTCAATCGAGTCTTCAACGTAGATGACCCTGTGACGCCCGGGGATGAGCCAGACAGTTCTCCTGCAAGAAGGAACAGTAGACATTATTCAGACGCTGCAGCGGACAAGTTGCTTGGTCTGGCCGGCCGGTCTCTCAGAGGTGAGACCACGCGTCACAATCCTCGACCGTTTCTCACCCTTGGTACAGTGTCGTCAGAAGATTCCGATGGGGAGGATGACCCACCGGTGCAAGAAGATAACGGAACTGATCTTGCAGACGATAACCGTGATACTGAAACGTCTGCTGCTTCCAACTTGAAGAATTCTAGGGTTTCGACCATAGCGGCATCCCGTGGCCTGAACGTCAACGTCAGTACTACGAAGGACGAGCAAAAGTTATTGCGACCCGGCCTTCCTACTTCCCCCCGGCCCCCCAACAGCCCACGCTTTAGTCCATCTCCATCCACGTCGCCGATGACGACTCCTCGTTAACGTGAAGGATACCATACGACCTGTCTTGTTGATCATATTTGCATGATTTCATCAGCAACGTTGTATACTACACATTGATACCCAATCTAGCACCTTTGGCCACTTTGGGGGCCTGTCCTCTCCTTATATATGCAGTCATGACCGCCCTTGGATGAGTTTGAGAAGCTGGTGATCGGCGGGCAGTAACGGCACGGGCCGCGGTGCGAATCTACGATCGCACCCCCATGCACCTCTCCGTCGTTCACCCACGAAGGTCCCCAGCTGATGCCAAAAGTCCCCAGACCGAACCGCAAGAATGACACTCCTACCCCAGTAGGCACACTCTCGAAGTATTTTCCAGTTGATTCTATCCCCAGCGGGGCTATTAGACGTGGCCCACCTCCCCCGGACCCAGCTAGAGAGGAAGTGGCGGAGAGATCATTCCTATCCCATAACGATGAAGGTGGTTTCCAAACGTTTGCAAACCTGTACACTACGGTATATCTTGCGAAACCGAAGTTAGTCCAAGGTACCTCTCTCGTCCCTTCCCTACTATTCAACAACTGACCAAATTCTCGAGTACCCAGAAGTGGTCCAAGATGATCCGTGGAAATTGCTAATAGCCGTAATGCTCCTGAACAAGACATCAGGGAAGGTTGCCCTTCCAGTCTTCTGGTATATAGTTACCCGCTGGCCAACCCCGGCAGACCTCGTAAATGGTGGGTGTTGCCTCAACCCCTCCGCTCGAGCCACCTCACTTATTTTCGTCCTGCCAGTCGAGTTCGAGACCCTGGAAGCACTCCTTTATCATTTGGGGTTGTCCAACACACGCGCTCGTAGGCTAATAGCCCTTTCCAAGATGTACATGGAATACCCGCCAGACCCGCGATTGTTTTACAAGTCGAAAGTCATGAAGAATAAAACGACAATCGACTACCCCCCAACCCATATTTCTCACTACCCTGGGAGTGGTAAATATGCCTTGGACTCGTACAGGATCTTCTGCATGGGGAAAGGGGAATGGAGAAAGGTCTGTTCAGATGACAAGGAATTACGCAGGTATCTTGTGAGTGGTTTATCCTGAGAAGTCTGTGCTTGACCCTTACCCACGTCTCAGCGGTGGAGGTGGGCCGTGGAAGAGTTTAAAGAGTGGAACGAGGAGAAAGGCGTTGTGGGACCAATAACGCCTGATTACCTCGAACGCTTGCCACACATATTGGCAGAATAAGTGACTTGCGTCCGTCAGGACAGACAC
>Ga0307513_10010893_pt1 | contig 11356 bp, 17 predicted proteins | sample 15_EM_MG_FD_202174 | JGI IMG/M metagenome (GOLD analysis project Ga0307513, IMG submission 202174) | Populus trichocarpa ectomycorrhiza microbial communities from riparian zone in the Pacific Northwest, United States - 15_EM | ecosystem: Host-associated > Plants > Roots > Unclassified | place... | reverse complement strand
AAAAAAATTCGCACTCTATACACCGTGAGCAACAAAACAGCAAAGTTTCAGGGGGGTTATGGTTTTCTTGATTTACGCATACGTACTCATTTTACATGTAACTAGTATGAATATATTCTACTCTATATCAATATACAACTGCATCGAGAGTGAGAACAAGCATGAAAATGACCAATATGGGGAGTGCGAATCGGCAATTGCAGGGTTAGCCCCCATAGTATATAATCGCATATGACACCCATATAGGTGACTTATAGGTGAGAACATGCATGAAAACGACCAGTATGGGGAGCGCAAATCAGCGATCGTGGGGTCAGTCCTCACAGTCTATAATTGCATATGGCGCTCACATCTAAGCTCTACGTCACCTGCATATGAGTGTTATATGCAATTATAGGCTGTGGGACTGACCCTGTGTCACCGATTCGCACTCCCGTATTACTCATTTTCATGCTTGTTCTCACTCCAGAAGTGGTTATAGATTGATATAAAGTATAATATATTCATATTAGTTATATATACAATGAGTGCGTATGCGAAAATCAAGAAAATTGAAAACCCCCTAAAACTTTGTTGTTTTGTTGCTCATGCTGAGGTGTAGAGTGTGAAAAAAAATGCGTATACCAGGCTCTCTCTCTCTCTCTCTCTCCTCCACTGGAGGAGAGAGCAAGAGGAGAGGTCGGGGGGAGTTGGACCTTGGTTGGGTCCAACCACCCAGGCTACCATATCGGGTCGACACGTAACTTTCATTGCGCACGCCATATTAGAGGAATCGAACTACTTATTTATTTTTTCAGCCCTATCATGGACATTTAGAAGGTCGTCAGCTATTGCTGAAGCAGTAGGGAACACAAACGTCTCTGGTGCTGCCGTGCACATAGATACATACTATGTGGTGACCCCTTCATATCAACACATCTTGACGCGCTGTCAGGCACATCAAGATGTGTTGATATGAAGGGGTCACCACAAGTTGCTTCAGAGGATAGCGCACGTCAGAGTATCATACAATATGCACTCAAGTTTAAATGTGTGTGCTCAGGTCCAACGCTGAGCATCCTGGTCCAACGCTGAGCATCCTCAGGTCCAAAGATGAGCCCTCAAGTCTAAAGCTGAGCATCCTGGTCCAACGCTGAGTGTCCTCAGGTCTAAGCTGAGTGCTTAGGTCTAAAGCTGAGCATCCTCAGGTTCAAATCTGAGTGCTCAGGTCCAATGCTGAGCGTCCTCACATTCAAAGCTGAGCTCTCTCAGGTCTAAAGCTGAGTGTGCTCAGGCTCAAAGCTGAACCCTCAGGTTCAAGGCTGAGCGTGCTCAGGTTCAAGGCTGAGCACACTCAGGTCTAAAGCTGAGCCCTCAGGTCTAAAGCTGAGTGTGGTCAGGCTCAAAGCAGAGTCCTCAGGTTCAACACTGAGCGTCCTCAGGTCTAAAGCTGAGCGCTCAGGTCTAAAGCTGAGCATCCTCAGGTTCAAGGCTGAGCTCTCAGGTCTAAAGCTGAGCATCCTCACATTCAAAGCTGAGTGCTCAGGTCCAAAGCTGAGCGTCCTCTGGGTCAAAGCTGAGCACTCAGGTCCAAAGCTGAGCATCCTCAGATTCAAATCAGAGCATCCTCAGGTTCAAAGCTGAGCCCTCAAGTCTAAATCTGAGCATGTTCAGGTTCAAAGTGGAGCCCTTAGGCTTATTCAAGCTGAGCATGCCCAGGGTCAAAGTTGAGTGCGCTCAGGTTCAGCTCAGGTTCTGCTTGCGTGCCAATTGGGCGCAACAAGGCACAATACGAAAGGAGGACATGAGTATATTCATATTACAATATTTGCACAAGCCAGAGGGTACATGAGGGAGTGGCAGTACTGCAGGGCGGGACGGACCGGCCATCCTGAGTGACAGCTGTGGGATCCTGAGGAGCGCACCATTTAAATGCAGGGACCCAACCTGAGTGGACCCCCTCTGAGGGGGGTTTTTTCACTATGCTTCGCGGGGCCTGAGAGGCCTCGGACCCGAGTGCCCGAGGTGACACCATCGAGTTGGGGCACTTTTGAATCAAGTCTGCTCCCACTCATTCCTTCCTTAACCACCCAGCTGTGCTCTAACCTTCAAACTTCGTAGTACAAAACGTGGTGTAGCATGGACGCGTCCGACCTGACCCACTCACAGGGCTTGCGTCCTTTCTGAAGGTTAGAGCACAGCTGGGCGGTTAAGGAACGAATGAGTGGGAAGAGACTTGATTCAAAAGTGCCCCAACTCGATGGTGTTAATATACTTTTTTCTAACATCGCTAGTCAAGCGCTCTGAGACATTTTCTTTACGCGCAACTGTAGTTTCCCATCGTCTAGCGGGGAGAAACCGTGTTACATTCCTTTTATGCCTGTTTGACGTCTTAACAAGGGGGAGCCGCTTTATAACGGCTACCAGAGAGTCTCTTTGAAGCGCATTCCGATCGGCCAAACTGTTCAGGCCTCCGTCGCGTTTGCAGTAAGTCTAGGTGTTGGCCACTATAATGCCTATTCCTTCCATACCACCAAGACGGAGCCTGAAACGCGTCCTGTGTCGTCCGGTAGCAGTCGTTCCTTGACGTCAATATCCAATCGAAAACTCCTTCCAGCTCTCTGCTGATCGGCTCCATAACATAGTAAATTGATGACAGGCCCGCTATATCGAATGAACGTCCACGGAGAGTACAGTAGCTGGCCTGGCCTGCGTTGAAGTCCAAGCGTGCTCAACACGCGTCTCGTGGTATTCCTGAAGGGGTCTGTCTACCAAAAATAGGATACAGTGATAATACCCCTTCAATTGTCCGGTTAAACTGCGAATTGTCCTGCAATTCAGTTTCGACACCGTGCATGAGACTTGTCTAATATGAGGAGCCCGAGTTTCAAAGAGGCGATAATTATAGCACTTCCCATTGGAGAATGCTTTCCAAGTGCGACGAACTGTCCATATTCCAGAGACTGTAGCGATACAACAGCAAGGGATACAAATAACCAATAAGACGAGACTATTCAAGCTGCGTAGTGTGAGTAAAATATAAGGGAAGGGTCTGTGAAGGGTTCGTAAGTCCATTCAGAGACCCGGTTCTCTCAGTAACAGTCGTCATCCTCCATATCGCACAACGTATAAGCCTTGGCCTGACGTTCAGCCAAGTCATCAGCCAGGGCATCGAGGTTGATGTACTCGGCTAGGAGGTCATCGTAATCGTCGGGGGGTACGAGTAGAAACTGTTCATTGTCTTCGTCCTGTTCCATGGCCTGGCCCCGAGCTCTAGCAGCCTCCTCGGCCTTAACCGCCTGCTGGAAAGCATAATTGCCAAGCGCCTTGAGGAAGGTATCGTTCGCGCTTGCTCTGTGTCTTTCCAAGGGCGGAAAGAAGCGCGCTCCATCGGAGTATGGGTTAAGCATAGACGAGACGCAAGGAGCCCGCGTCATCTAGGAGGATATCAGCCCTGGAATGTCGGGTGAAGAAAGACGCGACCCACTCGAAGCCTCATAAAAGCAATGTCAAGAGAAGACGGCGGTACGATACCACGGAATTGATTGGCAGCGTTCTCGTTCCTGGTTTGTGTATCGGCGACCATAGTGAGGTGGGCCGTGGTCTGGTCGGTATCTGGAAAGACCTCCGTGATACTCGCAGGGCGGCTGAGAAGATGAGCAGTTTGGAATGATTTTGCCTGAGATGGGTACACAATTAGAATTATAACAGGTTAGGAAGACTGGGTACGCACTGGAAGCGAACGAATAGACGTGACCGTCGCAACTGGCGTGTCAGATATACCCGAGGCGTTGTACGCCAATTCCGCGTTCATTTCTTCATCCTCCTCAATGACCCCGAGGTCTAAGTTACATTCAAGTTTTGGGCCCTTAGTGGGCGGAATAGGAGCCAGGACTGGCGTCGTAACATCTTTCATCTGAGTGTGAGTATTGGTCCTATTGGAGTTTGTATATACCATGGTTATATATGCAGAGAGAACGGCCAACGCACGAGTTCAAACGACCTAAAGTCCCATGTATGCCATCAACAACAGCGACGGCAATAGGAGTAATTTGCGATTTGAGGCTCATCATATACATCTCGACGTCGTGGAAGGTCGTGAGGTAGTCGTAGGTAAGTTCGTGAAGGTGGCGGGATCGTGCAGCAGCAGTCACACGGGATGAGCTAGACGTGGAGGAGTCCAGGAAGAGTGTTGTTTGGGTACCCAGGCGTTTGTTCTTGTTGCTGCGGGACTATAGGAGAGGCGTAGGGTGGCTGAAACACCCCTACTATAATGAAGGCACGCGACCCAGGACATGCCTCCGTCGACAGATGGTGTATTATGTGATCGTAATAGATGGGCCCATTTGACGGGTATACACTTGCGAAATTTGGAGACTAGCAGTGGCCCAGTTGTGCTCCAACAATGCATTTTTCCGATCGGGGCAACGCAGACTCACGTATGTGCCGCTCCAGAGGCCGCTCCAGAGAGTAAGCTATGTCATAGAAAACATAAGTCAAGCGTTATCGCGGATTTTGATGCAAACGCTTGGTGTTGATGGAGACAAGATTTACAACGAACGTGAATGCACCGCTCACGCGACTTTTCCTCAAGAAAACCGCTAGGACTCAGGTTCATCATGGACTTTGTAGCGGAAAATTGCCATCTCCACTCGCCCACTCGTCGACCTTGCTCTCCTGGACGCCGAATATGCACTGGCCCCCAAAGTGGGTGTTCTCGTCACACAGAGTACATGTATTGGGCTCGACCAGCGCGATTGTCGAGAGCGTCTTTTGTTCACTTACCGGTTTGGATTATACATACACGCTAACCTTCTGGGACCTGTCGGCGCATTCCTCCGCTGATTGCGATCGTCCGCGTTTGTGGGCCTATTCTCCGTAGGCCCGGTGCACATTGTCCCAAGTACCATATATAAGACAAAACACAGCAGGCGCATTCGGGAGTGCCAGAGCCCTTTGGTAATACGTACGGATAAGAAGAGTCATTGCAGAGTACGAGAATACACGGCCTGGGATATAACCGGTTGATAAACGGACCTTTCTGAATGTTGGTATTAGTATGAGACTCAAGTAGGGGTACCAGGGTTGGCCCACCTCCAAGCCGTCCCAAGTACACAAATCTTTAGTACCAATACCAGCAGCATTACAGAGAAACGACTTCTGGTCATTTTTTTCTTACAACCGTGCCTCGCCGTCGCTGCTGCACCCTGCTAGTGGGACTCCAACATCACGATGAGGCCCGCTATAGTTGAGAAGCTTCACATTGTGGCTGTACGCGGTGAGATCGGAAAGCGGGGTGTCGCTAGATGTTAGTAGCTGACCCGTAGATTGTAACAAGACGTCCAAGAGATCCGGTGATTGATGTCGGAGGTACGTGAGAGTCAAGGAGGGCGTCGTCGTGCACGGGTGCAAACATATTTGCAGGACGGTGGGGGATACCCGTTCATAATTCTCAGGGTAGAAGATACTGAAGAAGTGAAATAGTCCTGTCGTTGTGCGCAAACTGAGCTGTGAATGAAATTTGTGTTGGACTTTGATGAGATTGTCACGGGTGACACGCACAGGGAAGGCATACACACGAGGCCCATATAAGAAGCGAAGGATCACACGTAATCATATTCAACTTTTGCTTGCTCGCGATGCTGGTTTGGCGCTTGAGGGCTGCGGTATGGTTTGTGGGGCCTGGCCGAACATTGAGGTGATATGGAATACCCAATAAAAGTAGAACACACCGTTCTCCAGCAGCCAAAGAAGGGAAGGAACTAAACAAGTCCGGATGCTTGGGCAAGGGCGATTCACTAGAAACGGATCACATCAGCATCCAGACGTTTGAATTTAATATCCAGAATATTACCTAAAATAAGGGTGTTCAAGGGTTTCTTGGGCACCGATTCGCTGATTTGGGTCATAGGTAAGGAAGGAAGAGAGTAAGTTATGCCCTGCTGCTGTGAGATAAGGGAACTTTTGCCGAATGCTGGCCAGAGAATACTGGGGAATTTCAATTGTCCTCGATAATGGAAGATCTCGGTACCCTGGCCAAGTATCTATCGTTGGTGTACCAAGCAGTTTAAAGATCTAGATGGACGGTTGGCTAAATCCAGATCGGACGGCATGCTTACGTACCATGCCGATCATTTCAGTCTCGTTACGGGCTTGAAATATAGGTTGATCGAGAAGAAGCTCGGCAAAGATGCATCCTACCGACCACAGGTCGACAGGGGTCGAATATACCTCGGCTCCGAGCAAGATTTCGGGAGCTCTAAAGGAAGGGGGATCAGGTGAAACACCAAGAGGAGATCTCACAGGCGGCTCACCGGTACCAAAGCGTCACGACAAGCTGGGTCATCCCTCCAACACCCACTGGATCACCAAACCGTCTTGCTAAACCAAAGTCCGCCACTTTAATCGTCCCGCGATTGTTTATAAGGAGGTTGGACGTCTTGAGATCTCGGTGAAGGATCCATTGCGAATGACAGTGCGCCACAGCCCGCAATAACTGCAACAGGAGCGTTTTTACTTCTGATTGTAAGAACGGATTTGGCATGACAGACATGAGGGTCTTGAGATCGTGCTCGATGAAGTCCATGACGATAAAGACTCTGTCCAGAGTGGGAGTTAATTTAGAAGGCAGGAATAATGGGCGGATTCATACTGAGTGAGTGTATCCCCCACAACTACCTCGCGGATACGAACGACGTTCTCATGACGGCAAGCCATCAAGGCGTTGATCTCCCTTAGTGCGGTGATGGGAAAGCCAAACTTTTCTTCGTCCAATTTTAGTTTTTTCAACGCGACTATGTCCCCAGTTGACTTGTCACGCCCTCGAAACACGACACCATATGTTCCTTCTTCTATCTGATTTAAACGCTCATACGCGTAGACTGATCTCGCTGGTTGAATCGGTGGGTGGGCGGTTCGTGGAGGGACGTACGCGCTTCGACTACTCAGGCCATGACGTGGAGTTGGTGAGGTTTCAAGATTCCCTTGTGCGGTTCCAGGACGGTTTTCCGAAAGCTTGACGCGTTTTGCTGGTCTTTCCTCAACATCGTCGAAAGACTCGTCCGGACCCGGTTGCTTTGAGCGCTTTCGCAACGCAAAAGGGACACCTATCCAGTGTGGTTTAGCTGGTACAAGTACCTCCCGAAATTTCGATAAGTTACAGACCAGAATCAGACATGGAGGAGAACAAGATGAAGTTCAATCCGCCAAAGGCGAAACAACTGCGCACAGAAGCAGCACAACGTACGACCGACGAAGGTATGAACTACTATGTCATAGTGTACTATGTCATACCTGTCATCCGAACCTTGTCACCGGTATTTGCGATGCAGAACCTCTACATTCGTATATTTGAAGCATCGTGGTAGTGCAGTATCCTATCGCGAAGTTGGTGGGTGCTTACACTGCAACCCATTAGCCCGTAATCGTGAGCGCGTGACCCATATAATGGGATGAAATGCAACGCACCCATATGCGCCTATAATCTTTCTACTGTTTACTGCCAACGGGTGAATCCCTTCACCATCCACCAGCGCCTCGGACCTCTGTAGCCAAGCAACACTGAAGGCCGTGGCTCATATCGCCCACTTTTACGTTCTTTTTGCTGTGCTTTCCTGTCCTGGCTAACTCGAAGAATGGAGCTACGCAGGTCTGAGCGATCCCTTCGAATAATTCCACTAAGATCCAGGATAACCGTTCTCCTGTAAGATGAATGGCGGGTTCTGCGTTCAGCTCGAGCACGCTGACGTCAAGCGATCCACTCTCCGAGTGTGTCACCAGGAGATCAACACCGAAGAGTTCAAAGGCATTTGGCAATGTCTAGGTGGACAAGTCAGTATTAGTTAATACGTCGGATATGCAAATAAGTACCTGGAAATGAACCACCGAGTCCAAGCCAGGTTTAAACACCTCCCCCAGGATGAGTGCCACTTGATCTGTTAGTCGCGCGACATCCACTTCAGTGAACTTCCGTCGTTCCGTGCCAGAGAGAATGGTAGACCCAATCAACTCAGTCAGTAGTCTGACATTTTCCTCTCCTAGTTCCGTTTGCAGGGCTGAGTTAGTAAGGTGAGCTCGAAGGTCTATGGTGGTCTCATCCTCGCCCTCCTCCTGTAATGACGGTCTTGAATATGGCACTGAGGAGAAGAGTGCCAGTATTTTGGGGAAGACGTAAACATTCAATGCTCCCTCAGCGACACAATAAGCTCTGAGATGGAACTTCTTCGGCTGAAGGTCCCGTATTGTGGGAGGGTTTGACATGATCTCGCGGGGGTCGATCAAAAGAGGGTTAGATAGATATTCCTAGAAATTGGTGAGACGGAACAGCACCTTACGGCAGTATATTGTGCGCACTTGGATTACGAAATGCCGTAGCTGAGAAGCCACGATGGCAGTCCTGTCACCATTCTTATCCTCTACGTCTCCTTGATCGTCCTCATCCTCATCCGCTTCAAATGTCTCTAGGATGGCCCGCAGGCCTTGCTTGGTTCGGAACATCCGGATCCCCATTCCACGATCGGCCATTCCTGGCTTGAGAATATACCATTTTGCACTTTCTTCGTCTTCGATATCCTCGGTAGTTTCTGGCAATGATTTACCGAGCTCATAGAGCTCATCACCCCACATTTCGTCCAATTCGTCCGCCCATTGTATCTCAAGACCCCAAGTTAAGGGAACAGATCTTTTCAGTATAGATTCGGCGTGCTTTGCAACGTATTCCTGTACGGATCGGTGCAGAAAGTGCTTCCGGATCAGTGATTTCCGGATGATATAGGTCGAAGATAACACGGAAAGCGGTTTTGTGAGGGTAAGAGCATGAGAGATCTCATCGTATGTCGACCATTGCAAAAGTGGGAGTGGTTCTGGTTCACCAAGTTCCGATATTATCATGGGTTTGTTCTCCAGCTTGTTGAGGGCAGTGACCACCAGATCTTCGGTGAACCTCGCATCAGGAAATGATACAAATGCAGTGAAGGACATAAGATATGACTTGAATAAGAATGCGGCTCAGCCACTATGGCGCGGCGAGAGGATGCTTGGAGGTCGGGTGCAGGCCTATAGGTGGCCGTGGAATTCGGTCCATTCTTGTTGCCTGCCTCAGTGCTTCGACAAGGTGACAATGACCCCGTACACACAGGAGGCGAATTCTTGACTGCGTGCGGACAACCCATCAGAACGTTTAGGCGCGGCGATTGTCAACTGACTCTTCCTCAACCATTGCCTTTACCATTGTCCAACACTATAAATGTCGGCCATTAAACGCATTCTTAATTTGGGTTCCTCGACGTCAGCGCCTTTCAATCCCGTGTCTCTCACCATGGAGTATGAGGGCCCTCAGCCACCTTATGAAACACTGGAATCGCCTGATGCTAAGGTCTATGTTACCTGGGATCCCAAGAACATTCCTTCGCGTCCGACGGAGCCCGGATGGACGCGCTTCATTTGTGTATCGGATACCCACTGTCGAATATTCCCAATTCCGGACGGGGACGTCTTCATCCATGCCGGCGATCTCACGCATAGTGTACGCCATACAGTCGACTACGCCTCTTATATTAGTCTTACATGTCGCCAGGGCCGTTTCACGGAGTTTGAACCAACAATCAGTTGGATACGGGCACTCCCACATCAGCATAGAGTGTAAAATTTTATGCATTCGCTCTCCGATGACACGCCTCACAACCTCGCTAGCATCATTGCAGGCAATCATGACCTCACTCTCGATCACGATTGGTACCTAAGCCGCGGCAGTCGTTGGCACTTAACTGGTTTGGAGGTATGTCTCTCACTCCTGATTTTCATGCTGTCTAAGCTATTGTCCCAGAATCAAACTCGAATTCGCGGCCTTTTAACACCTGATGAATCGTTCACATACCTCGAGTACTCCAGCAGCGACATTGAAACCAATGGAAGGACTTGGAAAATGTTTGGCAGCCCAGTGGGGTGGTTCAGCTTCTAATATGCGCCATCTGACGTCCCAACAGGGAACTCCGTGGTTTAGAGGGGCTTTCCATTACGCCCGTGGCGAACAAGCAAATGGTAAATTTCCATCAGAGTTCCGCACGGTATTTATTAAGGCCCCCCTTCAGAAATTGCTACGCGCATCCCCGAAAGTGCTGACGTCGTGTACGCTCCCTTCCTCTCACACCCTACGAATAGACGCTGAGGTTTCTCTACATCTCCAGGATTACCCACGGACCTCCACACGAGATCCTTGATAAGACAATAGGTGGCACCAATGTTGGCTGTTCCGCACTAGCTGCACGCCTGGAGGACATTCGACCTGCACTCAGCGTATTTGGTCATATTCACAAAGATCGTGGCGCGGTCATAAGGCAATGGGACGATGATGGGAGTGGCAGACGCAAGAGCACCGTCTACGTCAACGCAGCAACACAAGTCAATGGGAAGAAGTACCGACCAGTAAGCCTCACGAGCTCGCCTACGGGCTATCAACGACTTATTCGCTCTACTAGTGTTCTGTGCCGGACGGTCAAGGAGGTTATACTCAATTTTTTCAACCTATCATTGTCGACCTTCGCAATTAGACGGGACGCACTTGCCAAATTGCTATTGTTCTCTTAACCTACTGCTCTTTTGCCAAGACACGGCCTTGCATCTATATGGATTCATGTCTTCAAACGGTGGTTGCTCGGAGCGACTCTGATACAATCTCCTGGCGTACCACAAACATGAACTGAATTAATACGGTTGCTAGTCATGCCACAAGACTCAAACATTCCCAGGACCTTTTGGCAAACGTTTGGACCACGTTCTCCACCCGCTTTCCTAGGATCTTCCATGTATACTAATGTGTTCATGGCCTGGCGGTGCTCTCGCTTTACAAATACTAAGCATCAATCGAGAGCATACTTCCGACAATGTGGAGGTCATCCAGAACTAGTGATTAGGCAAACATCATATCTAAAAGCAAACCATTCCACACTATCCTCAAGGCCTTCCTTTTTGCATACCTCGACGATCCTCTTGCCCTCCGAGAAATGGCTTTCTTTCGTGCTCAAGGGGCTGTGAACCAGAGGCAGGGGGTTACCGTACTAAGTGTGGATTTCACGGCGATTTTATCAGACTGTAATATTCCTCTGTGGAAACGCTGCGCAAAGCACATTGGCAGGTAAAGCGGTACGCCGGTAGGCTTGATGGCCTTCTATTTGGTATCACGAGGTCGGAGGCGATGGATATAGTTCAATGCGCCTGAGGGCACGCAGTTCTCAGGAGAAGGTGCCGTTGTTCCTGTTGGAGTTGATGATTCCTCCAACTAAAAGACCGGGTAGTGTAGTGGTAACATGCCCTGCTAGTCATGGGGAGGTCCCGGGTTCGAACCCCGGCTTGGTCGTTCTTTTCTCTCTAACAGTTCCAG
>Ga0307513_10010892_pt1 | contig 11356 bp, 10 predicted proteins | sample 15_EM_MG_FD_202174 | JGI IMG/M metagenome (GOLD analysis project Ga0307513, IMG submission 202174) | Populus trichocarpa ectomycorrhiza microbial communities from riparian zone in the Pacific Northwest, United States - 15_EM | ecosystem: Host-associated > Plants > Roots > Unclassified | place... | reverse complement strand
CCCGGGGGGGGGGGGGGGGGGGGCTCCCCCCCGCCCCCCCGGCCCCGGCGGGCCCAGGCCCCCCCCCCCCCCCCGCCGCCCTTCTCCGTGCGCCTTCTTCGCGCGGCGGAAAAATCTACAGTGTCGACGCTAGTTTTCCGGCCGCGAACGGCATAGAGTTTGTCGGGTCGGCGACGCACAGCCGGCACGCAACTGGCACAGACGCTGAGTTGGCTAAGGAGGACGAGATACCGCAGCGACACGTAAGCGAACCGTCCCCGACCCGACAAGAGGTGATCGCAGCCGATGCCCATCACGCAGGCCGTCCGCTAGCGGCACGCAGGCGGATGACCGACCCTGCCGACGACGGTCGGCATTAGAACTGAAGAGCCAGGGCCCCGGTTACCCGCCGGGGCCTTGGATTGTGCTCCGACACCGCGCTCCCACACCCCGGAAGCCTGAAAGGCAGCATGAGTACGACCTTCGACGACGCCGACTTCCCGGCGTACACGATGGGAAGAGCCGCCGAGATGATCGGCGTGACCCCCGCCTTTCTGCGCAGTCTCGGCGCAGCCGGCCTGATCGAGCCGGAGCGCTCGCTGGGCGGTCATCGCCGCTACTCCCGGCACCAACTCCAGCTGGCCGGCCGGGTCCGGCAGCTGTTGGACGAGGGCATCCTGCTGGCCGCGGCCTGCCGCATCGTCACACTCGAGGACCGGCTGGCGGCCGCCCACCGCCGCATCGTCGAGCTGGGCGGCGCCCTCACCCCCGAGGACAACGCCGATCTCCCCACCCCCACCCACCCCGACATAGCCACCACGCACTACTACCGCACCTGACCGGCGCCCAGCGCAGTGTCGGCTACCCGGCCAGGCCTACGGCTGTGAGGCTCGTCTCCCAGAGGCGGCGGGCCCGGTCCGGGTTTGTCGCGCGTGGGGTGGCGCCGAACGGCCGCCGCCAGGCGTAGTAGCCGCCCGGGACCAGGCCGGCCGGGTCGTTCGCCAGCCAGACCAGCGTGTCCGCGCCCTGCTCGTTGGTGCGGAATAGCAGCGGCGCGAGCTTGCCGATCGTGAAGAGCGGGCTGCGCCGCCCGAAGCCGCTGCGGATCAGCCCCGGGAAGAAGCACGTCGGCACCACTCCGAGCGGCGCCCAGCGGCGGGCCGCCTCGACGGTGAAGAGGATGTTCGCCTGCTTGCCGGACCCGTACCCAAGCCAAGCGGTCGCCTGTCGGCGGCCCGGGCGGGCGACGTCGAGCGTGCCCCACGCCTCGGCCGCCGAGCTGGTCGTGATGATCCGCGCCGGCGCCGCCGCGCGCAGCCGCTCCAGCAGCAGGTGGGCGAGCAGGAAGCCGGCCAGATGGTTGGTCTGCAAGGACAGATCAAGACCGTCGACAGTACGCCGCCGCCCGGGCACCAGATTTCCGGCGTTGCTCGCGAGCACGTCGATCCGCTCGTGCTCGGCCGCGATCGCCGCACCGGCCGAGCGCACCTCGTCCAGCACCGTGAAGTCCGCCCGGTATGCCGCCGGCGTGCGCCCGCCCGCCGCGCGCACGGCATCGACGGCGTTCGCCAGCCTGCTCTTGTCCCGGCCGAGCAGCACCACCTCGTCGCCGCCGCGCGCGAACGCCTGCGCCGCTGCGAGCCCTATGCCGGAACTGCCACCCGTCACGACCACCGTGCGCACCCATCGCCCCCTTCGATCACCTAACTTTGCCCCATGGTGCAGTTCAAGCGCTCGCTCGCGGTCGCGGCCGGATCCGCCGTCCTGGCCGGGACGCTGATCATGCTGGTCGCCCTGGTTTCGTTGCCGGGCCCGTGGTTCGCCGGGTACGTGAGCGAGGCGGGCACCGCCGGCCGGCCGTTCGCCATCGCGTATCGATGCGGGTTGATTTTGCTCGCCTTCGGAGTCGCGCTGCTGGCCACGGCTCTACGGCGGCTCCGGGCCGTCGGCGCGCTGCTCGGCATCGCGGCGGTGCTGGCCGCGACGTCCGGCGCGGTCCCGTGCAGCAACGGTTGTCCCCTGCCGCCCTACGAGCCGACGACAGCCATGGACGTCGTGCACGCGTCGGCGAGCGTCGCGGGGATGTTCGCCCTGGCCGCGGCGATGGTCGCGGTCGCCCTCGCGCCGGCCGCGCGACTGGCCGCCCGGCGGCTCGCCCTCGGCGCGGCCGGGCTGGCCGTCCCGCTCGGCGGCGTACTCGGGCTGATCATGCTCTTTGTCGGGCGCGGTGCGGTGGGCGCGTGGCTGGAGCGGCTGCTGCTGCTCGTGGCGGTGAGCTGGCTGATCGGGACCGCCGTGCTTACGTTCCTGACCGATCCCGCCCGGGTGGAGCGGCAAAAAGCGGTGGTCTAGCCGGCCGGCCGGCCGACCCGGCGGACGATCGCCAGCAGCGACTCCTGCACGTCGTCGATGGAGCGTTCCGGCGAGAAGACCAGCCAGTCGACGGCCACCACCAGCCCCACCCCGAAAAGCGCCGACGACGCCACCCGGACGTCCAGGTCGTCCGGCAGGTCACCGGAGTCCACGCCGGCCTGGACCGTCTCGGCGATCACCCCGATCGCCTGCTCACGCAGCAGCACCAGGGTCTGCTGCCACTCCCGGTTGGTCCGCCACATCTCGGAGAGCAGCAGCTGCGCGAAGGCCTGGTAGCGGCGGATGTACTCGAGCTGGGCGCGGACCAGGGCGGCCACCGCCTCGCGCGGCGGCAGGCCGGCCACCGCCGCCCGGAAGGCCTCGGTGAGCAGGCCGATGCCGTGCCGCAACAACTCCTCGAAGAGCGCCGTCTTCGAGGCGAAGTTGTAGTAGACGGTGCCCTTGGCAACCTTGGCCCGCAGCGCGATGTCGTCGACCGTGGTGGCCGAGAACCCCTGCTCGGCGATCAGCTCCACGGCAGCCTCATAGAGCCGCTGCTTGGTGTCCGTGCGCCGCCGAGTCCGCCCGTCCGAGCCCATCAGGTTTTAGATCACCAGCTCCGGATGCAGGTCCGACGGGGTCAGCCGCCGGGAACGAAGGGTCACCAGCACGGTCAGCGCCAGCGCGCAAGCGCCGAAGGCCAGCAGCGCCAGCACGCCTGTATGCACCGTACCGGCCGGGCCGCCGTCGATGGTGTGCCGGAGGGCTTCCACCACGTATGTCATCGGCAGCAGTGGATGGGCCGCCTGGAAGAACCAGGGCGTGGTCTGCACCGGATAGGTGCCGCCCGACGAGGTGAGCTGCAACATCAGCAGGACCAGCGCCACGATCCGCCCGGCCGCCCCGAGGGCCGCGCCGAGCAGCTGCATGATCGCCGCGAACGCGACCGCCGTGAGCATCAGCAGAGCGAGCGTGGCGACCGGGTGCACCGGAGACAGGCCGAGGCCGACCGACACCACGGCGAACAGCAGCACCGCCTGCGCCAGCCCGACCGTGATCGCGGGCAGCAGCCCGGCCAGCGCGACCCGGTACGAGGGCGCTCCCGACACGACGTAGCGCCGGTTGAGCGGCCGCATGACCATGAAGATGATCATCGCGCCCACCCAGAGGGCCAGGGCCAGGAAGTACGGCGCGAAACCCACTCCGTAGGTGGCGGCCGGGTGTCGCACCGACCGGTCCAGCGCGACCGGATCGCCGAGCACGTCGGCCCGCTGGGACGGGTCGTCGCCGTAGCCTGGGATGTCCTTGGCGCCGTCGGCCAGGCCGGAGGCGAGCTGGGCCGCGCCGCCCTGCAACTGGCCGAGCCCGGCGGCGAGCTGCTGCCCGCCCGAGCTCAGCGAGCCGAGGCCGCCGTCGAGTTGGCGCGCCCCCGAGGCGAGCTGGAAGATCCCGCCGCGCAGATCGTTCGCGCCCGAGGAGGCGTCGGCGGCCCCGCTGTGCAACTGCTGCGCGCCGGTCGCCAGGTCGCCGAGCCCGGTGGCCAGGTCGTCGACCTTGGTGCGGGCGGCGGCGACGTCATCGGCCAGGTGCGGGGCGGCCGCGGCCACCTTGCGGGCGTCGGCGGCGACCGTACGCAGCCGGGTGGCGAGCGCGTCGAGGTCGGCGTCGGTGATCGTCGACTGCACCCGGTTGGCGGCGGCGACCAGCCGGTCGGCGGCGGCCCGGGCATCGTCGATGCCGGGGGTGTCGTCGGGCAGGCCATCGAGATAGGTCTGCAGCTGCTCGGCGTTCCGCACCGCGTCGCCGGCCGCCGCGTCGAGCTTGCCGATGTTGGCCGCGAGCGTGTCGGCGCCCTTGGCCACCTGGTTCGCGGCGGTCTCGATCAGCTGGGCGTTGTCCCGCAGCACCGGCTCGATCTGGTCGGCCGCGGCGTCGACGGCGTCGGCAAGCTGGCGCCCACCGGTGGCCGCCTGCTGTGTCCCGGTAGCGAGGTCGGCGGCGCCGGCGTTGAGGGCGTCCAGCCCGTCGGCCAGATCGTCGGCGCCCTGTGCCGCGCTGCCGAGCCCACCGGCCAACCGATCGGCTCCGCTGTGCGCGTCGTCGAGACCGCCGGCAAGCTGGCCGGCACCCGAAGCGGCGTCGTTCACGCCGCCCTTGAGCTGCGCGGCCCCGTCGGCGGCTTGCTGGGTCTGCTGCTTCAGATCGGTGAAGCCGATCAGCATCTTGTCGAAGTAGCCGGCCGAAGCGCTGGCGGCGGCGGCCGAGCGCACCTCGTCGAAGACGGTCCGCGAGAAGATCCCGGAGAGATAGTTGGTGGCATCGTCGCTGACCACCTGCAGCTGCGCGGCCCGCGGGTCGGCGTCCGGGTCGGGCCCGGTGGTCAGGTCGGCGGAGAAGTCCCGCGGAATGCGCAGCAGCACGTGATACTCGCCGCTCGCGAGCCCCTTCTCGGCGTCGGCCTCGGTGCTCACCGTCCAGTCGAAGACCTGCCGTTTGAGCAGCTCATCGGCGAGATCCTGACCGGCGTGCAAAGTGGTCCCGTCGCTCGCGGTGGCCGGCCGATCGGCCATGACCAGCGCGGCGGGCACGTGGTTGAGCCGCCCGTAGGGATCCCAGAAGGCATAGAGGTAAAGCGCTCCGTAGAGCAACGGAATGACGGCAAGCACCACAAGCGCGGCGGCCGGCAACCGCCCACGAAGGAAACGGCGCAGCTCAAAGCCAGCAAGCTTCGCAGTAGACAGTCCGGTCATCACTTCTCTCCCGCCCCGGCATCGGCCGAAACCCGTCCCAAATCCGGCCCAGCCAGCCCACCGCCCGGATCCACGTCCACTACGGCGGCTTGTCGATTCACATCCACTGCGACCGTGTCGCGATCCACGTCCACTGCCGCGGCTTGCCGGTCCCTATCCACGACGACCGCGTCGCGATCGGCGTCCACCGCCGCGGCTTGCCGATTCCCGCCCACCACAACCGCGTCGCGATTCGTGCCCAATTCGGCGGCCGCGTGATCCGCATCCGACGCGATCGACTCGCGGCCCGCATCCAGCGGGGTGGCGGGCTCGCGGTCGGCGTTTGGTGCGACCGCGATGCCTTCCAAGTCCGGCGCATAAGCCCTGCGGTCGGCCGCCGTCGCTGCCGCCTCACGGTTGGTGTCCGGCGCGGCCGATTCACGGTCTTGATCTGGGCTGGACGGCTCGCTCGTCGTGTCCTGCGTGGTCGGCTCAGCCGGCGCGGACTCGCCGCCGACCGTCGCCGCTATTTCCACCCCCGCGCCGGCCGCTGCCGGCTTCTCAGTCGGCAGCGCGGGCGCCCGGTCGCCGAGCCGGATCACCGTGGTGACCCGCTCCGGGTCGACGTCCCGCGCGGTCACCACCACCGTGAGGCCCGTGCCGGCCAGTTCGCCGAGGATTTGCCAGAGCTGGGCCTGCTCGGTCGCGTCCAGGCCGACGTCGAGGCCGTCGAGCGCGATCACGGCCGGCTCCGCCAGGCGGGCAAGGGCAAGACCGAGGAGCTGTTTCTGGTACGGAGTGAGCTGCCAACCCTTGAGCGCGGGGTCGAGCCCGTACAGCCCGTCGGCGATCACAGCGGCCGCCTTGCGCGCCGGTCGGCCCAGCAGTGCCAGGCGCTCCCGCACGTGCTCGGCGACGGTGAAGACGGGCTCGGGCTGCTCGACATCGGGCACGTAGCCGAGTGCGGCCGTACCGGAAAGTTGGATCTTGCCGGTCGAGAGCCGCAACCGCCGCGCCAGCGCGAGCAGAACCGTGGTGCGCCCGCTGCCCGGCAGCCCCACGACGGCGAGCAACTCGCCCGGCTCGGCGGTGACGTCGAGATCGCGGAAGAGCCAACGGCGGCGATGACGCACGCCCGCCCCGGTCGCGGTGAGCACCGGCATGACGGCCCCCTATTTGCACTGACTGGTCAGTGCAAAATCTATCGCCACAAACATCGATGAACCAGCCAAGGTGGTGGACCTCACCCACCGGACCGGGCAGGATCGGGCCATGTCGACGCGCTGGGGCATGACCGTTCCGCTTGGGGGTGTGCCGCTGGCCGACCACGCCGCCGTCTTCGCGGCCCTGACCGACGCGGGTTTCACCGACCTGTGGACGTCCGAGGTGTCCGGAACGGATGCCTTCACACCACTGACCCTGGCCGCGGCGTGGCAGCCACAGGCCCGCCTGGGCACAGCGATCACGCCGGTGTTCACCCGCGGCCCGGCACTGCTCGCCCAGTCGGCGGCGGCCCTGGCAGAGGCGGCACCCGGCCGCTTCCAACTCGGCATCGGCGCATCCTCGCCGGTGGTGGTCGGCGACTGGAACGCGGCCGAGTACTCCCGACCGTACGCACGCAGCCGCGACATGCTCCGCTTCCTGCGCTCGGCCCTCGCCGGCGAACTGGTCGACAAGCAGTTCCCAACGTTCGCGGTGCGCCGCTTCCGCCTCGAACGCCCACCGGCGGTCCCGCCACAGATCCTGCTCGCAGCCCTGCGGCCAGGCATGATCCGACTGGCAGCCACCGAGGCAGACGGCGTAATCATCAACTGGCTCGCAGCAACCGACGTGCCCCAGGTAATGGCCGAGTTAACTCCCCCACCCGCCGACGCCTCGGGCGCGGCCGACGCCTCGGGCTCAGGCAGCGCCTCGGCCTCAGGCAGCGCCTCGGGCTCAGGCAGCGCGCCGGGCTCAGGCAGCGCGCCGGGCTCAGGCAGCGCGCCGGGCTTAGGCGGCGCCGCGGGCCTGGGCGGCGCCGCGGGCCTGGGCGGCGCCGCGGGCCTGGGCGGTGACTTTGACGTGGTCGCCCGGATTTTCGTTTGCCCGACCGCCGACGCCGAGTTTGCCCGCACCGCCGGCCGCCGGATGATCGCGGCATACCTGACCGTGCCGGCCTACGCGGAGTTCCACCGGTGGCTCGGCCGTGCGGACGTGCTCGAGCCAGTCTGGAAGGCATGGGCCGCCGGAGACCGCCGGGCCGCGCTCGCCGCGATCCCCGACTCCCTGGTCGACGAACTGATCGTGCACGGCGAGCCGGAACAATGCCGCGACCACGTGCTGGCCTACGCGAAAGCGGGCGTCACGGTCCCGGTCATGGCCCTGCTACCGACCCCGGAGCTCACCGCCACCGGCCCACAAGCACTGGCAGCGTTGCTACCCCGCCTCGCCCCTAGCTGAATCGACTTACCACCCCATTTACCCTGATAACACGCATAAGGTCGGCAAATCCGTTTGGCTGGTCGAGAAACCCATCGCGTCACGCGACCAGACCAAACCATCGCGTCACGCGACCAGACCAAACCATCGCGTCACGCAACCGGGACGAAGCCATCCGGACGAGGCCGTTGCGTTCCAGCCGAGACGGCGTCGCGCCGACCGCTCCGAGCGCGGACTACTCCGAGGCCGATCAACCCGATTGCCCGGATTTATCGTCATAATCGAGGATTACCGATGCCTGAGCGTCACACCGGAGCGGATCGAGCGGACCCGGCACTTCGGCGTCAACGTGCTGACCGAGCACCAGCGGGATCTCTTGCCGATCGCGATAGCCCCGACGGAGATCAGAACAACACGGTTGCGAACGCGCCCGCCGACTGAAAGCCGCAGCGCGCGTACACCCGGCGGGCCGGGGTGTTGTAGTCGTTCACATAGAGGCTCACCGTCGGCGCGACCCGGCGCAGCGCGTCCCGGACCACCGTCGCCATCGCCGCCGCCGCGAGGCCGCGTCCCCGGAACTCCGGGTCGACCCACACGCCCTGCACCTGCGTGGTCCGCCGGGTCACGATCGCCAGTTCGGCCTTGAAGATCACCCGGCCGTCCACAAACCGCGCATACGCCCGCTTGCCCCGCACCAACTCGGCGATCCGCCGCCGGTAGCCCCGCCCGCCGTCGTCCAGCAGCGGCGAGACGCCGACCTCCTCGGTGTACATCGCCACGGCAGCCGGAAAAAGCGCGTCGACCTCGGACGCCTGCACCAGCCGCACCCCCGGATCGGGCGCGATCGGCGGATCCACCGCAGCCACGAGCAACGGCTGCTGCGGCCGAACGTCCCGGGCCGGCCCCCAATGCCCGCCCAGCCTGTCCCACAAGTCAAGCACCGCATCCGCCCGGCCGATGATCGACGAGCAGGCGCGCGGCTCGGAGCCGAGCAGATCGGCGAACGCCGCGACCGCCGCCGGGGTGGCACACACCGGCACGAGGTGCGCACCCGACCAGATCAGCGAGTCGACCTTGCGCGCCTGCCCGTACCCATAGATGCGGCCGTCGGCGCGCCACCAGTTCAGGCCGTGAGCGGCCACCCGCTCGGCGATCTGGGCACCGGCGTACGGGTCCCGGTCGAGGATCCGCTCGACCGTCCCCCGCTCGGGTTCACCGAGCTGGCGAATCGGCACCGTTAGCACGGCTATCAGATTGCCAGATGATGGCCACACCACGCCCACCCTCCCTGGCGAAGATGAGAAACCTGAAGAAACTCTTGCGCCCGATACGTTGCCGATATATCGTCTACCTATCGACAACAGATCGGAGATAGTCATGCGACACGAACACATGCGTCATCTGCGCGAGGGCCGCATGCGCGGCTTCGGATTCCCGCCCGGATTCCCCTTCGGCGGTGGCCCCGGCTTCGGCGGCCCCGGCGGTTGGGGTGCGGGCCCCGGCGAGCGCGGTCCACGCCGTGGCGGACGGGGCAGTCGCCCCAACGTCCGGCCCGCCGTTCTCGCGCTGCTCCTCGAGCGCCCGATGCACGGCTACGAGATGATCCAGGAGCTGGAGAGCCGCACCGGCGGCATCTGGCGCCCGAGCCCCGGCTCGATCTACCCGACCCTGCAGCTGCTCGAGGACGAGGGCCTCATCGCGGCCGAGACGAGCGGCGGCCGCAAGGCCTACACGCTCACCGACGCGGGCCGCGCCGAGGCCGAGACGGCCGCGCAAAACCCGCCTTGGGCACAGTTCACCGACGACACAATGTCGCAGGTCCAGGACTTCCGCGACGCGGCGGCCGGGATCATGAGCGCACTCAAGCAGGTCGGTTTCAACGGCACCCCGGAGCAGCGCGCAAAGGCTCTCGAGGTCCTGAACGAGACCAAGCGCAAGCTGTACGCCATCCTGGCCGACAGCGAGTGAACACCAGTCCATCGGGGGATCAGCAAGGGCGCGCCACCAGGCGCGCCCTTGCTGCGTAACGCCACACCCAGCGCATAGCCCCAGATACCGCGCGCGACTCCACACGCCAGCGCGCAACTCCAGCACGGAACGCCGCACCCAGCACGGAACGCCGCACCCCAGCCTAGAAGGCCGCACCCAGCACGGGACGCCGCACCCCAGCCTGGAAGGCCACTCCAGCAGGGAACGACCGCACCCCAGCGCCCAGCGCGCAACCCCGATACCAAGCAGGTAACGCCACACCCCGGCAGGTAACGCCCGCACCGCACACCGCAGCCGGGCTGGGCTGGGCTCGACCGACATGCGCGCCAGGTCCGCCGTCAATAGCGGCCGCGGCGGGTGAGGCTATCCCGCTCGACGCGGCACAGCAGTGGTCCACCGCGGGGAGCCACGGTTCCACCCATCCTCAGCTCCGCGTAACGCCACACCACTGCACGCAACGCCACACCGCAGCATGGGGAACTTCACGCCACGAGGGCGCAACGCCGCACCACTACCTGACACGCCTCGAAACAGCCCGGTCGCCGAGCCGCGACCGGTGAGGAAAGACTGAACTGGGCCGGCGGTGGCGCGTACCGGAAAGGTCAGTGAATCGTGACCGTCGGGCCCGGCAGCAGGTCGCGGAGCTCGTCCGGCAGCTCCGCGCCCATCTCGTCCGCCAGCCGGAGCGCCTCCTCGACCAGGGTCTCCACGATGATCGACTCCGGGACCGTCTTGATGACCTTGCCCCGGACGAAGATCTGGCCCTTGCCGTTGCCCGACGCGACACCCAGGTCGGCCTCGCGCGCCTCGCCCGGACCGTTCACCACGCAACCCATGACCGCGACCCGCAGCGGCACCGGGAACCCGTCGAGCGCCGCCGTGACCTGCTCGGCCAGCGTGTAGACGTCGACCTGGGCGCGGCCGCAGGAGGGGCACGACACGATCTCGAGGCCTCGTTCGCGCAGGCCGAGGGACTCGAGGATGGCGTTGCCGACCTTGATCTCCTCGACCGGCGGGGCGGACAGCGAGACCCGGATCGTGTCGCCGATGCCCTCGGCCAGCAGCGCACCGAACGCGACCGAACTCTTGATCGTGCCCTGGAAGGTCGGACCTGCCTCGGTGACACCCAGGTGCAGCGGGTAGTCGCACTGCTCGGCAAGCTGCCGGTACGCCCGGATCATGACCACCGGGTCGTTGTGCTTGACCGAGATCTTGATGTCGCGGTAGCCGTGCTCCTCGAACAGCGAGCACTCCCACAGCGCCGACTCGACCAGCGCCTCGGCCGTCGCCTTGCCGTACTTCTCCATGATCCGCTTGTCGAGCGAGCCCGCGTTGACGCCGATCCGGATCGGGATGCCCGCGCCGGACGCCGCCCGCGCGATCTCCTTGACCTTGTCGTCGAACTGGCGGATGTTGCCCGGATTGACCCGGACCGCCGCGCACCCGGCATCGATCGCCGCGAAGACGTACTTCGGCTGGAAGTGGATGTCGGCGATGACCGGGATCTGTGACTTCTTCGCGATCGCGGGGAGCGCCTCGACGTCGTCCTGAGACGGGACGGCGACCCGGACGATCTGGCAGCCCGACGCCGTGAGCTCGGCGATCTGCTGCAGGGTGGCGTTGACGTCGGCGGTCAGCGTGGTCGTCATCGACTGCACGCTGACGGGTGCGCCGCCGCCGACCGGAACGGAGCCCACCATGATCTGGCGGCTCTGCCGGCGCGGGGCCAGCGCCGGCGGAGGCACGGCCGGCATACCGAGGCTGATGGCGGTCACAGTCACATCACCTTGAGAAGATCGAGATCGGGTTGACAACGTCTGCCGTGATCGTCAGCAGCGTGAAGGCGCCGCCGATGAGGATCACCGCGTAGGTGAGCGGCATGAGTTTGT
>Ga0307513_10010891_pt1 | contig 11357 bp, 10 predicted proteins | sample 15_EM_MG_FD_202174 | JGI IMG/M metagenome (GOLD analysis project Ga0307513, IMG submission 202174) | Populus trichocarpa ectomycorrhiza microbial communities from riparian zone in the Pacific Northwest, United States - 15_EM | ecosystem: Host-associated > Plants > Roots > Unclassified | place... | reverse complement strand
CCGATGCCCGATTCGGGAACGTCCTGGGCCGCGAAATTCAGTTCGGCGAGCGGCTGGAGTATCAGCTTGCCGGTAATCCGCTGGTCGTAGCTGGCCTCCACCCGGCCAAGAACATCGCCCTTGTCCGACAGGAACAGGGCGGCGTCGATCCTGAACCAGTAGGGCGCGAGTCCCTCCACGCCGACCACGGCATAGCTGCGCTGTGGCTGTGGACGGATGTCATGCCGCACGCCCACCTGCAGGTTGAACCACGGATCGAGCGCATGGCTGTAGAGCGCCTGCACCTCGGCCTTCTCCAGCGCGCCGCCACGCGTCCCTTCGCCTTCGGTCTTCAGCACGAAGCGGTCGATGTCGCCGCCAAACCAGCCTTCGCCTTCCCAGCGATAGCCGTCCGCGCCCTTGCCGGCCTGATATTCCAACCGCTCGATCAGGATCATCGACGCCTTCATCCCGCCCGCTTCATGCGCGAGCATCGCGCGCGACCGCGCCATTGCGGCCGGATCGTAGATCGCGTCGGCGGCATGATCGGCAGGAACCGGCGGTGGCGGCGTCGACGCCGATGGCGGCGCTGGATCGGGCATCGGCATGACATGACCGGCATGAGGGTCGGTCTGCGCATGGGCGACCGGTGCGACCAGCACGGCCGCGAGTGCCAGGAGCGCGCGCTTCATGCCGCATCCTCGGCCGGGCGGACGGTCACGACCCGGAACATCCCCATGTGCATGTGCAGCAGCATATGGCAGTGGAACGCCCAGTCGCCGGGCGCATCGGCGGTCAGATCGAACGACACCTTGCCGCCCGGCAGCACGTTGACCGTGTGCTTGCGCGGATTATGGCCCGCCTCGCCGGTCACCAGCTCGAAGAAATGGCCGTGGAGGTGGATCGGGTGCGGCATCATCGTGTCGTTGATCAGGGTCAAGCGCACGCGCTCGTCGAGCCGGAACGCCAGCGGATCGGCCCCGTCGCTGAACTTCACGCCGTCGAACGACCACATATAGCGTTCCATGTTCGCGGTCAGATGGATGTCGAGTGCGCGCGTCGGCGCGCGGCGGTCGGGATTGGGCGTCAGCGCGCGCAAATCGGCATAGGTCAGCACCCGGTGCGGCACCGTTTCCAATCCGGTCGGCCGGTCGCCGGTTCGGTCGGCGGGCATCGGCGACAGCGTCGCGACGCCCGGCCCCATCTTCACCTGCGGCGCGACCGAAGGATCGCGCATCTTCATCGATCCATGATCCATGCCCGCCATCGGATCGGCGCTTTCGGGCTGGCTGAGATCGAGCACGGCGGCCCCGCCCGCGCCGCCCATGTTCATATCCATGCCCATATCGGTCATGCCCAGCAGCGGCCGTTCGCGCAGGCCCGGCAGCGGCGCGATCATGCCGAGCTGCGGCGCCAGCGTCGCGCGGCACTGACCGGACCGGTCGATGGCCTCGGCGATCAGGCCATAGGCGCGCGCCTCGCCCGGCTGGTCGATCACGTCATAGGTCTCGGCGATGCCGATCTGGAACTCGTCGGTCTCGACCGGCCGGACATCCTGCCCGTCGGCCTGCACCACGATCATCGGCAGCCCCGGAATCCGGACGTTGAAATTGGTCATGGCCGATGCGTTGACGATGCGCAGCCGCACCCGCTCGCCCGGCGCGAAGAGGCCGGTCCAGTTCTCCTGCGTACCATGGCCGTTGATCAGATAGCGATAGGCTGCCGCGGTGACGTCCGAGATATCGGTCGGGTCCATCCGCATCCGGCCCCAGTCCAGCCGGTCCTTCAGTGTCTGGTCCTTGCCTGCCAGCAGCCCGGCCAGATCCTGCTTCCGGCGGTTGTAATAGCCGCCCTGCTGTTTGAGCTTGCGCATCAGCTGATGGGGGTGGGTCCAGCTCCAGTCCGACAGCAGGATCACATGCTCGCGATCAAAAGCCACCGGATCGGCATCGGCCGGGTCGATGACGATCGGCCCGAACAGCCCCATCGCCTCCTGCATGTTGCTGTGGCTGTGATACCAGTAGGTGCCGGCCTGCCTGACCTTGAAGCGATAGTCGAAGGTCTGGCCCGGCCGGATGCCCGGGAAGCTGATGCCGGGCACGCCATCGAACTGGAACGGCACGATCAGGCCATGCCAGTGGATCGAGCTGTCCTCGTCGAGCGTGTTGGTGACCGAGAGGCGAACATCCTGACCCTCCTTCAGACGGATCAGCGGCGCGGGCAGGCTGCCGTTGACGGTCACCGCATGTCCGCTCCGGCCGCCGGTGCTGAAGCTGGAATGGCCGATGCTGAGCGCGATGTCCCGCCCCGACAGGATTTCGGGCGCCGGCTGCAGACCCGGCGTACCGGCCCGTGCCCATGCCGGAACCAGCTCACCAAGCATGGCCCCGCCGAACAGGGCCGCCGTGCCGCGCACGAGCGTGCGGCGATCGATGCGTGTCGCTGTCATGTCGGCGAATATTCCCTGATCCTATCGGCAGTCATGATGTCATACGGCTGATGGCGGTCTATCCCTCGCCATCCCTCCGCAAAATCTCGGTCAGCGCCGCGCGGGCGCGATAGAGCCGCGTCTCAACTGCCTTCGCGCTGATGCCCAGCAATGCCGCTGCGTCGGCCTGGCTCAACTCTTCGATCGTGCGCAGGACGAGCACCTCCTTCAGCGGCGCGGGCAGTCGCGCTATCGCGGCGGACAGCCGGGCCAATGCCTCGCGGTCGGCAGCGGCCGCTTCGGGCGTCATCGCCGAATCGGCGATTTCGGCGGCCTCTTCGAGCGGCCGTGCAAAGGCGAAGAAGCGCCGCACCGCGCGTCGCCGCGCCCAGTCGCGGCATTTGTTGATCGCGATCCGCATGATCCACAGCCGGAACGGCCGCGCACGGTCATAGCGCGCCAGCGACGCAAAGGCGGCGATGAACGCCTCCTGCGTCACGTCGATCGCTTCGTCACCCTCGCCGACATGGTTCAGCACCAGCCGATAGACCGGCGCGCGATGCCGGCGCATCAATTCGCCATAGGCAGCCTGCCGGCCGGCGAGCGCCAGCCCGGCCAGCTCGCCGTCGGTGCTGTCGCCCGGCGGCGCGCTCACCCGTCGGTCGCGGTCAACGCCTTGACCACGGCGTCATCGAACTTCGCCGCCTGGTCGGCACGCAGCACGGCGCGCATGGCGAAGATGTGCTGCAGCGTCGCCTTCTGCAATTCGCCCATCGCATGGTGCGATTGGTCGACCGCGGCGCCGACGCCGGGGCCATAGCCATGTTCCCCCGCGATCGCTTTGGCCAGTCGCGCATTGTCCGCGCGCAATTCGTCTTCCAGCTGGCGCTTGCGCTGGGCGAAGCTGTGCTCGAGCGCTTCGATCCGCACGCGCTGCGCGTCGTCCAGATCGAGCCGGTCGTGCAGCACGCTGTGAATGCTGCGCTCGTCGGCCGGTGCCGACGGCACCAGCACGCGCCCGGCGACGACGCCGGCCAGCGCCGCGACGAAGGCGATCAACGCCATCAGCACATGGCGCCTGACCATGGTCATGTGCCGGCCAGCAGGCTGGAGGGCGCCAGCGTGGGCGGCGCGCCGAACAAAGCGACCGGATCTGCCGCCTGCGCCGGTTCCCCGGGAACCAGGCCGCCGCCGAGCCCCGCGCCGAGCGCGATGACGGCGGCCGCGGTCAGCGTGCGCATCGTCGCGCGCGTTTCCCTGACGTTGGCGACGCCCCGCATCACCGCATCGTCGATCGCGGACAGCCGCGGATCGAGCGGGGCGGCCCGCAATCGTCCCAGATATTCGTCCAGATCGTCCATTCGAAAAGCTCCCGGTGGCCTGTCCTCCATACGCGAAAGCGAGCCCCGACCCTCATAGCCGCGGTGAAAAATTATGTTGCCCAAGGGATCGCCGGCCGGCTTGCGTATTGACCGATGCAACTCATGACGGAGACTTCGATGAACCGCCTTTCCCTGCTGCTTGCCGCCCCGCTGATCGCGCTGGCGCTGCCCTCCGCCGCCTTCGCGCACCCCAAGCTTGTGTCCTCGAGTCCGGCCGCGGGATCGACCGCCGCCAAGCCGAAGGAAATCAAGCTGGTCTTCTCCGAACGCCTGGTGGCGCAATTCTCGGGCATCGACCTGACGATGACGTCGATGCCCGGCATGGCGAAGCATGCGCCGATGAAGATTTCGGGCTTCACGACGACGGTCGCGGCCGACGGCAAGACTTTGGTCGCAAGCCTGCCGCGCCCGCTTCCGGCCGGCAGCTATGCGCTGAAATGGCATGCGGTTTCGACCGATACGCACCGGATCGAGGGCGAAATCAGCTTCGCGGTCAAGTGATCCGATGATCGACGGGCCGCTGATCCTCGTCCGCTTCGCGCTCTATCTGGTGCTGATGCTGTTCTTCGGCATCGCGCTCTATGGGGCACCGGACGGACCGCGAAACGCCCGGTCGGCCGATGCCGGGGCCATGTCGCTGCGGGTCCCGGGCGGCCTGCTGGGCCTGGCGGCGATCATGCTGTCCGGTTTGTCGCTGGCGCTGATCGCGGCGGGGATGAGCGGCGTGCCGCTGGCCGAACTGGAGTGGAGCAGCGTCGCGATCCTGCTGACCGGCACCAGCCTGGGTCTGACGGTCAAGCTCAGGATCGCCGCTCTGATCGTCGCGCTGGCCTGCGCCATGCTCGCCACGCATCTTCGGTCCATCGCGCGCTGGGGGATGGTGGTGGCGGGCGGCCTCGCTCTGGCGACGCTCGCCTGGACCGGCCATGCCGCCGCTTCCGAGGGTAATCTCGGCTTGCTGCACATGGCCGCTGACATCGTCCATCTGCTGGCGGCGGGCGCATGGCTGGGCGCGCTCGCGGCCTTGTTCTGGCGCTTGTCCAGGATCGGCGCATCGGGCGACGTGGCTGCGGATCTGCGCGTCGCGCATGGCGCGCTGTCGCGATTCTCGCTGGCGGGCACGATCATCGTCGGGCTGATCGTGATCACCGGCCTCGTCAACAGCTTCGTGCTGGTCGGTCCGGCGAACCTGCTGTCGCTGCCGGCCGGTCGCTATGGCCAGTTGCTGCTGGCCAAGCTGGCCCTGTTCCTGCTGATGCTCGCGCTGGCATCGTCCAACCGCTGGCGCCTGACGCCCCGGCTCGAAGCGGCGTTGGCGACCGGCGCCCATGCCGGCGCGGTCGGCGATCTGCGCCGGAGCCTGCTGATGGAAACGCTTGCCGCCGTCGCGATCCTCGCACTCGTCGCCTGGCTCGGAACGCTCGCCCCGCCGATGTCGGGCGAATGAATGCCTGCGGGACCGGCCTGAGCGACCGGTCCCGTAGCCGCGATCAGGCGATCGCTGCCGTTGCCGGCACGGGATCATAACCGAGATCGCGGGCGACCGGTACGCAGGTGATCCTGCCGTTCCAGACATTGAGGCCGGCGAGCAGATGCCGGTCGCGCCGCATCGCCTCCTGCCAGCCAAGGTCGGCGATCCGCAGCGCGTGCGGCAGCGTGACGTTGTTGAGCGCATAGGTGCTGGTGCGCGCCACCGCGCCCGGCATGTTGGCCACGCAATAATGGACGATGTTCTCGACGATGTAGGTCGGATCGTCATGGGTTGTGGCCCGGCTGGTCTCGAAGCAGCCGCCCTGGTCGATCGCGACATCGACCAGCACCGCGCCCTTCTTCATCGTCTTCAGCATCGCGCGCGAGACCAGCTTGGGCGCGGCCGCGCCCGGGATCAGCACCGCGCCGATCACGAGGTCCGACTGCGCGATCGAATCGGCCAGATTCGCCCTGTTCGAAAAGCGCGTCTTCGCGCGGGCTTCGAAATGCGTGCCGAGCTTTTCCAGCACCTCGGGGTTGCGGTCGAGGATGGTGACGTCGGCGCCCGACCCAGCCGCCATCTGCGCCGCGTTGAAGCCGACGACTCCGCCGCCGATCACGGCGACCTTGGCGGGCAGCACGCCCGGTACGCCGCCCAGCAGCATGCCGCGGCCGCCATGCGCCTTCTCGAGCGCGGTCGCGCCCGCCTGGATCGCCATCCGTCCGGCCACCTGGCTCATCGGCTTGAGCAGCGGCAGGCCGCCCTGCGCATCGGTGACGGTCTCATAGGCGATGCAGGTCGCCCCGGACCTGACGAGATCGGCGGTCTGCTCAGGATCGGGCGCGAGATGCAGATAGGTGTAGAGGATCTGCCCGGGACGAAGTATGGCGCGCTCGCCTGGCTGCGGCTCCTTCACCTTCACCACCATTTCGGCGCGCGCGAAGACCTCCGCCGCGCTCGCGACGATGTCGGCGCCGGCGGCAACATAGTCCGCGTCGGTGGCATCGATACCCTCGCCCGCTCCGCTCTCCACCAGCACCTGATGGCCGCTCGTCACCAGTTCGTGCACGCTTTCAGGGGTCAGGCCGACCCGATATTCGTGATTCTTGATCTCGCGGACGGTGCCCGTGATCATCGTCAATCTCCATATGCAGTTGCGGTCGGATAGGTCGCGCCAAGGTGCGGAATGGCGCGCAGAAAGCGTGCCACATCAGCAAATCGAATGCGGATATCGTAAAGATATTTGCGCACCAATTATCGCGTAAAGGATCGGCAGCGCCAATCTCATGTTGTTTTGGCGGTTATCTGCGGCATGAAATGCGCCGCGTGCTGTGCGGAAACCGCTGGGGAAGTCTTCGTGCGCGACTACGGGGCCGCAACTGCGGCTCGGGAACCCGATTGAATGTGCATCGATAGCGCGCGCTGCGCTCAGGCGCTCCGCGTGGTGACGAACCAGATCAGGGCGGCGATCACCAGCGCGATCACGATCGCGGCCGACAGCATCGGCAGCTTGCTTCGGCCGGCGGGCTTTGCATCCGCTGGAACAGGGCTCGTCGCCGGACCAGGCGCGGCAGCGGGCGGTGTCGGGGCCGGCAGCGGCGGACGCAATGGAGAGCGCAGGAGGCGGCCGAGCGGGCGACCATCGGGCCCCGCCGCCAGCGCCTGCTCGACCGCGCGCGTCATCTCGTCCAGCGCGGCGGTGTCGGCCGCTGCGGCTGCGGCGGGGGTCGCGGGCGCCGGAGCGGCCGGCACCGTGACCTCGCTTCGGTTCGTCGCGTCGAGTCCGGCGAAGGGAAGCTTGTCGGCGGGAATGAACAGCGACAGCGGGCGCGCCGGTTCGACCTCGGCGATCGTCGTCGCGGACTCGCCATCGGGCAGCGCGCCCCGGCTGCGCAGCCAGTCGTCAAAACCGGGTTTCATTGTCGCATGGCGCGCGCTGTCAGGATCCGCTTCCGCTTGCCGGAACACGGTTTCCCGCGCCTGCGCGTCCACGCTGTCCGCTTCGAACGTGGCGATCAGCGTACCCGGCGCGGCCTTGCCCTCGGCGGCTTGATAGGCGTCGAGCGTTTCGATCAGCCGGCACCAGCCGGCATGTGGCGCCCGCCCGGTCCAGCCGTCGAGGCCGATGCCTTCGACCGACCCGAACACGAATGGCGGCTCGTCGACGCCATGGAGCAGGCCGACGAGTCGCCTGTGCTTCTGCCCGAATCCGGCCTCGTCCCACACCACGTCGCTATTGACCGAATTGGGCGTCCACAGCGCCACCACTGCAACCAGCCCGTCGGCCTGCTGCTTCAGCGCCTCGAGCCGGTCGACGCTCGACATCGCGGCATCCCACCAGACGTCGACGTCCAACGCCCGCAGGGCCAGCATGACCCGCTGCGCAATCGCCTGATCGGCGTGCGAATAGGAAATGAAGACCCCCGCCATCTCTTCCGCCGACATTGAGGTGACAAGGATGGGGGGGCAAACGACTGCAAGTCAAGCATTTGCACGTTGCTGTCCCGGCGAGGGACCGCAATGCCTCGCCGGACCGGCAAATATGCTAGCCGATGAGCGACCTCAGATGTGCCCGGTAACGCGCAGCGAGCGCGTCGCGGTCGCGGTGCCGCCCGCTGTCGACCAGCTTCTCGCCGCGCCGCCAGACGAACAGCAAGGCATCGAGGATGGCGTCGCCGCGGCGATCGGCAAGCGAGGGATGCGTCGCGTCGAGCGAGATCATGTCGGCGACCCGGCCGACGGCCAGGCCCGCGCTCCGCCCAAGCGCCTGCGCGCCGCCGGCCAGCGCTGCGCGATAGAGGTCGCCTCCGGTCGATCTGCCGGCAGCATTTGCCATCCTGTTGCGGCCGCGCGCCGCCAGCCGCTGGCCATATTCGAGCAGCCGCAGTTCCTCGGTCGCGTCGATCAGCACGTTCGAATCGGAGCCGATGCCGTAAAGGCCACCGGCCGCGAGATAGGCGGCGGCCGGGAAGATGCCGTCGCCGAGATTGGCCTCGGTGATCGGGCACAGTCCGGCGACTGCGCCGCTACGCGCCATCGCATTGGCCTCGGCGTCGGTCATGTGGGTGGCGTGGACGAGGCACCAGCGCGAATCGACCGGCTGATGATCGAGCAGCCACGCCACCGGCCGCGCGCCCGACCAGGCGAGGCACGCGTCGACCTCGCGCTGCTGCTCGGCGATATGGATATGGATCGGCCCGTCGCCGGCCATCGCGGCGAGCGCAGCCAGTTCGTCGGGCGTCACCGCGCGCAGGCTGTGCGGCGCGAGCCCCAGCACGGCGTCGGGCAGGATCGCGATCGCCTGGCGTGCGCCGTCGAGCAGATGCGCGAAGCTCTCGGTGTCGTGAATGAAGCGCCTCTGGCCGATGCCGGGCGCCGCGCCGCCGAAATCGGCATGGGCATAGAAGACCGGCAGATGGGTGAGGGCGATGCCGCTGTCCGCCGCAGCCGCGGCGATCGCGGCGCTCGTTTCGGCCGGGTCGGCATAGGCACAGCCATCGCGATCATGGTGCAGATAATGGAATTCGCCAACGCGCGTGAAGCCGCCCTCGAGCATCTCGACATAGGCCAGCGCGGCGACGGCGCGGAGATCGTCGGGAGTCAGCCGCTCGACGAAGCGATACATGATCTCGCGCCACGTCCAGAAACTGTCGCCGGCGGGCCCCCGCGTTTCGGCCAGCCCCGCCATTCCGCGCTGGAACGCATGGCTGTGAAGATTGGGCATGCCGGGCAGCCCGGCCGCATGCCGCGCATCGGTGGGCGCAGGCGCGACATCGTGTTCGACGCTGACGATCAGCCCGTCTTCGATGCGGATCCGGACATCGTCCGCCCAGCCGTCGGGCAGCAAGGCCTGCCCGAAATGGAGGCTTGTCATCCTGCCCGTCGTCATGTCTTCCAATCCTCGTTGCGCGATTATGTCTATACATTTAATTCGAGCTGGGGCAAAGCAGATCCAGAGCGAAACGATCGCTTCTAGCCCTCTCCCGCCTTCGCGGGAGAGGGTTGGGTGAGGGTCTTCTTCTTCTTCCTTCTTTCCGGGCGCCAAGGTCCCAAGAAAGAACGAAGACCCTCACCGCGAACGCGGGAGAGGGCTGCGGTAGCCATTTGACGCGAGGGAGGAGGGAATTAACGATGCGGTGCGACAGGGTCTGGAGCGAGGCGCGTCTCGCGACGCTGGCCGGCGGCGCCGGGCTCGGCATCGTCGAGCAGGGCGTCGTCGCCAGCCGGGACGGCCGGATCCTCTATGCCGGCCCCACCGCCGACTCGCCCGACTTCGAGGCTGATGAACGCATCCGCTGCGACGGCCGCTGGATCACGCCTGGCCTGATCGACGGCCACACCCATCTCGTCCACGCCGGCGATCGCGCGCACGAGTTCGAGCTGCGGCTGGCCGGCGCCTCCTATGAGGACATCGCCCGCGCCGGCGGCGGCATCGCCTCGACGATGCGCGCCACACGCGCGGCGAGCGAGGATGATCTGGTCGCGACCGCGCTCGGCCGGCTCGACCGGCTGATCGCCGAGGGCGTGACGACCGTCGAGATCAAGTCGGGCTACGGCCTCGCGCTCGAACCCGAACTGCGGATGCTGCGCGCCGCGCGCCGGCTCGGCGTCGAACGGCCGGTCCATGTCGCCACCACCTTCCTCGGCGCGCACGCATTGCCGCCCGAATATGCCGACGACGCCGATGCCTATGTCGACCTGGTCTGCGACACGATGATCCCGGCGGTGGCAACTGCTGGCCTCGCCGACGCCGTCGACGCCTTCTGCGAAGGCATCGGCTTCACCGCCGCGCAGACCGAGCGGGTGTTTGCCGCCGCCGCGGCGCACGGCCTGCCGGTCAAGCTTCACGCCGAACAATTATCCAACCTCCACGGCGCCGCGCTCGCCGCGCGTTATGGTTCGCTGTCGGCCGATCATCTCGAATATCTTGATGACGACGGGATCGCGGCGATGGCGCGCGCCGGCACCGTCGCCACATTGCTGCCAGGCGCTTATTATTTCGTCCGCGAGACGAAACTGCCGCCGATCGATGCGCTCCGCACAGCCGGCGTGCCCATGGCGCTCGCCACCGATTGCAACCCCGGCACCGCTCCGCTGACCTCGTTGCTGCTCGCGCTCAACATGGGCGCGACCCTGTTCCGCCTGACCGTCGACGAATGCCTCGCCGGCGTCACCCGCAACGCCGCGCGCGCGCTCGGCCTCGCCGACCAGATCGGCACGCTCGAAGCCGGCAAGAGCTGCGATCTCGCGATCTGGGACATCGAACGTCCCGCCGAACTCGTCTATCGGATGGGGGCCAATCCCCTCCACAACCGCGTCTGGAAGGGCCTGTGAACCTGATCATCCTCCACCCCGGCGCCGTGCCGCTCGCCGACTGGCGCGCGATCTATCGCGGTGCGCCCGCGCGGCTCGATCCGGCCTGCGCCGGCACGATCGCCGCAAGCGCCGCCGCCGTCGCCCGCATCCTCGGCCGGGGCGAGCCGGTCTATGGCATCAACACCGGCTTCGGGAAGCTGGCGAGCGTCCGCATCGGCGACGCCGATCTCGCGACGCTCCAGCGCAACATCGTGCTCAGCCATTCCGCCGGCACCGGCGCGCCATCGCCGGTGGCGATCATCCGGCTGATGATGGCGCTGAAGCTCGCCAGCCTCGCGCAGGGCGCGTCCGGCGTGCGGCCCGAGACCGTCGCCTTGCTCGAGGCGATGCTGGAGCGCGGCCTGACGCCCGAAATCCCGTCGCAGGGATCGGTCGGCGCGTCGGGCGATCTCGCCCCGCTCGCGCATATGGCGGCGGCGATGATCGGCGTCAGCTGGATACTGGTCGGCGACCAGCGCCTGCCCGCCGCCGATGCGCTGGCGCAGGCCGGGCTCGCGCCGCTGATCCTCGGGCCCAAGGAAGGGCTCGCTCTCCTCAACGGCACGCAATTCTCCACCGCCAATGCTCTCGCCGGCCTGTTCGAAACCGAATTGCTGTTCCGTTCGGCGCTGGTCACCGGCGCGCTCGCGACCGAGGCCGCCAAGGGCTCGGACACGCCGTTCGATCCGCGTATCCACGCGCTGCGCCGTCATGCCGGCCAGATCGAGGTCGCCGGCGCGTT
>Ga0307513_10010890_pt1 | contig 11357 bp, 11 predicted proteins | sample 15_EM_MG_FD_202174 | JGI IMG/M metagenome (GOLD analysis project Ga0307513, IMG submission 202174) | Populus trichocarpa ectomycorrhiza microbial communities from riparian zone in the Pacific Northwest, United States - 15_EM | ecosystem: Host-associated > Plants > Roots > Unclassified | place... | reverse complement strand
CAACGGCGACCTGCTCCACTGGTGGCAGGTGCGCCCGCTGGCCGTGCTGTTCGTGACGCACAGCGTGTTCGAAGCCGTTTACCTGAGCCAACGCGTGCTGGTGATGGGTGCACGGCCCGGCCGCGTGGTCGCTGAAGTCGTGATCGACGAACCCTGTCCACGCCAGCCCGCGTTTCGCACATCCACTCGCTACGCCGAGACCTGTGCGCGGATTTCGCAGGCGCTCGAATTGGCGCAGGCCGCCGCCTGATGCTGCGCCCGATCTTGCGTCTGGCGCCCGCCCTCACCTTGCTGGCGCTGCTCGCCGCCTGGGAGGCGCTGGTCCGGCTGGCCCACATTCCGCACTACACCTTGCCCGCGCCGAGCCTGGTGCTGCAAACGCTGTGGAGCAACTTCGGCTCGTTGGCCGGCAGCTGGTGGTTCACGCTGAAGATCACTTTCGGCGCGCTGCTGCTGGCGTGTGCCGGCGGCGTGCTGATCGCCGCGGTGTTTGCGCTGTCGCGGCCGGTCGAGGTGGCCTTGTTCCCCATCGCGGTGATGCTGCAGGTGACGCCCATCGTTGCGGTGGCGCCGCTGATCCTGATCTATGTCGAGAGCACGACGGCCGCCTTGCTGCTCTGTGCCTGGATCGTCGCGTTTTTCCCGATCCTGTCGAACACGGTGATCGGCCTGCGCGCCGCCGATGCCCACCTGCGCGACCTGTTCCGCCTGTACCGCGCCACGCCGCTGCAGCGGCTGCGCCTGCTGCTGGTGCCGAGCGCCTTGCCCTACTTCGTGGCCGGGCTGAAAATCTCGGGTGGCTTGAGCCTCATCGGCGCCGTCACCGCCGAGATGGTGGCCGGCGCGGCGGGGCGCGAGACGGGCTTGGCCTCACGCATTCTGGAGGCGAGCTTTCGCACCGAGACGCCGAAAATGTTTGCCGCGCTCACGCTGCTGGTGCTGACCGGCGTGATCATCTTCTGGGGCTTCAACGCACTGTCTCGCGCCTTGCTCGGGCGCTGGCATGCGGTGGAGTCCACCCGATTCGATTGACCAGGAGTTCTGAATGTCCACGTTGATTCGCCTCGCCCTCATCGCCACCACCTTTGCCGCAGGCGCCGCTTGTGCGCAAGACAAGGTCACCTTCGCCACGAACTGGAAGGCCCAGGCCGCGCACGGCGGCTTCTACCAGGCGGTGGCCGACGGCACCTACAAGAAATACGGCCTCGATGTGACCATCCAGCAAGGCGGCCCGCAGGTCAACAACCGGCCGCTGCTGCCCGCGGGCCGTATCGACTTCCTGATGACCGGCAACCTGTTGCACAGCTTCGACAACGTGAAGAACGGCGTGCCGACCGTGGTGGTGTCGGCCATCTTCCAGAAAGACCCGCAGGCACTGATCGCCCACCCCGGCCAGGGCTATGAGAACTTCGACAAGCTGAGGGACGCGCCGCTCGCGCTGATCGCCAAGGACGGCCAGTTCAGCTGGTGGCAATGGCTCAAGGTGACGCACGGCTTCAAGGATGAAGTGCTCAAGCCCTACAACTACAACCTCGGCCCCTTCCTCGCCAACTCCAAGGCCATCCAGCAGGGCTACTCGGTGGCTGAGCCGATCTACGTTGAGAACCAGGGCAAGTTCAAGCCGGTGGTGCACCTGCTCGCCGACCACGGCTTCAGCACCTACTCGACGCTGATCGAAGCCCGCGCCGACACGGTGAAGAGCAAACCCGACCTCGTGCAGCGCTTCGTCGATGCGTCCGCGCTCGGCTGGGTGAACTACCTCTACGGCGACCGCAAGGCCGCGGCCGCGCTGATGATCAAGGACAACCCCGAGATGACCGAGGCCGAAATGGAAGCGTCGGTCGCGCTGATGAAGCAGCAAGGCATCGTCGATTCGGGCGAGGCGCTGGCCGGCGGCATCGGCGCCATGAGCCAGGCACGCATCCAGGATTTCTACGGCCAGATGGTCAAGGCCGGGCTGTACAAGGCGGGCGAAGTCGACCTGTCGAAGGTAGCGACATTGCAGTTCGTCAACAAGAAGGTTGGGCTGGACGTGAAGGCCAAGCTGGGCGCCAAATAGCCCCGCTCAAGTCGCTTTCCCGGACTGCCGATAACCCCGGTACGACAGCAAAGATTCAGCAGTACCGTGACCACGCCCGCCGCCATCGCCCCCACGCCGCTCACGCAACCCCTGCGTGACTTGGCAGCATGGGTGGCGCACTTCCAGCAAGCCGATATCCCGGTGATGGGCAACACCGCCGACGCGCTCGAAGCTATGCGGGCCAACGAAGACGAGGTCGACGCCAACCTCATTGGCGAGATGGTGGCCGACGACCCGCTGATGACGCTGAAGGTACTGGCCTACGCCGCGGCGCACCGGCCACCGCGGCTGGTGACCGATGTGGAAACCGTGACTGCGGCCGTGGTGCTGATGGGCATCTCGCCGTTCTTCGGCGCGTTTGGCCCGCAGCCGATCATCGAAGACCGCTTGGCCACCGAACCCGAAGCGCAGAAAGGCCTGAACGACGTGATGCGGCGCGCCCACCGCGCCGCGCACTTCGCACTGGCCTTCGCCGTCCACCGCATGGACCACGACGCCGCCGTGATCTACGAAGCCGCGTTGCTGCACGACTTTGCCGAGATGCTGCTGTGGTGCCATGCGCCCGCGCTGGCGCTGCAGCTTCGCGCCGCGCAAAAGGCCGACCCCACGCTGCGCTCGCATGTGGCGCAGACAAACCTGCTCAACGTCAACCTGGCCGACCTGCAGCAGGCGCTGATGAAGGCCTGGGCCTTGCCCGACCTGCTGATCCGCATCACCGACGACCGCCATGCCGAACACCCGAGCGTGCAGAACGTGGTGCTGGCCATCCGCCTCGCGCGGCACACGGCCGACGACTGGGACAACGCGGCCATTCCCGACGACATCGTGGAGCTGTCGGAGCTGTTGAACCTGTCGCTGGCGGCGACGCTGAAGTTCGTGCGCGAGCTCGACGCCTGACTTCCGCTACAGCGGCAAGGCCGTGGTGTTCTTCACCCGGTCGAGCACGAAGCTCGTCTTGCAGTCTTCAACGCTCGGGTGCTTGAGCAGCGTGTCCATGATGAAGCGCGAGTAGTGCGCCATGTCTTGCACGACCACGCGCAGCAGATAGTCCATCTCGCCGGTGAGCGCAGCGCACTCCACCACCTCGGGCCAGGTCTGTACGGCGGCGCGAAAGAGATCCATCGGGTTGCGTTTGTGCACCTCGGAATGCTTTTCGAGCCGCACGTTGATGTAGGCCGTGAGGCCCAACCCGACGCGTTCGGCCGGCACCAGCGCCACGTAGCCTGCGATCACGCCCGCCTCTTCCAGCCGCTTGACGCGGCGCAGCGTGGCTGAGGGAGACAGGCTGACCTGGGCCGCAAGCACGTCGTAGGTGATGCGCCCGTCGACCTGGAGCGCACGAAGAATGCGCCGATCAACCATATCGAGCGTGAATTCGTTTTCCATTCCTTCCATTTTGCAGTTTTCTGCCGCGAACTCCCATGCCGGAGGTGAAACTTGCAGAAAACCTGCATGTCACCCAACCTACAGTGCGATATCACCGATCTGCGCAGGAGCCAAACATGCAATTCATCCCCTGGGACAACCCGATGGGCACCGACGGCTTCGAGTTCGTCGAGTACGCCGCACCCGACCCCACCGCCATGGGCCACCTGTTCGAGACCATGGGTTTCCGGCCGATCGCGAAGCACCGCCACAAGAACGTGACGCTGTATCGGCAGGGTGACATCAACTTCATCATCAATGCCGAACCCAACTCGTTCGCGCAGCGCTTTGCACGCCTGCACGGCCCGAGCGTCTGCGCGATGGCCTTTCGCGTGCAGGACGCCAACCAGGCTTACGCGCGCGCGCTTGAGCTGGGTGCCTGGGGCTTCGATAACCAGACCGGGCCGATGGAACTCAACATCCCGGCCATCAAGGGCATCGGTGACTCGCTGATCTACTTCGTCGACCGCTGGCAGGGCAAGGACGGCGCCACGCCCGGAGCCATCGGCAACATCAGCATCTACGACGTCGACTTCGTGCCCATCCCCGGCGCGGAGGCCAACGTTGTCGGTGATGGCCTGACCTACATCGACCACCTGACGCACAACGTGCACCGCGGCCGCATGAAAGAGTGGGCCGACTTCTACGAGCGCCTCTTCAACTTCAGGGAAGTGCGCTACTTCGACATCGAGGGCAAGCTGACCGGCCTCAAGAGCAAGGCGATGACCAGCCCCTGCGGCAAGATCCGCATCCCGATCAACGAAAGCTCGGACGACAAGAGCCAGATCGCCGAGTACCTCGACCTGTACCACGGCGAAGGCATCCAGCACATTGCGCTGGGCAGCGACGACATCTACGCGACGATCGACGCGATGAAGCAGCGCGGCGTGTCGTTCCAGGACACCATCGGCACCTACTACGACCTGGTGAACAAGCGGCTGCCGAACCACGGCGAAAACCTGGAAGAGCTGAAGCGCCTGCGCATCCTCGTCGACGGTGCCACGCACCAGGGTGCGCCGAACGAGCTGCTGCTGCAGATCTTCACGCAGACGGTCATCGGGCCGATCTTCTTCGAGATCATCCAGCGCAAGGGCGACCAGGGCTTCGGCGAAGGCAACTTCCGCGCGCTGTTCGAAAGCATCGAGCTCGACCAGGTGCGCCGCGGTGTGCTAAGCGACACACCGGCGGCGTGATGTTGGCCAACGACAAAGCCGTCAACCTGGGTGTCGCGCCGGTCACCTATGGCGACGGCACGCGGCCACCGCGTGGCGACTACGCGGCCGCGCGTGCCGACTACACCTGCGACCAGCACTGGGAGCGCTACACGCCGCTAGAGCACGCGCTGTATCAGCGCCTGTACGAGCGCCAGGCGGCCCAGCTGAAAGGCCTGGCTTGCGATGAGTTCATCGCCGCCATCGAACACCTAGGCACGCCGCGCGAGATCCCGCGCTTCGACGCCTTGTCGGAGCGGCTGCAACGCGCTACCGGCTGGGAAGTGGTGGCTGTGCCCGGGCTCATTCCGGAAGAAGCGTTCTTCGGCTTGCTGGCGCAACGCCGCTTTCCTGTCACCGGCTGGATTCGCAGCCCGGAAGAGTTCGACTATGTCGTCGAGCCCGACGTCTTCCACGACCTCTTCGGCCACGTGCCGCTGCTCTTCAACCCGGTGTTCGCCGACTACATGCAGGCCTATGGCGCGGGTGGCCTGAAAGCGAGCCGGCTGCAGGCCTGCGAATATCTCGCGCGCCTGTACTGGTACACGGTGGAGTTTGGCCTGATCGCCACACCGAACGGCTTGCGCGCCTACGGCGCTGGCATCCTCTCGTCGACCGGTGAGTTGCGGCACAGTGTGCTGAACGCCACTCCGCAGCGGCTCGGCTTCGACGTAGAACGCATCATGCGCACCCAGTACCGCATCGACAGCTTTCAGAGCACCTACTTCGTGATCAGCGGCTTCGAGCAGTTATTCGAAGCCACTGCGCCCGATTTCACGCCGCTCTATGAGCGAGTGGCGCAGCAAGGCGAGCTGAGCGCCGACGTGCGCCTCGCGAGCGACACGGTGTTCTGACTCCCTCCAAGGTGGGACACCGATCGGTGTGATTGAAGCGGTGGGGTTCACCGACCAAACTGGGTCGGTGAACCCCTCAGCCCACAGTTCAACTTCCACCTCTCAACTGCAGCTGAGCCGCCGCTGCGCGCTCTTCACGTGGGTGGCGATGAGCGTGTCGATTGGCACGGGCCTGCTGGCCTGGGGGCCGATCGGGTCGCCATCGGAATCTCATGTGTTTGCCGCTCACGGCGTCGATGTCCTGCTGAGCTTGCCGATGCTGCTGGCGGGTGTCTGGGGTTGGCACGCGCTAGCGCGCAGCCACTGGCCTGAAACCATGCAGGTACCTTGGCGCTGGTGTTTCGGCAGCATCGCGCTGTCGGTGGGCTTGTCATTGATCTGTCACTGGGTGCCGGGTGATTTGAGCCGTCTGGCTGAACAGGCTGCCACAGCAGCCGCTTCCGTTCTGCTGCTGTGTGGCTTTCTGGCCGAGCGCGTCGATGCCCGCTGGGGTTCGCGACGTACATGCTTCATCGCCATCGCAGCGGTGACGCTCGCCGGCGTAGCATCCTGGTTCAACGTGCTGTTACTCGGGCAGATGGATCTGCGGCCCTTGTTGCTGCTGCTCTGGTGGCCGACGCTGCTGGTCCCCAGTGGCGCATTGAGCCTTCATGCAAGCCATACGACGACACGCGACTGGCAGCTGATCCTCGGCCTATGGGCTACAGCGCAACTGTTCGATCTGGGCAACAGCGCGGTGATGGGCTTCACAGACGGAGCGCTCAGCGGCCATGCGTTGATGCACCTGTGCCTCGCCGGCGCTGCAGCCTGGCTGGGCTATCGGGCGAGCACCGTCGCATCCGTCGCTTGCGATGACGATGCGGTTCTCACCCAGGCCAACACCTCGTTGAACACTTCGGGCTGATCGAGCAATTGCACATGGGCGGAACCCGTCACGTGGCGGTTGTCGGCGCCCGGCAAGGTGGCGGTGGAGGCGGGGAAAACGATGTTGTCGCAGTGGCTGTAGAAACAGGTGAAGTGCGAGAAGTCGCCTTCCGCTTCATTGGCTTCAAGTGCGCGCTGCCAGTCGGTTCCCAAGGCCATTTCACGCGCGTTGCGGCTGGTGCCGAAACGGCCCAGCCAAGTCCCACGGTGGGGGCTGCCGATGGTGATGATGCGATGCGTGCGCGCCTTGCCGCCGAAGGTCGCAGCCCAGGCCCGGATGGCGAGGCCGCCCATGCTGTGGCCCACCAGCACCGGCGGCAGGCCAGTAATTTTCTGGGTGCGCTGCACCGCTTGCTCGATGATGGGCGCGTAGTCGCTGATGCTGCCGAACACGGGCTCGAGGTTCACCGCGATGAAAGGAACGTCTTGCTCACGCAGGCGCAACATCCAACGATTCCACAACCCGCGGTTGCAGACGAATCCATGCACGAGCACGATTCCGCGGCGTCCGCTTGCCGCGGGCAGATGGTCGGGCACCAGCATTGACCGAAACGGCTGCTGCCAGCAGAAAACGCGCGGTGCCGTATGGGTTTCGCCGAACCACGCATTGAGCAGCTGCACGGCAGTGGCCTTGGGTGCCGCATCGTCGCCGTGGACGCGCCACACCAGCATGAACTCGATCGCAAGAAAGAGCGCGTAGCCGAAGACGATCAGCACCACGCCGAGGCCAGCCCATGCAGGCTGCCCGGCGCGATAGAAGTACGCGGCCCACATCGCCGCAGCGATCAGGAGCGACAAGGTGGTGAACTGCTGGAGTCGGGCGAGCATGCGGCCAATGCTAGGGCCAAATCGCGGTCACGCTGGGGGCATCAACTGCACGTCGCGCCCGCTCAATCGCTTGGCCAAACCGGTCGCAAGTTTGTTGGCAAATCCGTAGACAGACAGCTGCGGGTTGGCGCCGATGCTGGTGGGGAACAGCGATCCATCGTGGACCGACAGGTTGCTGACCTGCCAATGCGTGCCATCGGGTTGGACGACGCCCCGGCTCTCGCTCGCACCCATTGCACAACCGCCCATCACATGTGCGCTGACCACGCGCGTGAGCAGCGGCTTCATGGGCAACGCACTGATGGCGTCGCGCGCCTGTGCCCAGCTCGTATACGAGCCCCCGAGTTCATGCACCGGCACGACAGCTCGCGCTCCCGCAGCGAACTGGATCTCGGCCATGCTGAGGAAGGCGCGACGAGCACCTTCCATCACGAAGTCGTTCAACGGGTAGTCGAGCACCGGTGACCCATCGGACTTGAGCTTCACCTGCCCGCCCGTCGACTGCGGGTGAAAGCCATCGCGCATCAAGGCCAACAGGCTGTGCATGTGGGGGAATTGCCGCAGCGCGTCGGCCTGCGCCTGGCCGTAGCCAGCCAGCGTGCTGGAGAAGATCACCGGATGCATCGGCGGCGCCTCGAGCTTGTAGCCGATGGGGCCGTCGATCGGCTGCGTCTGCAGGAAGTGGTCGCTGTACAGCGTTTGCGGCGCGCCGTCCCAGGCTTCGACTCGCTGCTCGAACGTGGCGGCCGAGATCACTACCGGATGCAGGAAGGTGCGCGCACCCAGCAGACCATGCGGATCGGGCAGGTCGGAGCGCTTGAGCAGGGCCGGGGAGTTGATTGCACCGCCTGCCACGACGTAGTGCCTGGCAACAACACGCATGGCAGTGCTGCCTGCGACGATGCTGCCGTTGTGAGTGACTGGTACGCAAACGAGTGCGCTGATCTGTTGATGCACCGTCTCGAACATGTGCGCTCTCGTCTGCACCAGCAGTGTCGCGCCGCGATCAAGTGCAGCGGGAATGGTGGTCACCAGCATCGACTGCTTTGCGTTCGTCGGACAACCCATGCCGCAGGAGCCGAGGTTCCAGCAGCCCTTCACGTTGCGCTGGATGCTGGAAGCGCTGATGCCGAGTCGAGTCGCTCCGGCGCGCAACAACTCGTTGTTCTGGTTGGGTTGGGTCAGCCAGGGGCCGATGTTCAACCGTCGCTCGGCTTGCTCGAACCAGGGAGCCATCGCAGCCTCGGTCATGTCGGGCAAGCTGAAGTGCTTCTGCCAGTAAAGCAAGGTGCTGGATGGGGTGCGGAACGAGCTTGTCCAGTTGACAGTAGTGGAGCCGCCGACGCACCGCCCCTGCAAGATGTTGATGGCCTTGTCCGCCGTCTTGCGGGCGGCGCTTTCCTGGTACAGGCTAGGGTAGGCGTCGCTCTCGCGCTGCCGAAAATCAATGCTGCTCTTGAGTGGTCCTTCTTCGATCAGCACGACGCTGAGGCCTGCCTGAGTCAACAGTTCGGCGGTGATGCCTGCACCCGCGCCCGTACCCACGATGGCGACGTCGCAGTCGAGCTGGGTTGGTGACGCCTTGTGGTCGCCGCCAAAGACCTTCCAGCCGCGGCTCAGGCCCTCGCGTATCGGGTCGGGCAGTTGGCTCATGCTGTTCAGATGATCCGTGGCCCGGGGTAGCCCAGGACGCCCCAGGCGGACGGATCGGCGTAGTAGGCCGCGTTCGTCAGATCGCGCAGCGCCTGATAAGCCTGCTGCTTCAGGGCGAGTGAAGAACTTCGCATACCCTGCAAAGCGGATTGGATTTGCGTGACGCTGGCATCTGGCCACGATGTGTGAAGGCCCGCCAGCGCGACACGCCCAGGCGCCGACGCGAGAATGGCCAGCAGTTGAGACAACTCAGCTTGAACTGCCTGGGGAAAAGCGAAGAGCACATCATCGACGCGTTGGAGATGGAGCCGCATAGCGGAGCTGCGCTGAAAGAGGTCTGCCGGCAAGCTGCCATCAAGAACGGCTCGAGCGACGCCTGCAAAGATTTCGTGGCTTGTCGCGGTGAGCCTGCCGTCTTTCAGGCCGGGTTGGTGAAACAGCGCCAGGCCACCACCAACCAACACGAGCGCGGCGGTGGCACCGACACCCAGTTTGAGAAAGCTTCGTCGTTGCATGCTCAAGGTGTGCAATGGTTCGGGCGAGTGTTGCATCATTCGCCCAGCAAACCGTAGAGGCGAGCGACTAAGTCGCCCCATGAAAACCCGTGTCGACTTGATGCCAGCCACCGCCGAATCCATTCTGAACTCTCTTGAAGCCGTTGCAGTTGAACGGCGTGCGCGCGCCGCATCACCGGCTCTGCTGAGGCGCGTGCAGGCGGTAAAGGGCTACCAGCAGCTGCGCTTTTCGCACACCTACGCCGATTTGTTGGCTACGTCACGCTACGGCAGAGCGGCCCGCTTCTTTCTGGAAGAGCTCTACGGCCCCGGCGATTTCAATCAGCGAGACGCACAGTTTGCGCGCGTCGTGCCAGCGCTTGTGCGGCTGTTTCCGCACGATGTCGTGGATACGGTGAACACGCTTGCACAGTTGCATGCCTTGTCTGAGAGCCTGGACAGTGAGATGGCACGTCACTTGACAGGCGATCATGTGGACGCAGAACGCTACGTCGCGGCTTGGCGGCAGACAGAGCGCGTCAAGCAGCGTGAGAGGCAAATCGAGCTGACGCTATCTGTCGGTCGGTCGCTTGACGAACTCACTCGCAAACCCTTGCTCCGTCATACCCTGCGCGTGATGCGTAGCCCCGCGCGCGCCGCCGGTCTGGCTGCGTTGCAGCAGTTTCTGGAGAACGGGTTCGACACTTTCCTCGCTATGCGCGGTGCGAAAGAGTTCTTGGCGCTGGTAAGCACACGCGAACATCTTCTGATGAACACGTTGTTCGATGTAAACGCCGCGACTGATGCAGCGGTTCATGCTGAAGCGCTAGGACAATTACCGTAGCCCTGATGTTCAGGGACTGGGATCATCCGCCGTCTCAACCGCGTCGGAGAATTCCAGCACCATGCAAAAGCCTTGGCTCAAGAGCTACCCGCCCGGCGTCCCCGCCGAAGTGGATGTCACCGAGTATGAATCGCTGGTTGACTTGCTGGAGCTGTCATATGCAAAGTACGCCGAGCGCGACGCGGCAGACTGCATGGGAAGCCGCCTGAAGTTTCGAGACATCGACAGAATGTCTGCGTCGCTCGCAGCCTGGCTCCAGGCGAAGGGGTTGAAGCCTGGCGCACGTGTGGCCATCATGATGCCCAACGTGTTGCAGTACATGCCTGCCATCGCTGCCATCTTGCGCGGCGGTTACGTGGTGGTGAACGTCAACCCGTTGTATACGCCGCGTGAACTCGAGCATCAGCTGACGGACTCAGGCGCGGAAGCAATCTTCATTCTGGAGAACTTCGCGCGAACACTTGAGAAGGTGATCGTCGAGACGAGTGTTCGCCATGTTGTTCTCGCGTCGATGGGCGACTTGCTGGGTGCGGCGAAAGGCCACTTGGTCAACTTCGTCGTGCGCAATGTTCGCAAGATCGTGCCGGAGTTTCGTTTGCCGTTGGATGAGGGAAGGACGGTCACTCTGTTCAACCACGCCCTGTCAGCAGGCTCGAAGCTGACGCTGCAGAAACCGAAGCTTAGCCCGGAGAACGCCGCCTTTCTTCAGTACACCGGGGGCACGACGGGCGTTTCGAAAGGCGCAACGCTGCTGCATCGCAATGTGGTCGCCAACATCCTCCAGTCCGAGGCTTGGTTCAAGCCAAAGCTGGATGACATTGGCGATAGGCAGATAGTGGTCGTTTGCGCACTGCCGCTGTATCACATCTTCGCGCTGACTGCGTGCTACATGCTGGGCGCTCGCCTGGGCATGCTGAACGTGCTGATCCCGAACCCGCGCGACATTCCGGGCTTTATCAAGACCCTCCGCCGCCACAAGGTCAACATGTTCCCTGCGGTGAACACCTTGTTCAACGCTCTCGCGACTCACCCCGACTTTGCCAG
>Ga0307513_10010889_pt1 | contig 11357 bp, 3 predicted proteins | sample 15_EM_MG_FD_202174 | JGI IMG/M metagenome (GOLD analysis project Ga0307513, IMG submission 202174) | Populus trichocarpa ectomycorrhiza microbial communities from riparian zone in the Pacific Northwest, United States - 15_EM | ecosystem: Host-associated > Plants > Roots > Unclassified | place... | reverse complement strand
CAGCCGTGGCAGAGGCGGCAACGTTAGCAGCGGTTTCCTTCATGCCTTTCATTTTCTCTTCTTGTTTTCTTTCTATCAACTGATCAGATGTTTTTTTTTCTCGGATGATCATTACCACCCTAACAGTAAGGATTATATAGATTCATACAGTTTCTGGGTTGTTGACACGTGTAACTTGCATGGCACACGTGGTGCTTAATGGGAGATCCTTTGTGTCTTCTTCTGGTAGATTTTAGACAAATGGAATCTGGATAAGCATAAATGGAGGTTTCCGTCGGTTCAAGGAGCTAGTTTCTGTACGTGGCAGGTAGTGTGGGAAGCGTGGCGACACGAAAGAGCTTGTATTTCTTACACGTATGGTCCTTGTTAAACGTGACCCGAGTAGGCTATTGGACCCGCACATTTGTACCTTTTTGAAATTGACGGCTAGATCTTTTCTAGAATCCATCAATAGGCTTTAGATTGTAGATATTTTTTGCATCAGGGGATCGATGAAGCATAGTTTTGAAACCAGCCTGACGAGTTGATTTTCAACCTAGCTGATCCAGGATTGAATTCAGAATGAATTTAAAAAAATAAAAATAAATAAAATTTAAGATGGCCCAGCAAAATTTAATTAAAAATTCAATTATAATTCATTGCTTTTTGTTTTTTTACTAAAATAATGTTATTTTAATTTTTTTTTAAATTGACCCGGTCAAAATCCAAAACTCGGTCTTTAAAATAAATTTTAGGATGACCCAACAAAATTTAGTTAAAAATCCGATTGTAATTCATTGACTTTTATTTTTTACTAAAACGACGTTATTTTAATTTTAATAAAAAATTGACTTGATTAAAATTCAGAACCCGGACATTAACCAGGCCTGGTTTAAAAACTATGTGATGAAGTGCAAAATTGATTTTGAAAAAATTAATTTCTACAACTTGAAAGTTATAAGAAATCAATAAATAGAGATGTCAATTTATCCAATGCTTAAAATGTGTTTTGTGAATAACCAATTTGGTTGTGGTTTTGACATTTAATTTATTTTTAAATATTTCGTAATATTTTAAAAACTAATATCGTAATATTTTTAATGTGTTATTTTTAAAAATTATATTTTATGACTTTTTAAAAATCAAAGCCAAAACCGCAATTTTTCCAAACGGAAAAGATGTGTTCGATTGATGCCTTAACTACTCAAATGTTATCTATTCAAACTAGTTGATCCACCAGCGCTTTTTTTTATTGGTGGGATAAAAAATTTTGAAATGTTAAAAAAACATATTTAGATTATTAAAAAAAAATTAATATTGTAACTTAAAAAATCCTTATCTAACTCTTTTATTGATTTTTAATTAATTTGTCAATCTCACGACTCGGATTATGGACTTCACTAAGTTGAATTTATTTTTTGTTTTATTATATAATAGAAAATACCAAGATTAGTTTATTATCAACCCAATACTAAATAATAAAATTAAAAAAAAATCATATAAAATGATGAAATTGACAAAAGAATAAATTTACAAAAAATTACAAAAAAAATCCTAACTTAACTTGTTGATTAATATTTAATCAATCCATAAAATTCACGATCCAGAGTGTCCACTCCACTTTGTTAATTGAATTTTTTTATTTTATTATATGATAAAAAATATAAAAAATGATTTATTATTATTTAATATTAAAATATAAAATTAAATAAAAATTATCTAAAAGATAGACTTTGAAAAAAAAATCCAAAAATCCAAAAAATCAAGATGGCTAAGAAAAAAACCTCAGTCACAATGGGTGGGTTGGATTTGACCGAAAGAGCTTGGTGCGTGGGCTTAAGGAAGCCCACACACTTGAATAACAGGTCGTATATGTTTGTTTTAAATTAAATAGTGTTTTAAATCAAATAGCGCGCTCAGCGTGACTCGAACCTGTGACCTTGCAGGTGCCCGCGTATTTCAACAATTGGAGCTAAGGCACCAATTTGTTCTAAAACGCTTTAAACAATATACTAACCTTTTTTTGATAGTAAAAAACGATTTCCTGGCACCCCGAGTTTCGAACACACGACATCACTTTACTTCAACGCTGTGACCACTGAGCTACGACACAAAGCTTTAAACTGGTCAATTAAAACGATATATTAACTTGTTAAACTAGTTATATGAACAGTGAAATTAACCTTCAACTTTTTGAGTTTTTGGTAATTACACACGCATCAAATTTGATGTGGCCAGGCGTGATGATTTGTCATAGATAGATTACGTGGTGACCTCTCGCATATGTTTTTATGGACTAATAAAATAGATCTAGGTTTAAGAAAAAAATTAATCATGATATATCAAAATGGAAGCTTAAAAAACTTATAATTTTTTATTTGACTATTACATCAAGTTGAAATTTTAACAAGAGATTTTGATGGAATCATTAGATATAAAAAAACTAGCTCAAACTTCTGATTTTGATAGTTTTGTTATTTTTCTTGTTATTTTTAGATTTTATATTTTATTTTCAAATTTTATGGTTGTTTCCGTGGTATTTTTAAATTTTTATTTTTGTTTTCTGGTTAAGGTAAGGTTTCTGGCGTATTTAAGGCTTTATAATTTTTTTAAAGAGGTAGACTTTATTAATATTATTTTTAGAGAGAATAGACCAATTAATTTAAGGTTCATATTTGTAGTTTTTTTTTATTCATTAAATATCTATATTATGTGTTTATTGTTGTCTTTATCTTCCATCTGCATCATAATATTTCCATTAAATGGTTTAAGGGACGGATGGTCTTTTACTTCTTCAAGCAGCCATAAAAATACATTTATTATCCATGTAAGTATATTATAATTTTAGAAAGTGACTCATTATTATATCAATATGTTCTTGTTGCAATTGATTGAGATTTACATGTTCTATTATTATAGTGTGTTTTTTTATATTATTTGCCTCGAAACTGTACTACTTTGGAAAACATTTAGCAATCATTTTCACAATACATATAAGAGATAATATTTAAGTTTTTTAAGAAATATTGTTTCCTTAATTTTTTTGAGAATCAAGAAACTTCAATATTAAGAACTCACATATATAAAATAATCATTACATTCTCAACTAAAAGGGTTAGAAAAAAGTATGGTGCTTCGTTGTTTATATAAACAAATGAAGTAACAAAATAGATATTCTATTATTATTTTGATATCAATGAGCAATTTTTTTTTAAAAAAAAAATTATACATATTAGGTTAACATATAATTAATTGTAAAGTAATTATTAATATTGTCATAAAAACTTTATTTCTCATGAAAAATATTGTATAATTGTTTAAATATTATTTTAATAAATCTATTTTAAAATATTTTTATCCTAAAAAAAATGATAATGAAAAAATAAGCCAAGGGCCATTTTAAAACAAGCCATGCACGCTTAGGGCCAAAACATAAAATCCATAAACTTCATGAACCAACTAATATGTAAATTGAGACTCAGTGATAAAAATAAAGTTTCCCATAGCTTTCCAACATTGGGCTCTATTCCTTGTTTTTTCATTACTCTTTGACCCTTTACATATGTGAGAACATACAAAGCAAAAAATAAATCTTGACAGATAAAATTATTTAATATAGTTTTAAAAGATAAAGATCCAAAAAAAAACTAAAGTTCAACACTAAAATTAAAAAAATATTATAAAATTAACAATATAGTTGACATTCAAATGTTTGAAAGAGAGTTGTAATCAGACGTAAATAAACCACCTCATCAAGCAACAGGTGGTAGCATAGTTTTTAAACTCGGTCTGGTTCGAGGTTCGGGTTTCGGGTTTTGACCGGGTTACCGGATCAATTTTTTTTAAAATCAAAATAATATTGTTTTAGTTAAAAAAATAAAAGTTAATGAATTGCAATCAAGTTTTTGACCGGGTATTGCTAGATCATCCAGGTTAGTCCAAGTTATGCTTTATTTATTTTTTTTAAAATTCAGTTTGGTTTCAGTCCTGAACTCTAAATTGACCAGTTAGGCTGGCCGGATTTCAAAATTATAAGTGGCAGAATTCAAATCAAAACTTCGATTTTATCAATGATCCTTTTCTTATCGCCCTGATCAACCCCTTGAAAGCATGCTACAAGTTTCCAAGTTTAGAAAAATGGACTTCTCATTTATGTAAACGAGCACGGGTTTTAATTTTCCAAACATAGACAAATTTTCTAATTTTTTCTGTAAAATTTATCGTTTGGTTTTTTTTTATTTTTTATTTCTTCCTTGCAATTCTCTCGATATATAATATAAAAATATTTTTGTCAGTATTTACTAATAAATTTAATAATAAAAAATTTAGTTGATAAATATCACCATAATATACCGACCGTAAAAATTTATCGATGTTTCTATTTATATTTATTAATTTTCTGATAATATTACTACTGCTGAACTGGCTCTCCAACATATTCCAACCACTATCAAAATTCATGGAAAAAAAACACAAAACCTTTGGCCATTTTATTGCAAGTTCATTAACTCGATTTCTCTGATATCTGGAAGACATGTTTCTATATATGGAGGATTCAATTGCTTTCTTGAATGAAATCTTGTGTGTGCATTTACGTTACGTTATAGAAGACATCTGTCTCAATTTTCAAGCTAATCTTTAACTTATGGGAAGGTTTTCAAGCTAATCTTCAAGATCATAATTTGTGTTTTTTTGAGAAGTCAAACTTCATACGCATCACCGTATGGGATAATTTGATCACCATAGAAAAGCAGGTGCTGGCTATACAAACTCAATTTCAAAAACATTGTAAGCAGCTTTTAATTCGAGTTTGGGTTAGGCATGAGTTGGGTTGGTTCGAGTCGAGTTTTTTATATACTAAATGTGATGTGTTAATCGAGAAAGAGTCTTTTCATCTAGATAATACATACTGATCTTAATTGTTTTTATAAAAGAACATATAAATTAGCACTTTAAATTTAGTGTAACACCTCACAATATTACATCCTAATTTTTTAGTGTAAAGAATCTTACATATGGCAAATAATCTTGCTTTCCAAAATCACATTTAAAAAATAATAATGCATGTGATTAAAAAATATATAAATTCTGTTTTAAAACATATTATTGATTTAATGATAGTATATTTATAATTATGAAGCGATTGAGATTTGTTATTATATATAGTTAGCTGGATTATCTTATATTTTTTTAAATACATCAATTATCTAATTTATATCACATATTATTTAACACTTGACATATAAGTACACTAATATATTAATTTTATATATTCTTAATTATCCATAATATTTTTATCATAGGTTAATGATGGATCAACCTATGGGTTAGGCAAATGACCCAACAAAGACGGCAAGGTCAAACAAAGATATTACTCTCTTTTTTTAAACCATGTCTATTTTTAAGAACAAGTGCTCGAAATGAGAATATAGGATTATCATCTTCCTACTTTTTGGTAGGTAAAAATACTTTATAAGAGTCATTAATGTGTCAAATCAATATTAACATTGTATAAAAGATAATATGTAAAAATTCTTTAAAGACCCATCATATTTTCATCCACATTAATACACATGTCAGAGATATTTTCTCTTATTAATATATAAGTGAGAGATATTTTTTATTAACATTAATATATATATGTTATGGATATTTTCCATTAACATTAATACATATGACATAGATTTTTTTAAAAAATATTATTAGTGTAATATTACATTTTATTCCGTCATTTTCATAAAAAGACTCATGAGCTATAAATAGATTATGAGTCTTTTAAACAAAAGGCGCGGAATCTTTATTCTTTATTGTATATTTATTTCTAGAATATTTTTCTATAATATTATTGTATTTTTTCTTAAAAACTTACAGACTTAATCATAAAAAAATCCCTAAAATCATCAAAGAGGATCTTTTTGTAGGTACCAGATACCAACCATCAAAGCTAGGAAAAATAGAATAAATTTTGAAAACCAAAAAAACAACTAATTATACAAAACATAAACCTTGCCCTAAGAATAATTATAAATTAAACTTTAAAGCTAGAAATTTACATTGAATTTTACACAAGATTTGCAATAATATAATATTGCAACACATCCTCAGATATAACCATATAAAAACAAATGAGTTGGAGCCTTCTATTAGGACGCAAAATCATCTCTCTCCACTTAAAATATCTCTTTCATGTTTCTTTTTTATATGAGTGTTTAATATTGTAGTTAAAATATTATTTGTTTTAAAAAAATATTTTAATATTTTTAAATTATTTTAATATATTAATATAAAAAATAATTTTTTTTAAAAAAAATATTTTAAAACATAACTTTTACTACAGTCCGAGAGATACTATACATGTCACTCGGGTCATCAACTTATCAGCTCACGTGATTACATGGTGGACTGTAAATTAGTCAAACTAGCAGGGGCAACTCCGTCAATATAACAAACTAATATGTCTTCATCGACGCTATTGAAAGGGACGGTTAAGATTGAGGCCACCGCATCTTATAGAGACTGGATACGCATTAGCAACACAGAAACCATACAAAAACAACTGACAAGGCGTCACGTGAAACCATACCAGAACTCTAAACAAGTCCCCTAATGATGATTGGGATGTCAATTTGGTCCTTATACAACAAAAACCGAATATTTCTATCAATTATTATCAACCTAGCAATCAAATACCCGCATTTTATTGGGATAAGAAAAGGTAACGGGTTTCTGTACATGGTGGATATTATTTTTTTATTGAAAAACACGTGTGATGCATGATGGATACCTAATCCTTAATTACTTTTTTTTTTCTTTTAAAAAAATATAACAAATAGACTTGAATATTATAGATAAATTGATGTAAACGTCAAAATCACAATAATTTGTTGTTTGGGAATGGATTGTGATCTCCATAATAGTCAAGGGACTGATTTGTGGTTACCCGTAAAACATTAAAGAATCGGCCGACGAAATTAAAAAAAAGAAGGTAAATGTCTAAACGACAAGTTGATCTTTATATATGTGGTGCCCATATTTGTTAACGGTCGACATTTTGCTTAAATACTGACCTCTTCCTCTTCAACGTTCTTCGCTCAAGGGGTCGGCTATTTGTAGAGAGGATTTTGAGGCGAGAGAGAGAGAGAGGGGCTTTGACAGAAGGAGAACCACTCCCTTTCTCTTTTTATCAGGTATTTATTACATTTTCTTTTTCGTTTGATCGTTTTTTAGCTCTCTCTGTTCTTGCTGGTTCAATCAATCATGAACTTGCACTTTGTGTTTGATCCTCTCGTGGGCTATGTTAAACAATGTCTGTTTTCTGTTCTTCTTCTCCAGGGTCTTATATATTTTAGTTAGATCCAGGTACCAAAGATGATAGATTTGTTCAAGATTAATAACAATTTTCTTAAAAAATCTTGGGATATATTCATTTTTCTTCTCTTAATAAAAGAAAACGTAGCTGATCTAACACTGGCATCATGTTTACTGATAATCTTTAAGAATCCAATGACTGTGTTCAAGTGACATCTTGTTTTTCGCTGTAAGATTTTAAATGCATGTCCAGTCAACTACACATATTTCTTCTATACATCTCTCTGATATTTTCGTTATTATATTTAAATTGGTTGGCATGGATCATGGATGCTTGTTTTGTAATCAAGTGTTTATTATTATTATTATTATTATTTGGTGGTGTAGATCTGCAAGCATGGTAAGGTATTATTTTTTTCTCAAGCTGTAAGCAAGCGTGTTGCTTTCTTTCTTTGATTGCAACTGGTTTGGTGTTTTGCAATTCTTGACAGCTTTTCTGTCTCTTTTTCAACAAGCTCTGCACTTAGCAAATTAATGAAATATAGTTACGGTAGAAGAATTATTCTCTTAATTCCTTAAATATTGTAAAGAACCATTTTAATCCAATAGTTTAAGCGGTTAGATGAAGTTCTAAGATATGATTTATATTATTCTCTAACACATTTCTTTAAATGAAAGCTCCTTGAGCTTGAAACTCGCAAAGAACCATATTACCTTGTGCTTGATTTTTATCAAATAATAGAAACGATGAGATTCGAACTCGTGACCGCTTGGTCATCAAGGCTCTGATACCATGTCAACGAGCCTTGATGACCAAGCAGTCACGAGTTTGAATCTCACCATCCTTATTATTTGATAAAAATCAAGCACAAGTAATATAAGCCTTTACAAGTTTCAAGAATAATATAAATTATATCTTCGGGCCTCACCTAACAGCTTAAACTATTAGGTTGAGAAGGTTATTTGACAAATATAACCCCACACTATCTTATCTATAGTTTTATTAACTAAACCATTTGGACACCAAACTTTGATATTATATTAAAAAAAATCATATAATTTCAACCTTTTTTTAAAAAATTATTTGTCTGATTTTGTTAATTCTTTATTAATCGTTGAACCAAGGTGATTAGCTGAATTTGGATGCTGTTCTTGATTTGGTTTCTATAATATAATATCGAAAATCTTGGTAGACCCAAGTGACTAAGGAATCGAAACGGCGCTGGACCGCTGGTGAATTTTTTTTTTTTTTAATAGTATAGGGTGGTGGCTCTTGACTCTTGAGTGGCAGGTGAAAGAGGCCTGACTTTCAGCCTTGGCTTTCGAGTTTCGACTGTAGTTATAGGCTTATAGCTGTTTTCGTGCATTTCTTTGACCACATTTTTTGACGCACATATATTTTCTCCATCTTACTGTCTGCTTGTGGAATTTGAATTCTGTTTGTACAAGTTTAAATGTCCGTTTTGGATTACAGCCTAACCAGAGTTCGAGTCAAAATTTAAATTTTTTATATATATATTTTAAAATTATTTTGATATTTTATTTTAACAATAATTTTTTAAAAATATATTTTTAAATAAAAAATATTTTAAAAAATAACTAATACTATAATATGAAAAACATGCTAAATTGATGTTGGGTTCGAGGAAGATGGAGCAACAATTTTTGACCTGGGGACTTTGACAAAGACGTTTCTTATTAACACAAAAAGTCTCAAAATCGGTTCAGGGGAAGTGCTAGGCTAGATTGCCAAACTAATATACTAGAACCCTTTTATTGTTATATTTTAAAAGTATTTAAATTTTTTTTTTAATATTCTTGTTTTGATGTCCGGATGTTAAAATTAATTTTTTTTAAAATAAAAATATATATTATTTTGATGAATTTTCAAGCGAAAATATTTTAAAAAGTAACCGCTACCACATTCTCGAACACCTCCTAAGAAATTAACGAGTATATTGGCCCACGCTCCATCGCAGGTTGGACCAATTTCTTAAAAAAATATTAAGAGCACAAAGAATTTTTTAACAGTGTTATTAAACCTGACCAAGTAAGTTAATTTTGAAACCTCTCGACTCAATTCTTTGCCTAACTCAAGTTTTTAATTAAACCATATGAAAGCTAGCACAACTTAAATCGAATGATTTTATAAGTCCAAATACAACTTGATGATTGATAAAAACATAAGTTAACTTTTAAAAAAATTTCAAGATGATAATTTTCTTTTAAAATATTGAGACAATGATAGATTGAATCAACATCTCTCCCCCCACAACCCAGGTCATGGACATTATTGGGTTTAATAATTTTTTTTATAAACTTTTTCTATTTAATTATATGATAAAAATAGATACTCATAAAATTTAGCAACAACCTAAAAATAGACACTAATTTGAGACAATTATCCCTAGAAAACAAACATAAATCAATAGTGCAGTCTATTTCCTGCGAATAAACTCGTCAAACCTGTGAATCAGGTAAGTCTAGCTTGTATGCCAAACCTATGAACGAAGTTATAGATTTCACTAGAATTATAATTTGTTTTTTATTTAAATATATGATAACAATAATAAATTACTGCAAAATCAAACACCAACCCAATACCAGAATTTTTTTTAGATTGCGATAATCTCATAAAAGACAAAACAAAACTAATTATGAAACTAAATTCCCAATTAACCTGATATTTAAGGAAGGAAAAAAAACTAATTTAAAAAAGTTAAACTTGTCAGACCCATGAGCCAAGTCAACCAGTCAAATATGTGAATAGGTACATGAACTTTATAAAGTTTAATAACAAATTTTTTTCCAAAACTTTTTTTTTTAACAATATAAAAAAAAATGGACGATAAAAAAATCAAGTTCAATAAAAAAAACACTCCACCAAACTCGTAAACCAAGGCAACCCGGCTTACCTGACAAATCCACAAACCATGCTAATCTTATAGAAGATAAAATAAAAAAAAAAAACAAATTATGAAGCCAAATTCTCAATCATTTTAATATTAAAAGATGAACTCAATAAAAAAAATTAAAAAACAAATTATAACAAAAATTTAAAAAGAAAAAGAAAAAAAAAACTCCGGGAATTACCAATGTTATTTACAGTGCAACGTATGTAGGAAATTTACTATAACAATCCACAGGTTTTTTTCAGGCAAAGTCCCCACGAATTTTAGCTTAATAATTATTGCCAAACCAGTTAGGCTAGATTGCCAAACCAGTACATTCATGGTATCTGTGGCTGATCGTGACTCATTACCCTCGGAGATTTATGAACGTTTAGATTTGGAAGATAATGAATATACGCTAGTTGTTGCTGATCTGTTAGGACCCGAGTACTAGGCCCACATGGGTAACCAGGGAGTCAATTTCTGGGTCAGGGTTCAATGACCCATGATGTCTTCGTGTGTCAGTGATTTTAGGTGAGTGAGATTCTTACACTATCGCGAGAGCTGAGACTTACGGTTCCGGTATAATTAAACATATCTTAAAAGAATAAAAGTTCTTCCGCTAATCAAACAGATACTACAATGCTAGACGGTTTCTCGATCTCTGTGTTCTCAAATTTGTGGGGATGGTGCATGGTGGATGCTGTAAGGTTTGTGAATGGTGTGACATGACTGCCTCGTTTTGTTTCTCCAGTATTTATGAATTTGGAATATCTTCCGTGTCAGTTTCTTGTTGTTATGGGGTTCACTTGTCTTTAAAGAAAAATGGGAAGGCCCGACAAGCGGAGGAGGGGAGAAATTACAAGGCACAGACTCCTTTCTGCCGCTGTCATGACCCCTACAAAACCTCCCTCTCACTGCTTTGTTGCTCCACCCCACGGGGAATATCTTCCGTGTTAGTTTCTTGCTGTTATGGGGATCATTTGTCTTTAAAGAAAAATAGGAAAGTCCGAGAGGAGGGGAGAAATTACTAGGCATGTACTCCTTTCTTCATTTGTCATGACCCCTGCAAAAACCTCCATCTCACTGCTCTGTTACCCCACCCCACGGGGAAAAAGAAATGAAACTGTGCTATGCCAGGGGACCTCATATTGGCAGCTAGCGCTCCTTTAGTGTTCT
>Ga0307513_10010888_pt1 | contig 11357 bp, 14 predicted proteins | sample 15_EM_MG_FD_202174 | JGI IMG/M metagenome (GOLD analysis project Ga0307513, IMG submission 202174) | Populus trichocarpa ectomycorrhiza microbial communities from riparian zone in the Pacific Northwest, United States - 15_EM | ecosystem: Host-associated > Plants > Roots > Unclassified | place... | reverse complement strand
CATTGGTGATAGTTGAGGCAAATGCCAACGCAAAACCTGCCGTTGATGCGCTGATACTTGGAGTAATTAGGCAGACAAGCCCAGTGGCTCCAACGACAGCTGCCGAAAGCAAGTTGAAACGGACAGAGAGCCATCGGTTTACTGGATCAAAAGGTCAGTTACTGTATCCCAACTATATAAAGAGATGACACACCTCCCCACATCCAGTAGTAAGGGTTTGCATTCTACAATCCAATTGTGAGCTTCAGCTTAGAATGCTTGCCAAGGATTCGTACCGTATCAACGCAGCGAAGCATATCTCTCAAGAATTTCGAAGAGGCCCCGAATGCACGTAGGATCGTGACACCAGATATGGTCTCGCCATAAATAGAGTATAAGGGCGAGCGAGTAACAGAGTCTTTGGAATGTCAATTGGCAATTGGCAAACACCTGGAGGTATTCTCGTACCTAGACGTCTCATATCTCTAGAGGTTTGGCCGTAAATCTAAAAGAGATCACAACTCAGACCAAACCAGGAGGTGGGAGGCGATAATTCGTACTTTCGCGACTGCAGAATGTGTAAATATCAACAAGGATTAAAGTGGCCGCATATGTGCCTACCATTCCAGTAAATTATCCCAATGATCATAGCAGCAAAGACGAAAGGAAGACCTCCAACGACGCTAACAGTGACGATCGTTGTGGACGCAGAAAATCCATTAAAGACACTCCGACCAAAGTTATCCGAAAGACTGCTGTCGATACCTGTAAAAGAAGTCACCAAGAGACCAAGGAGCCGAAAAAAGTAGGGCCTACCTTCAAAGTCCTTTCCGAATCGATTTAAGACTCGACCTCGTGAGACAGTATCATGGAATCGAATATCAGCGAACAGGATGGACTCCAAAAGCCGTTTGTAGAGCACATCAGATGCATGGATCGAACCGCGATATAAGATAAACCATCGGATCGTTGTGACGACGAGGCCGACAGCGGTGATGACGGCGTACAGCGAAATATAGAAGACTGGACTTTGTCCGCCTCCATTGAGAGCAGAATTTGACCAATACCTAAAGTGAACAAAATCTTCAAAAAAAAGGCGATAGCGGGTGGAAGTGATGGGAAGCGTACCTGAGCCAACCATTCTCCAACACCGGACTGGCAGAGGCAACGATGAGGAAGAAGATGAAAATAGTCCAGTACCACCCATTACCACAAGCCCAAAAGTAGGTTTCCCAAATATCACGGCTGATGCGTCCAACAGCACGCTTCTCCTCCTCAACAAGCTTCCGTGCTGGTTTCCTTTCCAATTTGACAGACGGGGATGTTGATACGATAGTAGAACTCGTTTCTGACTGGGGTTCTGGATCTGCAGCTAAAATGCTCTCTTGAGCAACTTCGAGCATTTCCGTTTCATCCTTATCGTCCTGCGGCTCCCTTTCCGCTTGAGTGGATTGAATCAGGGATGCGATGGCCCCAGAGTTGTAGAACGCGTCCTTGGGACCTTCAAACTGGATGCGGCCGTTGTCAAGGGCAACTATATAGCTTGCGCCAGCTGTGCAGAGTTGGACATGATGCGAAACAAGGATGATGGTCCTGCCAGCCAAAAGGTCACCTTTGAGACATTCGTGATATAAATGATGGGCAGTATGGGCGTCGACTGAGAAAATCATAAATATCCCTCCAAAAATATTTGGCCCAGAACGAACTCACCAGCAGATAGAACATCGTCTAACAGTAGGATCGAAGCGCGAGAGTAGACAGCGCGAGCAAGCGACACTAGAATATGTTATAACTTATAAGTGTATTGTTTTTGAGGAAATGTGACATACCTCGTGCTTTTTGGCCGCCAGAAAGATTGACCTAGGGATTGTTTGAGCAGAGCGCTACAAAAAATAAAGGATCAATGACTCACTCCACGCTCTCCTATCTCAGATTCATCTCCGTCCTCAAGTATTTCAAGATCGCTCACAAGTGCGCAAACCTAGGAAACGCCCTGTTAAATCTCATGGCACATCTTGCACAAAACTCCGACGCACCTCCAAAGTCTGGAGATACCGCTCTTCATCATAAGGGAGGTTGAAAAGGATATTTTCTGAATATCATAAGCTGTTAGATTTTGGCGTTCCATCTTTCAAATCAGATCCACCTTTGATCGACGCATTTCTCAACCAAGCAGCTTGAGGAACATACGCGCAAACACCATCGACTATCCATTCTTCTTTGCTAACCTCAACATTCGTGAAAGAGGCCAAGGAATCCGGTGGCGACCGCGGGCATAGTACTTGACCAGTCAAGATATCCGCCTCCCCCAGCAGGGCTAGCGAGAACGCATCGTTAGAGAATTCACAGTTCCAAAGATGGCGAGAACGTACTCATAAGTAGCAAAGTCTTTCCCGATCCTAACTTTCCACAAATGAGCGACAGTTCTCCTTGTGGGAAATTAAGCGACAGATCCACGAGCAGGAACTTGTGCCTTGGAGTCGAGGCAGCTGATGAAGCTTGGCTTGCCACTGCACGGTCCTGCGGCCAGGTGGCGGTGCATGATTGGAAGGCGACTGTTTTTGATTGTTGATCGAGAGGAGGTACTGCGTTTACCTCGGCGCTGTTCAAGTATTTTTCGATACGACGGAGAGATACAAAGCTCTAATAATGGAATAAGTATAGGGTCGAATGAAGCTAGAGCTATTCTTACCTGAAGCATGTTGATAAATGTCTCTGGCAGAGCACTGAGGGCGAACTTCATCTCGGAAAAGACTACAAAATGTCTCCTTTATTAAGCCCGAAAACAATTGAGGTAGTTGAACCATACCGAGAATAGATGTGAAAGCAATGGAGGGTGTCAAGGGCTGGTTCCTATAGACTGTAAAATGCCAGAATGAAACGAGAGTAACCAAGATCGGAGATCCATTCCTAGAGAAAAACATAAGCATTGTGTCAACCGATCCAGACGTGAGCCATGGCACCAAATAGCATTCCAGAGAGTCTAATAAACGTAGGTTAGAACAAAACAAGAATGAAGTTAATAAATATTACCTCAATCGTGTAGTTGAGTTTCTGGTATTTTAGTTCCTTGTCACGAATCGCAAGGACGCGTTTTTCAAAGCTACGTTCCCAGCCCATGAACTGCATCGATAGTTGAGCGCGAAAGTGATGATTAAAAACAAAAGGTTTGTACTTTCAGCATGCGGATTCCACCAAGGATCTAAACAACAAAAAAGGTCAAAATCAAATGACACAAAAGTCGCTTAAAACTTGCCTCGTTCATCAGAGCAACTCTTTCATCGCGAGCGTTCATTAACCTTTCTTGGGCGCCTGCAATAATTTGAATAGAGATCAAGAGAAAATGGAAAAATGGAAGCCTACCAACGACGACCTTCCCAGCGTAGTGGTTCATAGGTAGGAATAAACACGTAACAGCGAGACCAAAAAAGCAAGATACACCTAAATAAAAATAAAATAAAAATCCAATCAAAAGACGTGAGGTTGAATACAGGGTGAATTACCGAGCAAATGGTATAAAAAGATGGTTCCGATAACAATTTCAATTGGAGCATCTAGAGATCGCGATGGAAGTCAGCTTTCACAACAACAAAAAAGAATCAGAGACGGAACACACCGACTAGCGAGAAAACATGCCAAGCAAAGTCACTGACTCTATCCACATCAGTGGTCATCAAAGTCATAATCTGAGCCTTGCTTGAGAAGTCGTCATCGTCGTTTTTGTTGGGAGGATCGGAAGCAGCGACTGTCTTTCCGGCGTCGGCATCAGAAGAGGCAGTTGGCTGCGGCGAAGGTGCAGAGGACGCCACGTCCTTCCTGACGAGGGTTTTGCCATAAAGGATCGTGTTGAGTTGAATCCTCAGCCGAACCTGGATTATCGTGGTAGATAATGACCAAAGTTGTCCAGTGACTACAGGGCTCCGTCAAAAGTGGAAAGAGAACAGGGAGTGATAGGAATTTACCTATGAAAGAAATAACATTTGCGAAAAACAGGCCCAATACGAAAACCCATCCCCAACCTGTTTCTTCACGTTGTGGGTCCACTTCAAGGTATTTGACAAGTTTTTGCAAGAAAAATGGCGGACTGTAGTAAAGGACGGCAGATACTGCCGCGAGCAGCAGTTCTGCGCTGAAAGCAACGTAATTGAGGCGGATTAGGCGATAAGCCAGAAGCCATCCACTACCTGGAGTTGGGCTCCAGGAAAATACCCGCAACTTTATTTCGCGCAGGGCCTTCTTCATTCTTGCATAGTTGTACGTTGCTCGCATATCTGCAGGGACGATGGGCAAATCCCCGATTTCGAGGCTTTCCACAATGTTTCCCAACCATACAACTTTTGTGGTATACGAGAAGAGCAGAATATCCCAAGGCGAGCCGTCTGCGTGTGTGTTTAGGAACAGTGGAGCACAAAAGAGAGGGGAACATACTTATCATGCCGCATACATTCTCCTTATCCGTGTTAGTGATGGATTGTACGGTCTTCTCTGAATATATGTCGGAGGGAGGGTAATGAAGCGGAGGACCGAGAGGAGTGGTATACGCAATAAAACAAGCGATACCATAGATGCCAACAAGTCCATACCAGAGGCCCAAAAGGATGAATCCATCTTCGATGGAAGTGACGACGGGAAGACGAGTAGAAGGCAGAATTGCCGTAGAACCCAACAACAGGAAGACCACGGTCAACAAAGTGGTCAGATGCAGGATAGAATCGGAGTGGTCGTCGGGATTATCTTGGCCAATCGACCAAACAGCAAGAAGGAAGACGTAGAGCGCGAAACAGACATGCAGCGCATAAATAACTGCATCAGACCGCTCCGCGTTCGCGACTGACCAGCCAAGAGATATTGTGCTAAATATGAGTGCAAATGACAACAATAGGGACAAGGAGGTCTTTTTCCATCGCATCTAATCCTGGAGAGTCAATACGCTAACAAGAAACACGAGGTTAACATTGTTTCCTCAACGCACCTTCGACCAGAATCCCTGCTCGTCGACTGGATACCCATCAGCCACGTCTTCAGCCTTGGTAACATCGAAAGGATCATGCTTGGGTACTTCTTCATCCCCTTCATTTGCGTGTGTGGGAAGTTGGATCTTGCCCTCGGTCCTCCGCGTTAAGATGAACACAACGAAGCTGAGCGCTGTGCTAACGTTGAGGACGACCGCGATCGGAAGCTGAAACCGAGCCATACTGGGGCCCTGGCAAATTTTGGTATTGGACAGCACCGCGTGTACCCAACTTTGAATATATATATGGCCAAGTGAGGTGGGAGTCACAATTTTTTTTAGCTGACAGATCGGCTAATTTTTAATTGGCCCAATGCGGTTCACCAAAAATAGGCCCACCGAGGTAATTGCCGCAGTGTGCACGAAATGGCGGACACTGGAACAATTGTGTATCTCCAGACTCCAAATCATCTCAATTCTATTTCTCGAGCATATATTTTTATAATCTTGAATCATGGGCTACAGAATCAGACCCTCCTAGACATATTATCGTGACTACTTTGTACAGTATTGCCACTGTCCTTTTCACACGAAAGCATGGGCGTACCTTTTTTTCCCCGTTCACATCGGAGATTGGAAGGGAGTGCTCTGAAATATGACACGCATGGAGGATGTGACTCGCTCAAATTCTAATAGACTTAAAATTTAAAACCGCCTTCCGCCAGGGACTAGACGTACTAAATCTGCTAGGATAGTGTCAATGTCATGAGTCGCAAGCCTTCTACCCAAGTATCCTGATTTATGGGAGTTGTAGGGAGGGTGCGCTAGCAAAGGGTGCATTACATGTGGGTCCAAGTCACATGAGTAAACAAATGTCTTTGGGCCCAGAAATTCTAGAAACGGCCATTTGCCGACCCATTTCTAGTCAGAACTGGCCTTGCAAAAACTTGGCACACGACATACAATGACCCACGAGAAGTTACAAAACAGCTGCATGTAGTGGAGGTAGTAAACAGATCGACCCACCTACCGAGAATTGGCAATACTTATATTGTACCAGGCAGCGATCAATACAATCGTTGCAAGCCAAGGCTCAGCGCCTAATGCTCAGTTTTCAAATAATTGTTAATTACCAAGTTACCTGAACTCAAAGTCCGGAGTCAACGAGGTCAGCGACATCGAGGCGCTTTCGCAAAATATCACTACCAACGCTTCGCTAAAAGATATGAACCAGAACTCAGGCAAGGGCTGGAGAATCGGTCGAAAACAACACGCACCGCCTTTATCGCCACTCCAGTAAATATGGTGCGTATCCCAGTTCCTTCACATCGATCTTCATGCCGTCGCTGATTCGTGTTCTCGTCGCCCCTCTTGAAGTTAAGACCTGGAGTTGCAACAACCTGCCAAAACCCGAAGATCAGTCAACGTAAATACACTGAGAAATATAACTGCGGCGTACACAGCTGTTTTCGGCACGTAGGGCACGGAGGTTACAAATTGTCTCCGTTTTGCAGTTGCCAGTGCACGGAGTTACGCCAATTCCGCGTGTTTTAAAGGAGTTGAACTGCTGGAAAAGTGTGTCATTGGAAACGAAGGCCTCCTTTACTTTATGCCAAAAGGTAAGATTCAACGGCTGCGAGGCGGGCCAACCACCGATGACAGGTCCGTAGGTATTACGGGCGCTGTATTCGAGCTCCCAGGTGGCTTAGAAATACTAATTAGTGACTGAGGTTGTAACGTGAAAGAAATATGTTTACGAGAGGTCTGAAACGACGAGTCGGACATATCTCCTGAAATAATACACATCAGACTATCACAGGGTTACAATTTGCTGGGTACTTAGCGTTACCCATGAAGGTCCGTGAATCCATAATCTCATACGTATCTGGATCAACATTATAGAATCTAAATGCCGGATTGGCGTCTATGAAAGTCAGATTTGATCATCCTGAGGACGGCGAAAGGCTACCTCGTGGTGTCAAAGAAGGAGCTATCCACGCAATACTATCAGCAGTGTCAGATGTCTGAGCACTGTAATTAGAGTAGGCGATGGCGAATTCATCCTAAAAATTCCAATAAAACTCAAGGGAGAATCAGAGAGAAAGAGAAATACACGAACCACATGAGAATGGCCGTAGAACTGGGCTGCAATGGTGTTCTTGTATCGTTGAACAACTTTGTCAAAATAGTTGGACTGTTGGTGACAAACATACGTTAGATAAAAATACATTCAAACGAAAGCACCCATACTTGATCATGAAGGGCATCTGAGCTGCTTGGTGGCATGTGAGCGATGATCCAAGCACGTTGACCTGCGTCCTCTGCAATTTGAAGTTGCTGAACAGCAAAGGCCAGAACCCCATTCGGGTCAGGCCTTCAATATGTCAACATATACGGATGGCCGGAAGGTGTAAATCTCACTGAAGGTTATCACTGTCGAACAGGTAAAAGCTTGTCATCTGTAATCAGAAACTGACCACGAACCCCAGGACACGACCGACTCACTTGTCACGATACCAATAGATGGTATTCAAGGAGATGATCCTAGTACCAGTTTTAACGTCGCAGGTAGCTTGAAGAGGCAGAAAGCGGCTGACCTGAGATTAGTACCTGGAGCCATCGCCGCATAGCTTCCTGACATGTGCTGGACCTCGCTCGCCGCAACCGTTCCTATCATAGGCTGTCTCGATTGAACAAAGTCATAAGAATCATGCGGTGCATGCGAAGAGGCAACCCACACTCCACCCTTGGCTTTGTGTGTCAAAAACCCACTGGACACTTCCTTGGCTCGTCGTGTTTCTTGGGAAACTGTTAACGGGAGCGGCCTCACTGTAATGGAGGGTAAATCATGGATGATTTCTCTGAAAACTTGGAGCTTACTGGTTGCCAATAGCAGGAAATACAGGTGAATTAAGCAATGTTGTCATTTCTTTATTGAAGGCTTGGAGGTCGGACGTGTTCTCCCTAAAATGTACCATACTCAATTTTGTTGAAAGCTCCGTAAAAGAGAATACACTCACGTCTGATTCGATTCACAAGCCAGACTGCCGCTGGATAATCAGGAGTTTGAGAATAAGTGTAAATTATATGAAGAGGATCCTTCACTTTCGACGACGTCTCCCGTAAAGATAGAAAATCGTGTATTTTGGGATGAAACCGCCTTTAGCATTGATTGGACCAAACTGGTGGGTGTGTCGCATCGACGACTACCCAGAGGGCCAGCGGGAACTGCTATAGGGCCTGTATGATCCGCAAAATTTCTGCAACAAATTGGTTTTGTACAATTGGCATCGGAGCCCGCCTAAAAGGATGTCACTGACGGCCAGAGGGGGAGTCGAATGGAATCCTTACCGAATACATCCGGTCAATGTGGACATCACTAAAGTGAACAACTTGAAATGGCGTTTTTCCAGTCGACGTGAAAGTCTTAGGGTTATTTGGGGGAGCGGGGAAAGGGACAGTGAACTTGTTAACGGGTGGTGGCTGGCAGAGGCCGATAAGGGCATTGCAAAATTTGGCTGCGGTTTGATCAAATGCAGAAATAGAACGCAGGTCGTGGGCGATGATGAGGCCTTGCTAGGATAGGAGTCCGTCGCAAACATCATCGTCCTCGGCCTAGCATGGACAGAAGTTCAGTACTCAGTAACTGCATCGACAAGCGACAAGAAATAATTACCCCGGAAACCTTACAGACATCTACTAAGGCACCAGAAAAGATGGAGTCCCCGAGAATGGCCACACCTTTGAGGACCTCCAAGAGAGCTCGACAAGAGGCACAATCAACGGCCTATTCAATGGCGATAACGATGTCTCCGACAATGCTCGCTTTACAAGCAAGGAGGAGACTGAAAATAAGAGTAAACCTGGCCAATAGTAACATCGTTCAAGTTGAAAGAATGTATGGTCGTCAGATCCTGCCCAACATCTATTGCGCAAAGACGGGCAGAGAAGTAACCGGGATACGGAACGATCCCACGTCAAGCTAAAAGTACAAATCAACGTTCGTCGCTTGTGCCGCTAAACCATGTGGAGAACGATCAAAGTCCTCTCTTCGAATAAGAATAAGCATTTTCATCATCGATGTGACCGTTCCTCGAGACCAGAAATCCACACACCTTGGGTTAATGTATTTAGTTAATGATAGCGTTGCCTTCAAATGTTCAATGGATCGTGTGCCTTCGAATCTGGTGCTATATCGAAGTGCTGTTGTAACTTGCAATCCCACCCGACTAGGCGCGAATAGCCCAACCGTTTTATCGTACCCACCATTCTGCGACAGGCATATAACTCCATTCAATATCTCCACAGCAGGAAACACAATCGGGTCTGCAGATGGCGGTTGCTAAGGCTGTCATCTTCAAGTTGGGCTCATGTCTGAATGCATGTGATTGAACCCTCGAAATGCAAAGAGTAGGTACTTTAGGCGTAAGGGAAACCCTTAGGGAAAAAACTCAAGGGTGTCGCCGCAAGTAATCTTGTCTCCATGCGTTGTGGGTGGAGCGCCTTATAAGGTCAATAAGGGTATTGCCTCTGGTATGCGAAGGATGGTGGAGCTGGCCGCCGGGCCATTCTGTCATCATGAGCCCGATTTCATGAGAAGAGTCATGAGTCGAAAGATATCAGGAATAGAATTGAGGACGCGGGAAAACATAGTTCATGGTGTTGCGAAGGTACCGGAGAATGCTACGAAAGAAGCTTGGCTTAGTGAGACTCTGAGGAGTTGGTGAGGAGATGTGCAGAAAGAGAGGACACTGCTTTCAAATGCTGAGCAATGTAATATATCCGACTCAAGAGTCAAAATAGCCAAATTTGGCACTTGTGTACGACCATTTTGGAGGCCGTTCTGTCTGCATAGCCTATAAAACATACTTGGGACCACCTTGGCACCTCCCGTTCGCATAAGGGATCAGGCATCCAATTTGGGTGAAAACGTCACTTTCCTGATGCAACGTATGCAACTTTGCATGGGGTTCTGGAGGTGGAGTAGAAAATTGGTCACTCGCAACGAACAGAGGTACAAAGGTACGATTTTGCGATTTCTGCACCCGGTTTGGATCAAACATTCGGACAAATTTTTGGCTTTTTGTCCGAAGGATCGAATTTGGGACCCATTTTCGTCCGCATAGGGACATCGCTCGGCATAGAAGATACATAAATCGTCGCACGATGAACTCACAACCGTCCTCATGTACTGTCGACAGTCGGATACCTCTTCGCAGCCCCTTCGCAGCCTCTTCCTAGATCGATCACTTTCATTCTTGGGCTGGTAACCAATTGATCGAAAATAATTCCGCGAGGCCCAACGCTCCTTCGAAACCTCTCTGTTTTGTTATATCTCCCTTTCTCCTCTCGGTGAACTCAGCCCCTGAAGCCCGGACATATTAGATAGAAGACCTCGGAAGCTTTGGATGACCCGATTCTCTAACTCACCAATGGTATGAAATAACTGGCCATGCGTCTGCGCGAGATTGGTGAGCCAGAGCCAGCTGTACTATCTTCTCGTCGATGATCAGTTATTTATACGCAGCAAGCATCCATTGACTGATATCCTATTAGTCATGCTCCAACTTTGAGTCTGAACAACAACCCTCCATTTTAAGGGAGCATTAAAGCCAAATGAAATTGCTCCTGGGTCACTAGGTTTCTTGAGACAATTAACCAGAACTATGGGAACTGAAGGCTAGGAAGCGGGGATCCTTAAGACGTCTGGGTACCGGCCGCCGTCCGCGACTCGGATGGGTTCTGCAACGAGAGCGCCTGATATTGGGGAGAAGATCAGCGAAGCTTCTCCCCCAATCTCCTTCTAAGCATCGAGAATTACCCGACAGCGGGGGATCCACATAACATATACCCATTTGCGATCTGGCTGTACGAACTGGATTACACCCGCGACTTACCTTCGCGAACAGCGGAGTCCATGTTGTTCTCGATTTTTTGTGCAAAAGAAGCACTATTCGGCACCCCGTTAGGTAGCTATGGTTCTTTTAGCGAGAATACAGTTGACCGGTAGTCGCCCTAATGACGGTGGACCCATTGTTTTTTCATTGGTTCATCCGCCAAGCAATCTCGAGAATATAAGTGCCACTCAACCTGCTTCGACTGCCATTTCTTCCTTCAACATTCGACCGCCATGGCCCCCACCGTACAAGGTATTCCAAACGGATTACGTCGAATTCCCTCAACCTCTCTGACTTTTATGGGCTTTGAAATATAGATCTTTACGGTTACTCTCCTTCACGAGTGACTGCGATGGTGTTTGTCATTGCCTTTGGCGGCTCCTTTGGTGAGTGGGCGTTTGAACTCTCAATTAATATCCTCTCATTTATATTTTCTCAGCCCTTCATACTGGTCAAGCAATTGGATACCGTATGCGGTGGCTACTATCGTCGCTTTCCCTGTGTGCGTTATTGGAAGCATCTGGCTGGGG